>Ga0209585_10000941_pt1 | contig 11259 bp, 12 predicted proteins | sample NGEPerone_FD_185491 | JGI IMG/M metagenome (GOLD analysis project Ga0209585, IMG submission 185491) | Arctic peat soil microbial communities from the Barrow Environmental Observatory site, Barrow, Alaska, USA - NGEE Permafrost154B-one... | ecosystem: Environmental > Terrestrial > Soil >... | reverse complement strand
AGGTGAAGTCGCCCCTGTCCGAGACAGTGGGGCGACAGGGAGTCGGGCAGCTCTTCGCTGCCGTGGACGTCGGCAGGCTGGTGCCGCTCGACGATGTCGAGGCATGGATGCAGGCGCTGGTGGAGACCATGCGGGCGAGCGCGTCGGGCGACCCAGGCGCCGATATCCTCGTCCCCGGCGAACGTGAAGCGCGGGTCGCCGACCAGCAGCGGCGGATCGGGATAGCGCTGCCGCACGAAGTGCAGGCGGCCGTTCTGGAAGGGGCCAAGGCGCTCGGCATCACGCCGCCGCCGTCGCTTCGCTGACCCTTCGAGGTCCGCGTCGGCCTCGGGGCTTCTTCGTTTCTCAGAACGTCTTCCGCAGGCCGGCAGCCGCGATGCTCTCGGCCGTCTCCCACGCGGTCACGTCTGCCACGTGAGGGTCTCGCGGAGGCGAGTGAGCAGCTCTGACGAGACGATCGCCCTGTTCTCGTCGTGCGCCGCTAACGCGAGCAAGATCATGTCCGCGATGAGCAGCGAGCTCCAGATCTCGGACACTCCGGAGTCCAGCGGCGCCGGCAGGGAGACGGTGAGCCTGGTGCCGAAGACCGGCGCCAGCGAATCGGTGACCATGACGCTGCGCGCTCCGACTTCCTCCGTGTGCGCCACGATGACCTCGTACTCCTGGAATGGGCGTGCGGGTACAAAGAGCACGACGACGTCGTCTCGCTGCAGAGGCAAGAGGCGGCGGCGAGCCGGAAGCCGGTGTCGGTGACAGCACGCGACGGTCGTCCCATGCGGTTCAGTTTGAGCGCGAAGTACTCGGCGACGAGGCTCAAGGGCCCAATCCCGCAGGTCATCACCCCACGGGCGCCCACCAGGATGTCGACGACGGCTTCGAAGGCACTTGTGTGCATGTGAAGGGCCCTGCGCGCCTCTTCGAGCGCCTCGATTGCCTCTTTGGCGACTTGGTCTATCTCTCTTTCCGGTCGGTGATCGAGGTGCTCGAGACGGTAGCGCAACAGCGTCGCTGGTTTGGTGGAGCGAGCGCGGCCCCGGCAGGACGTTTCAGCTCGGTCAAGATGGCGCAGCCGAGTGCTTTCGCCGCGCGAACCACGGTTGCGTCGCTCGTGCCGGCACGCTCACCGATCGTTTGCGCAGACTCGAACGCCGCATCGTCGCGATGGTCGCGGATGCGCAGCGCCACACGTCTCTCTGCCGGCACCAGCTCGATCAGCCGTTCGGTGATGCGCTGCTGAAAGTAGATATCCGGTCCGAGTCCATCCTTTGCCACAGCACCTTCCTTGACTTGTGGTGTACACTACCGTATTGAGACTACGATGCTGAGACACATCCTACAACATCGGGAAAGCGCCGAGACTCGCCGGCAAGGAAGGAGCCTCTCAGGGTCATGGCGGAAGTGCAAGCATCCTTCTCTTCAGGGGGAGGGTTCGAACCAACGAGAGTTCAGTCGGGCCGCTCAAGGATTCCGACACTCGAGGTCTCAGGTCCACCCCGGGAGCAGGGTCGCCAGTACGGCGAGGCGGCCCGGCAGCAGATAGGGGTCTCGGTTGAGTACTACCGAGAGGCGTTCACCCACTGGACTGGCCTGAAGTGGCCTCAAGTACTCGGGCGTGTCGGCGACTGGGTCCCCGTGATCAAGGCATACGCTGCCGATCTCCTGACCGAGATTGAAGGGATCGCGGAGGGCTCTGCTCGTCGCTTCGAGGAGATCCTGACGCTGAACGTGCGCGGTGAGATCGGCTACGACCCCACGTTGCGACACGGGCCGGGGGAGGGGTGTACGACCTTCGCTCTGCTTGCCGACGCGACCGGCGACGGTCATGTCTACGCGGGGCAGAACTGGGACTGGCACAGCGCTGTGCAGAGCACCGTGCTTTGCCTGCGCGTCGTCAGCCCACCCAAACCGACGATCATCATGGAGCTCGAAGCCGGTCAGATCGGCCGCCACGGCGTGAACTCCGCTGGGCTCCCGGTGTTCGTGAACGGACTCGGAGAGCCACTCGGAGGCAGAGGCGCGGACGCGCAACTCAGGGTCCCGCAGCCGTTCATACGGAGGCGGCTGTTGGAGTCGCCGACGATGTCGGGCGCCCTATCCGTCGTTGTCTTCGGCCATGTTCAGGTACCGACGACCTTCGTGGTCACGCATCGGGATGGCTTCGCGATCGCCTTGGAGAGCACTCCGACCGGTACCGGCTGGGTCTACCCGGGCAACGGGGTCCTCGTTCACGGCAATCACTACCAGTCGGCCATCCTGATGCAGCATGCCGCAGACTACCGACCGTTCTCCCCCGACTCCCTCTACCGAGTCCCCCTCCTCGAGCGCGCCCTTGCTGGATGCCGAGATGCCTCCGACAGCCAGAGCGTTCGCGACGTCATCGCGTCGCGCGCGGACTGCAGGACCACTTCGGTGCGCCGGAATCCCTGTGCGCCCACCCGAACGAAGGCGAGCATGCCCTGGACCGGTGGCAGACAGTGTCATCGACCATCGTGGATCTGACCACAGGCGAGTGCTTCATGGCGCTTGGCCCACTGTGCACGAATCCATATTGCCGGCTGCCGTGGGATGTCTACGACACCCAGGAACGGGCATGAGCGGCAGGTCTGCCTTCTTCGGGGGTTGGGGGGTTGTCGTGGGACCCGGCCAGAGGGCGGGCCAGGAGCGTGAGTCTGCGTTTCGTCGGAAGGAGGATAGGCCAAGGAGCTCCATCTTAGCGAGAGGTTTTCAAATCTTAGCGAGAGGTTTTCAATGATGAGTACCGTGCAACAGGACGCGGGCCATTTCCCCTCGATGACTCGTAAAGTCATCGCAGCGTGCTTCGTCGGGACGACAGTCGAGTGGTACGACTTCTTCCTCTATGGAACTGCATCCGCGCTGGTCTTCCCCCGCATATTCTTCCCTCAGTTCTCCCCCCTTGCTGGCACCGCAGCGGCGTTCGGCGCCTTTGCGGCCGGATTCATCGCGCGTCCGATTGGTGGAATTGTTTTCGGGCATTTCGGTGACCGCATCGGCCGCAAGACAATGCTCATTTACAGCCTCGTGGGCATGGGGCTGGCAACGGTCGCGATGGGATTTCTGCCAACCTACGCTCAGGTTGGCGTTTGGGCTCCTGTTCTTCTCGTACATCAGAACCGCGCCACCCCATTCGCCGTGGGCGGCGAATGGGGTGGCGCGGTTCTGATGTCGGTGGAGCACTCGCCAGAAGGGAAGCGTGGTCTGGCGGGAAGCTGGACCCAGGCGGGATCACCGGCGGGACTGGTTATCGCAACCCTTGCATACGCCGGGTTTTCACTGTTGCCTGCGGACGCGTTCATCAGCTGGGGCTGGCGAGGGCCCTTCATACTCAGTGCAGTGCTGGTGATCTTTGGCCTGTTTATTCGATTGAAACTCCTCGAATCTCCAGTATTCCAGGAAGTTATAGACTCGGGCACCAAATCCCGGTTGCCGCTCGTCGATGCGATCAAGAAGCACCCGCTCAATATCCTGCTCGCCATTGGTTGTTGCTTGGCCCCGTTTACAAACTTCTACCTCTTCGCGGTTTTCGTGTTGACGTATGGAACCGTTTCCCTCGGCATGGACCATGGTGTTGTTCTGACCATTGTTGCCATTGCGGCAGCGCTCGAAGTAATCACCATCCCATTGGCCGCATCGTTGTCGGACCGTATTGGGCGCCGGAAGGTCTTCCTCACCGGCGCGGTACTCTTCGGAGCTTTTGCCTACCCCTTCTTCCTGATCAATGAGGCGGCCGCTTCTCCGTGGGTTCTGGGAATCTCTTCGATTGTCGGCCTTACGCTTATCCATCCCTGGATGTACGGTCCAATGGCCGCTCTCTTTGCTGAAATGTTCTCACCAGCAGTTCGGTACAGCGGTGCTTCTCTGGGATATCAGATCGGTGGCATTCTCGGCGGCGGCTTCGCTCCGTTGATCCTCACCGAACTGCTGGCAACGGACCTTGGTGCTGCAGTAGCAATCCCTCCCTACATGATTATCGTCAGCGTACTGACCTTCGTCGCGGTCTTCTTCGGTACCCAGCCGGGCCGCAAATACACAACCAGTGGGCTCAAGAACCCAGCCAACGCCCTGAATCAGAATGTCTCGATCAGAAAGTGAAACCATGATGCCCTTCGCCTGGACAGACGAACACCTGCATGAATGGCGTGAAGCCTGCCACGCGGATGCCGAGCTCTCGGCATTGGCGGCGGCCGCAAACGTCACCTTTGCAATCCGATCGGGAAACAACACAGCCCAGTTCAGCTTTAGAGAGGGACTACTGGCGGACGTTTCAGGGACTGCCGACTTCACCCTCGTCGCGGCGCCGGATGACTGGGCGAAGTTCTTTCAGGTAGTGCCACCGCCCGCGTACCAGAACTTCTTCGGCATGCGAATGCGCGTTCCTTCTGTGGTAGTGGAGGGCAGTGAACTCGCGATGGCGCAACATGCTCACATTGTGCGCCGAGTGCTGGAACTGGGCCGGGAAGCCATATCCGGGCAGCCCCAGGTTCAGACCCCGGATGCGGCACGAAGCAAGGTGCAGCTTCGATCCGGCTATGTACGCATCAGCCTTGACGATGAGCCGTTGGAGATCTTCTATGAAACGGCAGGACAGGGACAGGACGTGCTCCTCCTGCATACGGCCGGAGTTGACAGTCGGCAGTATCAGGACCTCATGGCCGATGCGCAGCTGACTTCCCGTTGCAGACTCATTGCCTTCGATCTTCCTGGCCATGGGCGCTCGGATCTGCTGCCGCACGCGCTGATCGGTGGCTATTCGCTCACCACGGAGCTGTATGCGAAGACGATCCTCGCCGTGATCGATGAACTCGAACTGCAGTCGCCCATCGTCAGCGGGTCGTCGATGGGCGGGGAAATTTGCCTGGAGATGGCCTACCGCGCCGCAGACACGCTCGGGGGCGTCATTGCCTGCGAGGCGAGTGATCATGTTCCAGGCCGCAAGGTGTCATGGGCAAAGCATCCCCTGGTCAACGAATCGGTCTTCGTGCCTGAGTGGGTCTACGGGCTCATGGCTCCGCAGAGTCCCGAGTACTACCGTCGGAAAGTATGGTGGGGGTACTCTCAGGGCGGATTCGGGACTTTCGCGGGAGACGTCGATTTCTACAGTGGAGATTGGGATGGTCGCGACCGGGTAGGCTACATCGATACAACTAAATGCCCTGTGGTCATGATGACCGGCGAGTATGACTACTCATGTACACCCGCGATGTCGGAGGCGACGGCAAAGAAGATCCCCGGGGCCGTCTTCTGGCCGATGCCGGCGCTTGGCCACTTTCCCATGGCAGAAAACCCGCCGCTGTTTGCCGAACACTTCGCCAAAGCTCTGGATCAGATAGGGGTCTGATGTCAATCCAGCACTACCGGATGATGATCAATGGTCATCGGTGCGAGATCGACCCGGCCCGCACCATCGACGTCGTCAGCCCCCTAAACGGTGCGGTCATCGGCATCGTCTCAGACGCATCGGCCGACCAGGTAGCGGATTCCATCGGCACGGCCCAGAATGCGTTCGACCAAGAGTGGCGACGCACGTCCGGATCGGAGCGGGCGCGGCTGATGCACGGTCTCGCCGATCTGATCGACCAGAACGCGGAGGAACTCGCGCAGTTGGAGACCAGCGACAACGGAAAACTGCTCCGCGAAACGCGAGTGCAGGCTCGATTCGCGGCGCGCAACTACCGTGTCTTCGCCGGTCTCGCGGACAAGATCTTCGGCCACGCGATACCGCTTGACAGCTTCGACACCCTCGACTACACAGTGCGGGAGCCGGTGGGAGTCGCCGCGCTCATAACCGCATGGAACTCGCCCATGCAGCTCCTGGCCAATAAACTGGCACCCGCCCTGGCGGCCGGCAACTGTGTCGTCATCAAGCCGTCCGAACTCGCCCCACTTACCACCCTGCGGTTAGCGGATCTTGTCGCCGAGGCTGGTTTCCCGCACGGAGTTATCAACATCATCACGGGCGGAACATCATCACGGGCGGCCCTGAAGCCGGCATCGCGCTCACAACCGATTCCCGACTTGGCCGCATCAGTTTTACCGGCAGTGTTGTGACCGGTCAGGTCATTGCGGCCGCGGCCGCCACGACCCTTGTTCCGGTCACGCTGGAGCTGGGCGGCAAGTCTGCCAACATCATTTTCGATGACGCGAACCTGGATCGTGCCGTCGTCGGGGCCGTCGCCGGCATCTTCGCGGCCGGCGGCCAAACCTGCATCGCCGGCAGCCGTCTGCTCGTGCAGGACGGCGTGTATGACACGGTTTTGCAGCGAGTCGCGGAACGGGCAGAGGCCATCGTGCTGGGCGACCCGATGCTGGACACCACCCAAATGGGTCCGGTCGCGAATCAGCCTCAGCTGAACCGCATTCTCGGGATGATCGAGGCCGGGCGCGACGCAGGCGCACAGTTGGTCTGCGGAGGGGAATCCCCGGCCGATCCTGAGTTGGCGGACGGCCTGTTCGTTCGCCCAACGGTCTTTGGCGATGTCGACCCCGACTCACGTTTGGCGCAGGAGGAGATCTTCGGGCCGGTGCTGTCGGTCATCCGTTTCTCAACTGAAGAGGAAGCAATTCAGATCGCGAACGGCACCGAGTTCGCGCTGGCATCGGGTATCTGGACGCAGGATCTGTCTCGTGCCCACCGGGTTGCCCGGGGGCTCGTCGCCGGCACCGTCTGGGTGAACACCTACCGGTCGAGCGCGGCGCAGGCGCCCTTCGGCGGCGTCAAGAAATCCGGCTACGGCCGCGAGCGCGGCATCGAAGCCATCGACGACTATCTGTGGACGAAGAACGTGATGGTCGACCTGTCGGATTCGGTCCGCGATCCGTTCTCCATTCAGGCCTAGCGTGCAACGACAAGGATGTGATGTGATGAAGTCTTCAGCTCGTCTCACTGTCGGCTTGTGCGGTTTAGGAAACATGGGTCTGGCGGTTGCCCGGCGTCTGGCAACGGCGTATGACGTCGTGGCGTGCGACCTTAACGACGACCGCAAGCATCTCGCCGCGCAGATCGAGAATGTCACCACGGTGGACTCACTCGGCGCCCTGTCATCCGTCGAGGTCGTGGTGCTGTCCCTGCCTGCGCCGAAGATCTCCTACGAGGTGTGCGCGCAACTCGGCCGCCTTCTAGGACCGGGCACTCTCGTCATAGAGACGAGCACCACGACACCGGCTGACCTTGAGGCCTGTGCCCGACTTCTCGAGGAATCGCACATGTCGATCATCGATTCGGCCATTCTCTCCGGCGTCGCTCAAATGGAATCCGGCTTGGCGACGCTCCTCGTCGGCGGTCGCGATGTCGACCTCGGCCGGGCGGATGAGATCCTGAATGTGCTCGGTTCGAAGGTCGAGCGATTCGGCAGGCTCGGCACGGGGATGGCCGCCAAAGTCGTCAACAACGCGGTCGCCCACGCTGTCATGGTGGTGCTGGCCGAGGCGGCAAGCATGTCGGTCGCCTGCGGGGTTGATCTGGAAAAGATCACCGCCATGCTTCAGACTCCTGACGGCGGACTCATCCGCCCCCTCACCCACCGGATTATGGAGAGAATCGCCACGGGCGACTACGAAGGCGGAATGCCGCTTGAAGCCGCCCGTAAGGATTCGGTGCTGGCGATGGACATGGCACAACGCAACGGCGTGCCGTTGTTCGCCATCCAGGCCGCGCACTCCGTGTATGAAATCGCCCTAAGCCAGGGACTGGGCCGTCGCGACTACTCGATTCTCGGCACACTTTGGGAAGACTGGACGGGCAACTCCCTGGCTTACCGAAAGCCGACGGCTCAACCGTGAAGCGCGTCACCGAGGGCGTTTACGCGCTCCGCTATGCATACCGCACGGAATCCGAGCGCGGTGAACACTTCTATGGCCACGACTCGGATTGCCACGGCACCTACCCGATTGACTACTACATCTGGGCCATCTGCCGCGACACGGATATCGTGCTGGTCGACACCGGCTTCACACCGGAGACTGCGGCACGACGTGGCGCCCGGGTTTATCTTCACGACCCGGCCACACTCCTAAAAATGCTGGGTCGCACAGCGGATGAGGTGTCGCACGTCATCCTCACGCACCTGCACTATGACCACACCGGGAATCTCGGGCAGTTTCCCAACGCGACGGCTTATGTTCAGCAATCCGAACTCGACTTCTGGCTCGGGCCGCTCGCCGAACGGGGCAGCTATCCCCATCTCGTCGAACCAGCTGACCTTCAGCACATCGCCGCGAGGGCGACGGATGGCCGGTTGAAGCTCGTCGACGGCGACTGGGCGCTCGACGACAGCATCAGCGCACACCTCGTCGGAGGGCACACACCCGGACTGCAGGTCGTGCGGGTGGCAACACCGCACGGCCCTGTGGTCATTGCCGCCGACGCAAGCCATTTCTACGAAAACATCGAGTCCGACCGGCCGTACGGGATCGTGCATGAGCTCCCCGCCATGTACGCGGCGTTCGATCGCCTTCATGAGCTGGCCGGCCGGAGCGGAGTCATCGTCCCCGGCCACGATCCTCTCCTACGCGAGCGCCACCGGGCGCTGGATGGGCTGGAGGACGTCGCTTTCTCGCTCGAGCCGGAGGTTCATCGGAAATGGGGGCAAGACAAATGATTCGACGCTATGGGTTCGCCGGCAGACTGGTTCGTGTCAACCTCACCACGGGAGACATGCACGACGAGCCGCTGGACGAGGCAATCGCGCGCAAGTGGATTGGGGGCGTTGGGCTTGGCGCAAAGTACCTCTACGAAGAAGTGCCTCCAGAGGTCGATTGGTCGGATCCTGCCAACCGCTTGATTTGGGCCAACGGGCCGCTAAGCGGCACACGCTCATCGGGGTCTGGCACCATCGCTGTAGTGACCAAGGGCGCGATGACGAATATGGCTGCATCTAGCCAGGCAAACGGTTTCTTCGGCGCCTTTCTGAGGTTCTGCGGGTACGACTGCATCATCTTCGAAGGAGCTGCATCTGACTGGGTCTACCTGTATATCGACGACGATGGTCCCGGGCTTCGCGATGCCCAGTTTCTCCTCGGCAAGGACCCCTGGGAGGTCGAGGACGCCGTGGCCGAAGCCAACGGAGGTTGCAAGTGCTCTGTATACAGCATTGGCCCTTCTGGCGAGCACATGGTGCGGTTCGCGGCTATTGTCGGAGACCGGGGCCACGTCGCGGCTCACAATGGCGTCGGTGCCGTGATGGGTGCGAAGAAACTGAAGGCGGTTGCAGTCGCTAGGGGCAAGCATGCTGCATCGGTTTTTGACCCCGGCCGCTTGAGTGCAGTAGCGCGGCGCTCGGTCAGCGCGGCGAAGGAATTTGCCAGCTCGGGGGTCTACCAGTGGGGCACGGCCGGCGCTGTCCCGAGACTGTTTCGCTCCGGCGCGTTGCCTGTCAAAAACTACACCACCAACATCTATCCCGAGTATGAGCAGATCAGCGGTCAGTACATCCGAACTCATTTCCAGAACAGAAAGACACCTTGCTGGGCATGCCAGATCGGTTGTTCTCAGATCACTACTGTGACCGAAGGGCCTTACACCGGGTTTGTCGGTGAGGAGCCAGAGTACGAAAGCATGGCTGTCTGTGGCTCACAGATTGGACAGACGGATGCCGGGGCTGCAGTGATGCTCTCCAACCTGATCGATCGCCTCGGATTGGATATGAATGAAAGCGGCTGGGTGATGGGCTTTGCGATGGAGTGCTACGAGAAAGGCTTGTTAACCACGGCCGATACGGACGAACTGGAGTTGAACTGGGGCGCCGTCGAGGCGGCTGCCGAACTTCTCCGCAAAATTGCCCATCGCGAAGGCTTCGGTCAGCTGTTCTCGGACGGTGTACGAATTGCCGCCGAGCGAATCGGCGGTGAAGCGCCCAACCTCGCCATCTATACGTTGAAGGGCAACGTGCCGAGGACACACGATCACCGCGCTGCGTGGAACGAACTGATCGACACCTGCATGAGCAACACCGGTACCATCGAAGTGACGGGTGGCGCGCTTCGGCCAAGCGATCTTGGGTTGGAGCCGGTGAGCGATCAGTTTTCGTGCGAGCAGGTTTCGGGCATGAATGCGAAGATGAGTGGCCGGAGGCAATGGACTGACACACTGGGCGTGTGCCGCTTCAACTTCGACACACTTTCCGACGAGGTCGAGACGGTGAACACGGTGACCGGCTGGCACCTCACTATCGATGACGCCATGACAATCGGTCGCCGCATCGTGAATCAGCTGCGCGTTTTCAACTTGCGTTGCGGTCTGACCCCAGAGTCTGAGACACCATCGCCGCGCTATGGGTCGGCGCCAGTAGACGGCCCTGCTGCCGGGAAAAGCATTCTGGAGCATTGGGGCGATTTGCGCAGCAACTACTATAAGCTCATGGGGTGGGACGACGAGACAGGCAGACCGCTGGCCGAGACGCTGCGGACGCTGGAATTGGGAGATCTTGTGCCTGACCTTGAGTCGCTCAGCAAGCCCTGAGCACAAGGGGAGATTCGTGGCATGAACGTGGAAGTCGAGATTTTCCCCTGGTTAAGCGAATGGTTGGGCGGTAGTGACCACCTTACGGGCAATCTGAAATGGCGAGTGGACATAGCCGCGAAGAGCACCGTGGGTGACGTGATGGCGCGGCTGGCCACGGAACGCGAGGGTTTCCGTCGCTTCGTGTTCGACCCACAATCGCGCACGTTGAGCGACGATTTGGTGGTTGTGCTCAACAACCGGTTGCTCAATCTCGTTGGTGGACTCGACGCTGAGTTGAGTGATGGCGACCGACTGGCCATCATCCAAGCGCTGGCCGGCGGATAGACAAAGGAGGGAATGCCTTGCAGCGTAAGATTCGCACCGTGTTTATGCGTGGCGGGACGAGTCGTGCTCTCTTTTTCCACGATAAGGATCTTCCGTCTGACCCGGAAGTTCGGGCACGGGTCATCCTCGCAGCCTATGACAGTCCCGATTCCTACGGTCGCCAGATTGACGGCAGGGGGGTCCTGTTGCCTCACCTAAGAAAGTACTCCTACGGTGCTTCGTTGCCTCAGAAGAAAGGTACTCATGGTCGATTGTCACTAGGGGGTCAGTTTTGCATCGGCACTCACAGTCGCGCCCCACTCTTCCGCCGGTGTTCCGCAGCTCGACACGACCACTAGTCCACGAAGTCCCTGCTCGACCAGCAGAAACTGTAAGCGTTCAGTTCCCCCGTCGCCGTACTCAGCTGAGCAGCGGGATGGGGTCGCCGCGGATCTTGGCGGCGAGCACGTCGCTGAGGT
>Ga0209585_10000940_pt1 | contig 11263 bp, 7 predicted proteins | sample NGEPerone_FD_185491 | JGI IMG/M metagenome (GOLD analysis project Ga0209585, IMG submission 185491) | Arctic peat soil microbial communities from the Barrow Environmental Observatory site, Barrow, Alaska, USA - NGEE Permafrost154B-one... | ecosystem: Environmental > Terrestrial > Soil > Wetlands... | reverse complement strand
CGGCTCTTTGCTCGTATATGGAGATAAGTGGATGCGGGATCGTTCGATCGCAAAGTGTCCCATCCTTTACGTTACTCCCTTTCTACAAACTTGAGAGAGAAACACTCACAAGACTAGTTGTATCTCTGGCTAATTATCTACACAGCGGGACGAAGAGGTGCGATTGATACACAATACGCGTTGCAATGCGTTGGAACTGCGCCTAAACCTACTATAAGTGCAAAATCCGCCATGACCTAATAGATTTAGACAAAAAAGGAGGAGGCAGCGCCACGCATTCTCCTTTGGGGCAGTCCTACCAAACTGAGGTCATGGTTTGTTATTAAAAACACCTTTTAAGGAAGCAACATCACGGATTGTGTGGCGCTGCAACAAACCGCCTTGAATAGTCTTAGCAAACAAGTCTTACACTAACCGCTATAAGTAGGTTTGTTACATCCATCTGTAACGCCCTATAACTATTACATAGCACGTAACAACTGTTGACTTTGCCTTGTCAGACATCATTGCTTTGCGTTTCTCCAAAAGACCTAAGCTGGTCTGACGGAAGAGTCGCAAAATAAGAGACCGAACGTGCTGACGCGCTAATATCATGCTACAGCAAGCTCTCCACAAATAAGGGCTGCTTGTTCTAGCACGGTTTCTGTTGCCTTTTTCTGCATATCTGGTGGATATCCAAACTTCTTTAGTACTCTTTTGACTTTCACCCGCAGCAATGCTTGTGAGTTCTCTCGCAAGGTCCAGTCTATAGTCACGTTGTTACGAACCGTGTCAACAAGTTCATGGGCGATTGTGCGTAGCGTGTCGTCGCCGAGGACTTGCACAGCACTATCGTTGGTCTCAAGTGCGTCGTAAAACGCAAGCTCTGCTGGGCTTAAGCCAAGCTCTTCACCCCTGCGCTGTGCTTCGCGCATCTGCTTGGCAAGCTCAATTAGTTCTTCAATGACTTGTGCGGTTTGTATACTCTTATTCTGGTACCGCTTGATGCTTTTTTCGAGCATATCAGCGAATGAACGGCCTTGCACGACGTTTCGTTGTGAAACGGTGCGTATTTCGTCATTCAGCAGCTTTCGTAACACCTCGAATGCAAGGTTCTTCTGCGGCACCCCTTTGATTTCTTCAAGGAATTCTGGGGAGAGGATTGATATTCCTGGTTTTTCAAGCCCCAAGACGCTGTAAACGTCAATCACGCCGCTCGGCACGATAGCTTTTGACAGTATTTGTTTAACTGCAGTATCGAGCTGTTCCTGCGGCCTGCCCTCAGTCACGGTAGTCTTTATTATAGCTGCCCTCACCGCTTGGAAGAACCCAACATCGTCCCGAATCTCGAGGGCTTTTTCGTGAGGTACCGCAAGAGAGAACGACTTTGAAAGTTCGCTTACGTGCTGCAGGTAACGCCCCTTTCCATCTTCTTGCTGCAAAATGTGTTCCATCGCTGTTGGGATTAGTCTGAGTTTCTCTCTGGGACCCGCAGTGAAGAACTGCCGGTACTCAAACCCGTAAAACAGGTCGCAGACTATTTCGTACTTTTCAAGCATTACTGCGACCGCTTCTTCCTGGGGAATGCCTGTGTTTTCTCTGTCTCTTTCGGTATACTCAGATAACGCCTTTTTCAGCTCGTATGCGATGCCTATGTAATCAACGACCAACCCGCCTTGCTTATCTCTAAACACTCGGTTCACCCGGGCGATTGCCTGCATGAGACCAAGGCTTCTCATCGGTTTGTCAACGTACATTGTGTGTAAGCTTGGCGCATCGAATCCCGTCAGCCACATATCTCTTACAATCACGAGTTGCAAATCGTCAGAGGGATTCTTCATTCGCCCTCCCAAGTCGTGTCGCCTCTTTTTGTTTCGTATATGAGGTTGCCAATTAACGGGGTCGCTTGCAGAACCAGTCATTACGACTTTGATAATACCTTGGGTATCATCGTCGCTATGCCATTTAGGACGCAAAGCTATAATTTCATTATACAAGTCAATGCAAATGCGACGGCTCATACACACTATCATTCCCTTACCATCAAGAGCTTCACGTCTCAACTCAAAATGAGTGACGATATCCTTAGCAACCAGGTGTAACCTTTTCTCACTTCCGACCAGCGCTTCAAGTCTCGCCCATTTACTCTTGAGCTTCTCCTTCTTCGCTACTTCCTCACCTTCAGTGACTTCGATGAACTTAGGGTCGATGCGCGGACGCTCTTCCTCATCCAATTGCAGTTTCGCTAGCCTGCTTTCATAATAGATACGGACGGTCGCTCCGTCTTCAACGGCCTGCTCGATGTCGTATATGTCAATGTAGTTCCCAAAAACGGCCGGCGTGCTTCTATCTGCTTTCTCAATTGGAGTACCTGTAAAACCTATAAAAGAGGCATTTGGCAAGGCATCTCGCATATGACGCGCGAAACCGTCGATAAAGTCGAATTGGCTCCGGTGTGCCTCATCTGCGATGACCACAATGTTTCTTCTTTCAGAGAGCGTCGGAAAAACCGTGCCTTGCACCTCAGGGAAAAACTTCTGTATAGTGGTGAATACCACCCCGCCTGCAGCGACGTTTAAACGCTCTTTCAAGTCATTTCGTGAAGTGGCTTGAATCGGCGTTTGCCTGAGTAGCTCACGGCAACTAGTAAATGTGCCGAACAACTGGTCATCCAGGTCATTTCTATCGGTAATAACAACAATAGTGGGATTGTCCAATGCAAGAACAAGTTTTCCAGTATAGAACGCCATAGTGAGGCTTTTTCCGGAACCCTGGGTATGCCAAACAACCCCACAACGTTTGTCTCCTAAAGGACGCGTTGCTTTTAATGTTGAATCAACTGCCTTATTGACAGCGTGATATTGGTGATATGCTGCAATCTTCTTTTGTATCTCGTTTTCTTCCTCCTCAAAGACGATGAAGTGTTGGATTAAGTCCAACAACGCCCGTTTGGTGAGCATCCCCTCAATTAGGATTTCTATCTGGGGAAATGATGTTGGTGCAAGTTCGATTCCGTCGATAGTCTTCCAGGGCATGAATCGTTCTTTATTGGAAGTGACGGTGCCTGCTCGCGCTTCTGTTCCATCACTAATAATTAGTATCTCGTTATAATTGAAGAGAGAAGGAATTTCCTGCTTATATGTCTCAAACTGGTTAAAAGCAGTCCAAATTGTTGCATCTTCGTCGGCAGGATTCTTAAGCTCTATAGCAATTAATGGGATTCCGTTAACAAAAAGCAGAATATCAGGCCTGCGGTGGTGATTGTTCTCAATTATAGTAAACTGATTTACAGCGAGAAACTCGTTGTTTTCTGGCCGCGCAAAATCAATTAGCCAAACCTTATCCCCTGCAATGCATCCATCTGCCTTTCTGTACTCAACATCGATTCCATTTACGAGCAAACGATGGAACTCTCGGTTATTAATGATTGGCTCAGGACTATCAGCTCGAATTACTTTCTTTATCGCTTCCTCTTTTGCCTCTTGCGGAATGTCTGAATTTAGCTTTTGAATAGTGCGCTTTAATCGTTCGAAAAGTATGATATCAGAATAACTGTCTCTTTCGGGAGCGGTACCTTCTGGCAAAGGTGCTATCACAGGCCCGTTGATTAATTCATAGCCTAAATCATGCAAAATCTCCAATGCGGCCAACTCAACTTCAGTTTCGGCTATTGTATTTTTCATCTTTAAGCTCCCAAGCATCTTACTGGCTGTTTGGCCTAAAATTGCTCATTTCAGTTAATAGATAGTCTCTTCATATCTTCAGGCCTGTCGCCCAGCGTACTTTGTGTTTGAACCTGAGGCTTGCGTTTAATCTCTTCGGCACCGTCATCGCATCGTTTCTTGTTTCGCGTACTTATTTTACCGCTAATCAATCGTGGCAGGAGCGTGTCTCGAAGATGGTTTAGGACACCAGACTGTTCTACGTTAGCCCTGTACATTTGAAAAAGGGAGTCTATCGCCTCTTTGAACGTAACACACACATTATGAGGCGGCAAGACAAAAGGAATCGCTTTTAAGTTATTTTGATTGAGCTTGAGCTGAACTGCCCCTGAGACGTAGGGGCTAATGTTAACTTGCTTCAGTAATAGAAAGAGCTGCTCAGTGGACAGACCGCCCCCTGCCGTCAGCACGTGAGCGTGATTATTCACCCAAAACTTGCCCCAAACGTACTGCACTACAGGTGTCCCGTCCTCTTTTATCACTGAACCGTCCTCGCCTAGCAGTACATAAGTTCCATCAAATAGGTAATTGTCAACATAATCGATAACTGATGTAGCGCCGTAGTAACGATACGGACCTCGCATTTTTGCTCGTTCCCGGCTCGACAACGGTATGCGCTTGGAGTCATGAATTTCTAAAACTTCACTCAGCGTGCTCAGTCTCCAGCTCTTAGGTATCTCTCCGGCTTCCGAGGACACAAGCTCTCCACCATTTGACTTGTACGGTTTGCCGAACTCATCTGGAAATTCAAAATCAACAAACCAACGCTTAAAAATAGCTTCCGCAAAGGCTTCAAGAGTTGCGTTTATCTTACTGTTAAGTTCAATTTTTGCGTCCAAGCAGTCTAATACGTTAGCAATCGCACATTGCTCCACAATCGATGGCAATGGTACGCGTATTGACTTCAATGACGTTAGCGGATGGCTTAATGCGGGAACCCCCGTCGTAGATGTGTGCTTCAGTAATTCGCGCTGGCCGACAGGAGACCGAAAATAATAAAAAATGAACAGTGGGTCGGCTTTTGTAGAATCACACGTCAATTTCATTTGACTTTGAGAGATAACATATCGCTTATACTTGGAGTCTCTCGGTATGATGCTAACCTGACCTAATGTGCCTCGATGAGTAAAGATGATATCCCCAGGATAAGCATTCGCACTCTTCAATTCGTTTGCTTTTTCCTCTGAGATATATACAAAACCCTCTTCGTAAAATCTTCTTTTGCTTAGATTAACGCCTCTGATTACTGGGATTCCTTTTGCAATGAAGTTGTCAGTTTTAATATCAGACCCAAAAGGGCCCATTGAAATCGCGTGCGCGTTTTGCGCCTTAATTTCATCGACAGTCGCCCAATTCCAATCTCTTGACATAAGCTGCGGATTATATCGTCACGAAACGTCTCCGCCAAAACCTAACTTGTTAAGATTCTGACGAATTTTTGTCTCTAACGCTGCTGATTCCTTGAATTGTCTATTAAGTTCTTTAGCCAACTTCTTAGTCTGTTCTTCAAAAGGCACTTTATCTTCTTCGCTTCCCAGCGGCTCGATGTAACGACCTGGAGTAAGCACATATCTATTTTGCCGAATCTCGGTCGCGCTGACGCTCTTACAGAATCCTTTGATATCCTCGTAGTCTCCGCCGATGTTGCACCACGAATGATGAGTGAATGCTATTTTTTCAATTTCGGCATCAGATAGCTCTCGATGCCGTGTGTCCACCATAGTCCCCGCATTACTAGCATCAATAAATAGAATTTCTCCCTTTCTATCTCGAAATTCGCTGTTTTCGCTCTTATCCTGAGCAATAAACCACAGACACGCTGGAATGGACGTACTGTAAAACAGTTGGCCCGGTAACGCAACCATACAATCTATCAAGTCTGCGTCGATAATGCCTTTTCTAATCTCTCCCTCTCCCGAGCTAGAAGATGACATGGAGCCGTTTGCGAGTACAAAGCCGGCGTTTGCATTGGGCGCTAAATGGTAGATGAAATGCTGCACCCAAGCAAAATTAGCATTGTTTTTTGGCGGAGTACCAAATCTCCACCTGACATCATCAATCAAAAGCTCGCTTCCCCAATCACTGTCGTTAAATGGTGGATTAGCTAGAATAAAATCAGCCTTCAAGTCTTTGTGGGCGTCGTTGTGAAAGCTATTTCCCCAGGCAATATTGGCATCAATTCCTCGTATGGCAAGATTCATTTTGCAAAGTCGCCACGTGGTTCGATTTGATTCTTGTCCATAAATCGAAATGCTATCAATTCGTCCTCCGTGTGCTTCGATGAACTTTTCACTCTGGACGAACATGCCGCCTGAGCCACAACATGGGTCAAAAACCCGCCCTTTGTAGGGTTCGAGCATGTCCACAAGGAGACGGACGATACTTCTCGGTGTGTAGAACTGTCCACCTTTCTTTCCTTCAGCATCAGCGAACTGCCCTAGGAAATATTCGTAAACACGGCCTAGAATATCCTTGCTTTTACTATCACTATCTCCGAGTCCTATTGTGGCTATCAAGTCAATAAGTTCCCCGAGACGTTGTTTATCGAGTGCCGGGCGTGCGTAATCTTTAGACAATACGCCTTTTAGTGTAGGATTGTCCCGCTCAATCGCGGCCATAGCATTATCGACGAATTTGCCGATTTCCGGCTGCTTTGCGTTATCTAGTAGATAGCCCCATCTTGCTTCTCGTGGAACCCAAAACACATTCTTCGCCCGGTACTCATCGGGGTCTTCGGGGTCGGCCCCTTCATTGATTTCAGCGACAAGTAGGGCGTATAATTCAGCGAATGAGTCAGAGACATATTTGAGAAAAATAAGTCCTAAAACGACGTGCTTGTACTCAGCGGCATCCATGTTATTTCTCATCTTGTCTGCCGCTTGCCACAATGTCTGTTCAAAGCCGAGATTTGCACCGTTTGATGCCTTCTGCTTAGCCATGTTGCTGCTCCCCCGAATTATTTGATAGATTCCCAGTTATCCTCGTAATACGTCATATCGTTCTCTTTCTTGCCAAGGTAAAGACTGCCATTGCGTATCTTGATATTGACTCGATATCGCTGCCCTTTATTAATGACTAAGATATTTTTCTGGTCGACGTTCTTTTGCACCTCAAGATAAGGCAGCACCAGGAAGTGCGTATCATTTCCTTTTAGAACGAAGATGTAAAACGTGTTATTGCGGTTATGCTTCTCAAAAGAACTTATACGAAGGTCAAAAACGTAACTGTTAAACTTATTTTCGTTCGCAGTTTTGACTTGAATGTTGTAAAGCCGTTCACCCTTAGTGGCAACAATATCTAGGCCCTCATCTACGTTCATTATGCTCGCGTTATAACCGCGAAAGAGTAGCTCACTCACCACAAGGTGCTCACCGGCCTTACCGATGTACTGAGTGCTTATCTGCTCCTTTGATTCTTGAGCAGCTTCATCCTTAATTTCTTGTTCGCTCTGTTCCTCCTCGGCATAATCTGGATTTAACGCGTAAACGGCCGGTTGAACTCTGATAAATGCTGATTTGTTCTTTCTCCGTTTCATATCGCTAGTCAACTGGGTATTCATGGTGCGCTCAGGCGTTGCACCAGATGTTTCAATGAGCGCCTCTTCAAGAGCACGTTTCGTAATTTCCTTGTAGTGTAGTGGTTCTTTCGCGTCTCGTAGGACTTTTACCGCAGCTCGTTTGAATGAAGTCATCTTTATTTCGCCAGTTTGAAATAACGAGTAGAGTTAACCGGTTTGGTTCTTTAAGCTTGTGTATCCAACTCAGAAGCAACCAATAGGCTTTTCGGCGCACGCTCTATCGCTAAATCTGCTAAAGAGGAAAAAGCCCTCTCTTTGCTTCTTGAAATATGTACAAATCTCTAGTTTTCACTAGCCCTTAACGTAAATAGCATACCAAAACGCTTTTGGTTTTTCAAAATTCTCAATAAGACCGTATGACTTCACTGACTTTCTATGGCGGGGTCAATGAAATCGGCGGAAACAAAATACTAGTCGAAGATGAAGACACATCACTGTTTCTCGACTTCGGCATGAGCTTCAGTCTCGCCAACCAGTACTTCGACGAGTTCATGCAGCCGCGTAAGTGCAATGGCATCCTTGACCTTCTCGAGTTCGGCTTGCTTCCTAATTTAGAGGGACTTTATCGGTGCGACTATCTCGAACACTGTCAACTCGTCTCAGGAGATACACCGAAGGTTAACGGCGTGCTTCTCAGCCACGCCCATATGGACCACAGCTCTTACATCCACTATCTTAGGGAAGATATCCCGATTCACTGTTCACAAGCTTCTAAAGACATTATGCAAGCCCTTGAAGAGACCGGTTCTACAGGGACGTGTGAACTCATTTCGCTGAAAGAATCATTTAAAACTTACATAGGCAGCAAAGGCGTAGAATCAAAGCTGCAAGGTGAAAAGACAAAGAAGCCACGCTCATACAACGTTGTTGAAGGCACTTTTAATGCTGGAGGGCTTGACGTAGAAGCGCTGCCTGTTAGCCACTCACTTGAAGGCGCGACTGCCTATATCTTGCATACAAGTGCAGGGCCAGTCGTCTACACAGGCGACTTTCGATTTCACGGTTACAAAAGAGACGAGACACGAAAATTCGTCGAACGGGCCGCGCAAGTGGAGCCTGTTGCGATGATTTGCGAGGGCACGCGCGTCAATTCGACACAATCTGATAGCGAGGAGCGGGTCAAAGAAGTGGCGAAAGAACGCGTCGAAAAGACAGATGGCCTCGTAGTAGCTAACTTCCCGGCGCGAGATACCGACCGCATGCAAAGCTTCTTCGAGGTCGCAAAGCAAACCGACAGGACATTGGTTATTAACCTGAAGCAGGCGTATTTACTCGAATTATTTACCAAGTCAGGCATCGGGACGCCGAGAATCGATGATGAAGACATTCGAATATACATACCGCGAAAAAAGTGGGGGGTCTACAGGGACGACCGGTTCTCTGAGAAGATTCAACGAGAGGATTACGATTATTGGGAGCGGGAATTTCTTGACCATCCTAACGCAGTCACTGCGCAAGACGTGAAGGAAAGTCAGAGCGAATACATTTTCCGGTGTGACTTCTTTGAGTTGAAAGAACTAATCGACATAAAACCGGAAGCGGGTAGCAGCTACATCCGGAGTGTGTGTGAGCCGTTCGATTTAGAGATGGAGCTTGATTTAAAGAAGATAGAGAATTGGCTGACGCACTTTGGCTTGTACCCTTATACACAAATACACGCATCGGGGCACCTAAACTACGACGAGATTCGAGAAGTGGTGGATGCAGTTCGGCCCAAAGTTTTAATTCCGGTTCATACCGAACATCCTGAAGTCTTCAAAAATCTTCACGACAATGTGATTCTTCCACGAGTGGGTGCGGCAGTTAACATCTAATTGTGCGAATACAAAATTGAGTAACGTTCGCTACCTTGTGCCCCTTTGATTTCTTTGTATATCTCGAGCAGCTAAGATGATTTTTTCTGCGTCGTGCATGCACATCGCCTGCTGCAGTATCTCTACCACTGAGCAATACAACTTCCCCCTAGCCTCACCAGATACGCGAAAGAAGAGTTGGCTACTTATTGGGATAGCTAAAAGTTGTGAGAATAGTAAGTAAGCGATTGCTTCTCTGTCTTCAAATGGAAGTGCTTGTGTTCTGAAGCGCTCGAAAGTTGTGTCCCTGCTAAAGCAAACGGAACACTCAGCGCCGCTTACTAGCTCATAAATGAGTTGTTCCTGTCGCCTTGAACGGTCTTTCGAATCAATCAGCTCATTGAGCGGCATAGTATGAAAATAAGCGGAGATAAGGTTTTGAAGGGGTTGCGATATATCGACCGACACGTCGTGAAACAGAACCGCGTGCACGAGATTGGATTCGCAGGGTGGACAATAACGCTGTGGCAACAACGTCGCGAAAGTGAGATTTGCGTCAGTACCACATCAATATACTCGTTTCGTGAGTTTTTCCGGCGCGGGGAACTTATGCAGCGAGTTTTGCGAGTCAAGTGAGGATATACATTATAAAATGATATTTAAGAAAGCTAAAGATTGTGGAACTTAAAATCCCAGGCTGTAATACTTGCAGTTATTGTCGTGACGTGTCCATTGGAGACCTACAAAAATGCTGCCAGATTATCCCACGTATAGCTTTTTTAGCAAACATCGCTTACGTTTTATTCTTTTACGTCGCTTTCAGTCGCGTTTAGCAGGTGTTACTGAATGAGTCCCGAGGAAAAGAATTCTCAAAAAAGTGAGACGCAGCAATACAGCCCTGTAACTACTATGTCAGCTTATTTAAGTAGCGGGGAGCTTAGCTCCGCTCTGCTTAGTGAGATTAATGAGAAATTCGGGATTATTGTATCGTCTCTACAAGATAGCAACATCTTTGATTCGTCTCTTGGCAACTTACAAGTGTTTAACATTCAAATTAAAGGGTCGAAGTTTTCGCTTTACCGAACAGCAGATTTAAAGCTTCAATTTTCACTTTTGAGCACCAAAACTGGCATTCGTGTTGCTAGTCTCAAACTACCACCACCAATCTCAGCGTTAGGCGTCTTAGTGACTTGGTCTGACCAAGCCGTTGACCTTTTCGCTGGTGATTTTACAAAATTGCCTCTCAGTTATGCAAAGGGACAAAAGCAAGCAGGGAGAGTACGGCAGAGCAAAAACGGGGCGTTGGTTGTACTGGCAGAAAGTATGTCTTACGTTTCAGATAATGAAGACGTCCTCTCCACTGCCAAAGAGCTGTGGGACTTTACTGTTTTCAACCTTCAACAATTAGTGCGAAAAGCCAAAAAATGTGTAGAAATAGATGGCACTCACTCATATGACGATTTCCTTCTTGAGAAGTCGATATCACAACAATGTTTTATAATGCTGGTTAGGGGTTTTGAAGTATATACGAAGAAAAGATTCCTCGAAATAGAGAAAGAACTACCGTTCAGTGGTATAATTCCGCAGCTTGACCTTTTACTTAATAAATTCACAAGAGATGCCAAAACGTTGCACAGAGTTTTCGCTTATGCTGAAATTAATAAAAAAAGCATACTTGAGGCCTCGGTTAGCATCACACAGCATCGAGGACAAAAGGGCCTAATTAACTTTCAAAGCTGGAGTGACTGTAAGGAAGCTTACAACCTTTGTTATAACATAAAGTTTGGCGAAATTCCTGACTTAAAAAGCGATGTGCTGGAAAGAATGCAAAGATACATGCGATTCAGACACAAAATTATCCATTCGTCGCAAGAAGCGACTATGCTGCATGCTGAAAACCCGAAACAGGAACTTATGTTCTTGAGTTTCGATGTTGCGGAGTCTGCTATTAAAGACTTTGCAGATTTTATAGAAAAACTTCATATAAAGACTGAAAATGTAACCAAGCTTTGTGGAGACTCATCTTCAAATGACAAACAAATTAACACACATCGCTGATGTAAAAGTCGGCAAAGAGGAGGATTGGCCGTTCATCGAGAAACAAGTAACAACTTGCTCAGCGATTGTGACTTACAAGAAGCCTTCGTCCGAAGTTGTTAGCTACGTCACAAATGAAGGCATTGACCTTGTTA
>Ga0209585_10000937_pt1 | contig 11270 bp, 9 predicted proteins | sample NGEPerone_FD_185491 | JGI IMG/M metagenome (GOLD analysis project Ga0209585, IMG submission 185491) | Arctic peat soil microbial communities from the Barrow Environmental Observatory site, Barrow, Alaska, USA - NGEE Permafrost154B-one... | ecosystem: Environmental > Terrestrial > Soil > Wetlands... | reverse complement strand
TCAAGACCTACGTCGTCTGGCACAAGATCGACCACGCGACTGCGCTCGCCTATGCGCGGCGCTGCCTTGTCAACCACAAGATCGACGTATGGCGTGCCACTCGCCACGAGGTGGTGGCCGACCTCACCAGCTCCGGTCTCGAGCACGGGGCTGCGTCCCATTCGTGGTCGCAACCGTGGTCGCGGTCAGAGTCACGGTCGCGCGACGGCGCAGTGGCGACCAGTGATCATCGCGACGACCTCGTGCGCCGGTTGTCGCGGCTGCCCGAGCAACAGCGCAAGATCGTCGTGCTGCGGTACTACGCCGACCAGTCCGAGGCTGCCGTCGCCGAGGCACTCGGCATCTCGGTCGGCTCGGTGAAGAGCGCCGCGTCTCGCGGGCTGGCTGCATTGCGCCAACACGCCAAGGCCGAGACGCATCCCCAGCCCCATGACACCACCGCAATCACCGAAGGGAGCCTGCAATGAGCACCGACCTCGAGGCTGACCTGCGTCGCGAGTTCGACGCCGTCGGCGCGCCCAGCGGCCTGACTTTCAGCACGGAATCTATTCTGCGCCAAGGCAATCGGACCATCCGCCGAAACCGGATACTCGCCGCGGGCTCCGCAGCCATGGCAGTCGGCTTGATGGCCATAGTGGCGACCGTGATGACGCGTCCCCACGACGCGGCCGTGCCATTGCCGGCAAGTCACACCGCAACCTCTGGCATCTTCATGGGCCAGTTGGGATTCACCTCGGGGACCTTCGAGGCCTCCTTCCAGCTCGATGCCGGCGTCGCGACCCACGTGCAATTCTTCGTCATCACCCCCGACGGGCAACGGCAAGAAGTGGTCGGCTCGTCTACCGGCAAACCCGGCCAGAAGCCCGATGCCACCTGGGTATCAGGCATGGTCGACGGGCACCCGGTCACGATCGGTCTGGTACCCAGCGCCGCCCGCGACGTGCGGATCACTTTCGCCGATGGCGGTTCATATGGCATGGCCTCCGCCGGGGTCGACGGCACCGACTACACGGTCTTCGCGGTCAAGTACCCGGCGACGGCTCGCAGCGCTGGCATCCAGAGCATCCGATGGTACGGAGACACGGGGATCGTGGACGGAATCGGCAACGGCCGACAGCTAACGGGGCGGGTGCTCTCCATCAACACGACGTTGTCAGTCGAAGTGGTACTGCAACCTAGCTCCGACGGCCGGACCGTCGCCTTCGGACGACTCCTCGTCCGGGACGAGACCCTCCCCGCCGGGGACGGCGCCTTTGACCTGAGCGCCTATGACCTAAGCGGTGCCAGCACTGATTCTTCCGGCGCTGCCGTCGTGACCGGCCGCCAGCCACTCCTCGTGAAGGCCAAGGATGTCGCGCTCACGAACGATGGCCCGCCCATCGCTGCGGGGATCCTCCCGCCCGGCTCATCCAACATCGGTGTGGAACTGACGACCGGCGACACCGCAACCAGACTCGCCGTGCAGCAACGCCTCCCCGACGGCAGGGTGATCTTCGCGATGAGTGCCGGATTCGCCCATCCAACCGACCCTGGCAAGGACTCGATCAAGGCCATCACCTGGACCAACGCCGACGGGACCCAGGGTCGCATTCCCGTGGCCTAGCGTCGAGTCCGACGATTGCTCGGATAAGGGCCTCCCGTGATCGAGGGTCGAGCCTCAGCCCTTGGCGGGAGGCTCCACCAAGGTCGGGCGGCCGGGCTGGTCACCGCCGCGCGCCTGCAGGTAGCTGTCCTTGGGCACCATCACCTTGCGCTTGAAGATGCAGACCAGCGTCCCATCCTGCTTGTAGCCCCTGGTCTCGACATGGACTACCCCACGGTCGTCCTTGGACGTGGACTCCCACTTGTCCAGAACGGTGGTCTCGCCATAGATGGTGTCCCCGTGGAAGGTCGGCGCCACATGACGAAGCGACTCGATCTCGAGGTTGGCAATGGCCTTGCCGGAGACATCCGGGACGCTCATGCCCAGCAACAGCGAGTAGACGTAGTTGCCGACCACGACGTTCTGCCCGAACTGCGTCGTCCCCGCGTAGTTCGCGTCCAGGTGAAGCGGGTGGTGGTTCATCGTCAACAGGCAGAACAAGTGGTCGTCATACTCGGTGACCGTCTTGCCCGGCCAGTGCTTGTAGACCGCGCCGACCTCGAACTCTTCGTAGCTGCGCCCAAATTGCATAGTCGCCATCGTGCCACGCCCTGGTCCGGTTGCCGGCGGCGAGGATTACTCGCGGGTGTCGCCAGCACATAGCGCAGGTCCGTCATAGATCGAGCACCCACGCTCCTGCGCCATGACTGACGCACCTGCGCTATCTGGCTTATCCACAGGGACGCAGCGCGAGCGATGTCAATCCGGCCATGCTGTCCCGACCATGAACGACCTCCTCGCGAAGCTCAGCACAGCGCACTTCGGTGCCTTCACGGTGAGCGACGCCTACGAGTGTGGCTACAACCGCGCGTCGCTCAGCCAGCTCGTACGCGCCGGCCGAGCCCTGCGAGTCGGACCCAGCGCGTATGTCGACCGCAACCGGTACGAGGCGGCCTCACCTGAGCGCCGGCACGAGATGACGACCCGCGCCGTGGTGCGCACGTTCGATGGCAGGGTCTATGCCAGCCACTATTCGGCGCTCACACTGATGTCGCTGCCCATCTTCGGCGCGCCGCTGGACCACATTCACGTGACGCGCACCGCTGACTCGCTCAGTCGGCGTCGTCCCGGGCTCTCCATCCACACGGCATACGGCCCGGGTGCAGGTCTGCTGATTGGCCGCACGCCGAGCGTGACCGCTGCGCTCGCAATCCTCGGCGCTTCAATGACTTGCGGTATCGAGACTGGAGTCGTCGCTGCCGACGCCGCGCTGGCCGCCGGCAAGACGAGTATCGAGGACCTCCAGACCTGGTTGAGCAGGCTTTCGCGGCATCCCAGCGTGACCCATGCACGGCAGGTGGTGCGGCTGGCTGATGCGCGCTCCGAGTCTGTCGGCGAGTCACGAACACGCTTGCTGCTCAACGCCATTGGCTTCCAGCCAATACCCCAGGTCGAGATCCGCGGCCCTCAAGGGAGGCTGGTCGGCCGCGTTGACTTCCTGCTGGAGCGGGAGCGGATCATCGTCGAGTTCGACGGGTTGATGAAGTACGCCGGCGCCACCGGCCGTGAGGCGTTGGCCGCCGAGAAGTCACGTGAGGACCGGCTCCGTGCGCTCGGCTACGAGTTCGTCCGGCTGACGTGGGCCGATCTGTCCCGACCGGCGACGGTCGAACGGCTGATGCGGCTGGCGGTTGCACGGGCTGCAGCGCGGCGCGCCACATGACATCCGACCTTTTGGGCCACATAGCGCAGGTCCGTCATTCCTGGAGCACCAACGTTGATGCGCCAACAATGACGCACCTGCGCTAAGTCGAGAGCTCACCCCGTCTCGAGGGCGCCTACTCGCGGGCGTCACCCGCTGCGCGCCGCAGAGCCCGTCTCTGACCGCGATCGAGCTCCGTGCGGATCGGCCGGGCCAGGAACGTGCCCATGCTGACGCCTGCGGCGAGGCCCATCCCGATACCTCCTGCCCCCAGCAGCGTGGTCAGGCCGGTGCTCAACCCTTCGCCGGGCGCGCGCTGCACGATCTCGAAGAGGCCGCGATACACCACCAGCCCCGGCAGCAACGGCACGATGGCGGCCATGCTCAGCGCAAGGGCCGGGACCCTCAGTCGGCTGGAGACCAGCTGTGACAGGAACCCCGCGGCAAGCGCGGCCAACGAGCTGGCAGCCACCGGACCCAGGCTGAGGCCGGTCGCGCCCAGGTAGACCAGCCAGCCAAGCCCTCCCATCACCGTGGAGTAGGCGACGGTGCGGGTGCCGGCATAGGCGGACACTGCGAACATTCCTGACACCACCATCGCGGCCAGAACCTGGACCACGGTGTTGGCGGCCAGCGGCGTATCAGCAGTGAGCTGCATCGAGACCCCGGACCTGCGAGCGATCGCCAGGACGGCAGCGATGCCGACGACGATACCGAGAGTCAGCACCAGAACCTCGAAGACCCGAGCGCCTGCGGTGACGTAGTAGCCGTCAATAGCGTCCTGCGCGGCACCGACCGCAGACAACCCTGCGAGCAGCACCACGATGCCTGAGGCAACAACCAGGGACGGCGAGATCCCCTGCAACCCGGGCACTCCAGCCGAAGCAGCAGCGAGCAAAGCCACCGCCACGCCCGTTGGAATGGCACCGCCCGCCGCCTGGGTGAAGAACGCGGCGATCCCCCGGTGGGCCAACCAATGTTGCGCCCGGTCAGCGACGGCGGTCGTCACGAAGCTCAGCGCCATGATCAGCCAGGAACCACCGAAGAGTGCTGCCGCGCCGGCCGCCAACCCGGCCAACGACGCCGTCACCACCCATCGCCGATAGGGATGTGGTGCCCGGATCAGGTCATCGAAGCGCGCCCGGGCCACGTCGATCTCAACCGGTTCCTCGGCAATGTCCCGCACCAGCGTCTGGAGTCGCTCCAGGCGCGTCAGGTCCGTGGAGCGCACCTTGATACCGCGCATCACGGTCATCGGGTCGGCATCCGGGCCACGGTGATACGAGACCGAGATGGACGTGAAGGTCACGTCGACGTGAACCGAGCGAAGGCCATAAGCGTCGATGAGCCGAAGGGCCGTCGCCACCACGTCCGAAGCCGAGGCGCCGGTGGCCAGCAACGTCTCGCCAACCCGCATCGCAAGATCGATGACGGCACGCGCGGTCCGCTGGTCCACCCCGTCGTTGCCCTGCCACAAGGCGACCAGGTCCCCGGGTGCGGCGCTGTCCCGCACGGCGCGCCCGGCCCGGTCACGCAACGACCTACCCGCGACGCGGGATCGCGGAGGGCGTGGGACGGGGTTGCTCTGGGTCACCGGGCAACTGTGGCGTCACCGGACGCCCAGATCAACTCGGCCTCATGGAGTGGCCTTCCGCGACAACCCACGATGTTGCCCGCGCAGCCCGGTATGGTCCGCGATCGCCCTGCAGAACCAGTGCACCGAGGAGCCGCGGCATCAGACCGAATGACACCGTGGCACGATGTGAGGGTGAGCGAAGAACAGCACAAAGCAGAGAACCGTGGCCGCCCCACCACCGACGAGTTCCGCGCCTTCGTGGCCGCCGACTGGGCGCCACGATCCACCGCCAGACCCGCCCAAGCCGAGGCCGCGCCGTATGCCGCACAGCGCCGAGCCGCGGTTTCGGCCGCGTTCCCGGGTGAGCGGCTCGTCATACCTGCTGGTGGTCTGAAGGTTCGCAGCAACGACTGCGACTACATCTTCCGACCCCACAGTGCCTTTGCGCACCTGACCGGTTTGGGCAGCGATCGTGAGCCCGACGCAGTCCTGGTGCTCGAGCCGCTCGACGATGGCTCGCACGAGTCAATCCTGTATTTTCGACCGTTGGCCGGCCGCGACAGCGAGGAGTTCTTCGGTGACTCCCGCTACGGAGAGTTCTGGGTCGGCGCCCGGCCCGGTCTGGCCGATATCGAGGCCGAGCTGGCCCTGTCCGCGCGCCACATCGATGAGTTCACCGACGCGGTGGGGAAGGACGTCGGCGCAACCGGGATCCGGATCGTGCGCGATGCCGACCGCGAGCTGACGGCTTCGATTGATGCCATCCGCGCAGGGGTCGCCGAGACCGACGAGCCCAGTGAGTCTCAAGCCCTGCGCGAGGCCGACGAAGAGCTCGCCCATTTCCTGTCCACCCTGCGACTCGTCAAGGACGAGTGGGAGATTCGGCAGATGCGTGACGCCATCCGTGCGACGGCCAACGGCTTTGACGCAGTCATTGCCGATCTGCCGGAGGCGCTCGAACGCGGGCGCGGCGAACGGTGGGTCGAGGGCGTCTTCGGTCTCCACGCGCGCCACCAGGGCAACGGCGTCGGCTATGACTCCATCTGTGCCTCAGGAAACCACGCCAACACCCTGCACTGGATCAAGAACACGGGTGACATGACCGACGGCGACCTGCTGCTGCTCGATGCGGGCGTCGAGGTCGACTCGCTCTTCACTGCCGACGTCACACGCACGCTGCCGGTCAACGGTCGGTTCAGTGACGCACAGCGCAGGGTCTACGACGCCGTCTATGCAGCGCAGGAGGCCGGGCTAGCCGCGGTGAGGCCCGGAGCGAAGTTCTCCGACGTCCACGACGCCGCGATCCGTGTCATTGCCGAGCATCTTCACGCCTGGGGTCTGCTGCCCGAAGGCGTCGACGTCGAGACCACGCTCGACAAGGAGCACGGACAGCACCACCGCCGCTGGATGGTCCACGGCACCAGCCACCATCTGGGCCTGGATGTTCACGACTGTGCGCTGGCCCGTCGCGAGGAGTACCTGGGCGCCGAGCTGACCCCCGGCATGATTCTCACCGTTGAGCCCGGGCTCTATTTCAAGGCCGACGACCTGTTGGTGCCTCAGGAGCTCCGCGGCATCGGGGTGCGGATCGAGGACGACGTGCTGGTGACCCAGGACGGCTGCGAGAACCTTTCGGCAGCCCTGCCACGCACCTCGACCGACGTCGAGGCCTGGATCGCAAACCTGACCACTAAGCCGTAAGGGACTGACCGGGGAGGTTCGCCAGCAAGGCACGAGCCTGCTCGGCGAACTTGTGCTCCACGAGCAGCTCGTAACGTGTCGCCACCACTTGGCTCACGGACGTGAAGTCACGCCGACCTTTGGTCGCGGCATAGCCGATAATGGCCCAGACGAGGCCGAACATCGCACCGAACGCCACCGTCAGCAGAACCGTCAGGGTGGTGCTGTTGCTGTCGAACATCGCAAAGATGAGCCCGACGAAAAGACCCATCCACATCCCTGACAACGCGCCGGCGCCGGCAACCCGCCCCCGGGTCAACCTCCCGGTCACTCGCTCGACCTGCCTGAGGTCGGTCCCGACGATCATGCAGTTCTCCACGGCGAACTCGTGGTCGGAGAGGAAGTCGACCGCCTTCTGGGCATCTGCGTACTTGTCGTACGTCCCGAGCGACAACGGGAAGTCCAAGATCAGCCCGCCGACGGGGATCCGCGCTCGCCGTGACATGTTCGCTTGAGAGCTCATGAAGACATTCTCGCCTACTTCAGCGCAGTCTGTAGTCCTCCAGCAGCCGGCGACCGATGATCATCTTCTGGATATCTGCCGTGCCTTCACCGATGAGCAGCATCGGCGCCTCGCGATAGAGCCGCTCAATCTCGTACTCCTTGGAGTATCCGTAGCCGCCGTGGATGCGGAACGAGTCAGTCACCACTTCGGCGCAGTACTCGGACGCCAGCAGCTTGGCCATGCCGGACTCAAGATCGTTTCGCTCGCCGGAGTCCTTGAGGCGCGCCGCCCGGACCATCATCTGGTGACCGGCCTCGATCTTCGTGGCCATCTCCGCCAAGCGGAACATCACCGCCTGGTGCTCGGCGATCTTCTTGCCGAAGGTCTCACGTTGCTGGGCGTAGGCGATCGCGAGCTCGAACGCCCGCAGTGCCACACCACAGGCGCGCGCGGCGACGTTGACCCGACCAACCTCAACCCCGTCCATCATCTGGTAGAAGCCTTTGCCCGGCTCCCCACCCAGGATCTGATCCGTCGTCGTGCGGTAGCCATCAAGAATCAGCTCGGTCGTGTCGACGCCCTTGTAGCCCATCTTCTCGATCTTGCCGGGGACGGTCAGGCCAGGTTCAACCTCGCCGAAACCGGGCTCCTTGTCGATCAGAAACGCTGTCATGTTCTTGTACACCGAATCTGCGCCAGTGTCCGTCTTCACAAGCACCGCAACGAGATTCGAGGATGCGCCATTGGTCAGCCACATCTTCTGACCATTGAGCGTCCACTCGCCGTCCCCTGTCGTCACGGCCTTCGACGTGATCGCCGCCACGTCGGAACCACAACCCGGCTCCGACATCGAGAACGCGCCCCGAACCTCGCCGGTCGCCATCCGGGGCAGATACCTCTTCTTCTGCTCCTCCGTGCCGTGCTGGATCAACATGTAGGCGACGATGAAGTGCGTGTTGATGATGCCGCTGACACTCATCCAGCCGCGGGCGATCTCCTCTACGCACAACGCGTACGTCAGCAACGACTCGCCAAAGCCGCCGTACTCCTCCGGGATCATCAGGCCGAAGATCCCCATCTCCTTCATGCCCTCGACGATCTGCGTCGGGTACTCGTCCTTGCGCTCGAGATCCATGGCCACAGGGATGATCTGCTCGTCGACAAACTGCCGCACCAGCATGAGCAGCTCGGTCTGCTCATCGGTCAGACCTTCGGTGTGTTGCAGTCGTGCCATCGCGGTATGCCGCCCTCACGTGTGGGTTCCAGGAGCTATCAGCGAGTATGCCGAATCGACGCCTCCCTGGCACAGCGATCGCCCGTGTGAGCCCCAACACGGGCCTTCGCCTGGGCCGACGATCACCCACGATATTCACTCACACGACTGTCACTCTCACCGACTGTGACTCTCACCGATATTTGGTTGCGTCCGGCAGCGCAAAGCGCGAACCTGTAGCCATAGACCGCGCGCCGACCGGGCGCGCCCCTATCCAAGGAGGGCCGTGAGATGTCAACGACTGCTCTGAGTGCCGCCCGCGCTCATTCCCTCCCCCTTCTTGGAGTTTCCCTTGTCGCATCACAGTTTTGGCGAGTCATCAACCCGTCTGACGCACGAAGAGGCTGCCGAGCTCACGGCTGAGCTCCGCGACGGCATGTTTGCCGTCGACAGCGCCCCCGACGGCCCACCCGAGGGCGAGTCCTGGTCCAGCTGGGATCGCGCCCAGCATGGCCCGAACCCACGTCCCGCCTGGGTGATCACCGATCTCGGGGCAGTTGACGAGGATCTGGGCATCATCAAGTCCGGCAAGGAGGCCGACGTCCACGTCGTTCGCCGCTGGGTCCCCGTCGGCCACGCCGCCGACAACGCTGACAACGCCGACGCCGACGACCATGCCGACAGCGCCGGCAGGAGCTCATACATGGCCGCCAAGCGATTCCGCGACTCCGACCACCGGATGTTCCACCGTGATGCGGGATACCTCGAGGGGCGCCGGGTCCGGCGAAGCCGGGAGATGCGGGCCATGGCACGGCGTACCGAGTTCGGCAAGCAGATGATCTCGAGCCAGTGGGCCTTTGCTGAGTTCAACGCCCTGGGTGAGCTGTGGAGCGCCGGCCTGCCGGTCCCCTACCCGGTGCAGATCAGCGGTACGGAGGTCCTGATGGAGTTCATCGGGGACGGGGCTCAGGCCGCCCCGCGACTGGCCCAGACCCGCCCGGACCCGGCGCTGCTCGCAGACCTCTTCGAACAGGTCCGCGCCGCGATGAGCGAGCTGGCCCTGCGCGGCTGGACCCACGGTGACCTGTCGCCCTACAACGTCCTGCTCCACGAAGATCGACTCGTCATCATCGACTGGCCGCAGATCGTCGACGTCATCGGCAACCCCCGCGGGCCGGAGTTCCTGCAGCGCGACTGTCACAACATGTGCGCCTGGTTCGTCAGCCGCGGCTTGGCCGTTGACGAGGAGGATCTGTTCGGTGACCTCATGGCGGCGGCCGCGTCGCGCTGGTGAAACCTGCGCATGGCAGCGCTCGATCCCGGAGGTTATTCACTGGTCTGTCTTGATTGTCGTAATGCAGTGTTCATTGACGTATCGCCATAACTGGCTGGTTTCCTGAGTCGCTTTACAGCTCGTCACAGTTCAATAACACGGGCCCTGTGCTGGTGTGGATGAGCGCGATAATGTTGCCATGCGCCACAAGGATGGCGCTATCAACGGAAGGAAAATCGATGGGAACCGGAAGGAAGTCCTTCGCGCTTACATGTGCGGTGCTCTCGTTGGGGTTAGCGGCCTCTGCGTGTAGCTCGTCTACCACGCCCTCCTCAACCAAGACGTCAGCGACGACGACGGCGGCCATACCGCAGATCAACGCGGGGGACTTCACCGCCGACTTCGCGCTCATGAAGCAGTTGACCGGATTAGCCGCACAAGGCAAGGGCATGGTCGGGGTGCTCCTGCCCGACACGACGACGTCGACCCGGTACGTCCAATACGACGCTCCGTACCTGAAGCAGGCGTTCGAGGCCGCGGGGCTCTCCGCCGACAAATTCAAGATCGACAACGCCAACGGCAGTGCTTCGACCATGCAGACGCAGGCTGAGGCGGACATCAACGCCGGCGCCTCGGTTCTGCTGGTCGACCCGCTCGACCCCGGCAGCGGTGCGGCGATCGAGGCGAAGGCCGTGGCGGCGGGTGTGAAGGTGATCGACTACGACCGTCTGGTTACCGGTGGACCTGCCGACCGCTACTACGTCAGCTTCGACAACGTGAAGGTCGGCAACCTGATCGGCGCGGGCGAGGTGGCGTGCATCACGGCCTGGAACGTGGCGAAGCCGAACATCCTGATCATGAACGGCGACCCTTCTGACAACAACGCGAAGCTCTTCGCGCAGGGTTACCACAGTGTCGTCGACCCGAAGTTCGCTGACAAAACCTATGTGAAGGTGGGCGAGCCGGCCGGCACCTGGACCCCATCGGTTGCCGCAACAACGTTCGAGCAGCAGTTCACCGCTCACCCGAACATCAATGCGGTCATCACGCCGAACGACGACAACGCGAATGCCGTCATCGCGGTTCTCAAGAAGAACAACGTCCCGGCAAAGAAGTTCCCGACCACCGGTCAGGACGCCTCGCTCCCGGGTCTGCAGAACATCCTCACGGGCTACCAGTGCGGCACCGTCTACAAGCCGATCTACCTCGAGGCGCAGGCGGCCGCAGCGCTGGCTCTGTACCTGCGGGCGGGTCAGACGCCGCCGGGGACACTGGCCAACGCGACGACCGCGGACGCGGTGCTGAAGACGGACATCAAGTCTGTCTACACCACACCGGTTTGGGTCACCACGGAAAACATGGCTGCCACGGTCGTCAAGGACGGTGCGGTCAAGGTGGCCGAACTGTGTGCGGGCGCGACCGCGAGCGGGTGCGCGGCTGCAGGCATCAAGTAGTCACCCTCGGGACGTGGTTGGGTCGCAGCTCGCGACCCAACCACGTCTCAGGCTCATAGAAAAAAGGAAGAGGCGCCGGCAGCATGACAACAACTACGGAAGGCACCGCCCCGACCGGTCCTGCGTCCGGTGAGGAGATACCGCTCCTACGCCTGCGCGGCGTCAGCAAGCACTTCGGTCCCGTTCAGGCACTTACGGAGGTCGACCTGGATATCCCGGCCGGCCAGGTGACCGCGTTGGCAGGCGACAACGGTGCCGGCAAGTCGGTCATGATCAAGACCATCT
>Ga0209585_10000936_pt1 | contig 11274 bp, 9 predicted proteins | sample NGEPerone_FD_185491 | JGI IMG/M metagenome (GOLD analysis project Ga0209585, IMG submission 185491) | Arctic peat soil microbial communities from the Barrow Environmental Observatory site, Barrow, Alaska, USA - NGEE Permafrost154B-one... | ecosystem: Environmental > Terrestrial > Soil > Wetlands... | reverse complement strand
GGTTGGCCGTATGCCGGCGCCTGGCCGTATGCCGGTGGGCCGTATGCCGCCCCCTGCCCAGCCGCCGGCATACGGCCCACCGGCATACGGCCAGGCGCCGGCATACGGCCAACCGGCATACGGCCAACCGGCATACGGCCAGGCGCCGGTCTCCCCCAGTGACGCCCGCATGTGGGCGTTGATCGCCAACCTCGGCGGCTTTCTCTTCTACTTCATCGCGCCACTGGTGGTCTACCTGATCTACAAGGACCGCGACCCCTTCATCCGTCGCCACGCAGCACAGGCGCTGAACTTCCAGATCATGGTGGTGATCGGCGCCGTGATCTCGGGGCTATTGACTATCGTCATCATTGGCTTCGCGACTGGGCTGGCGGTATTTATCTGCTGGATCATCTTCCCGATCATGGGCGCAATCGCCGCGAACAAGGGCGAGCCGTACGACTACCCGCTCATCCCTCAGATGATCACCTGAGACCCAACACCTGCAAACCCGGCACCTAGAAACCCAGTAGCCGCCGCACGACAGTGTCCGCGAGCAGGCGGCCGCGCAGGGTCAGGACGATCCGGCGCGGCCGCAGTGCGCTCGGCCCGTCGACCAGCCCATCGGCGATCAGGCCAGTGACCGCCGAGGCGCCCTCGGTTCGCAGGTCGTCGATCGGCAGCCCGTCCACCAGACGGATCCCGAGCAGCACCCGCTCGTCGTAGCGCTGCGCGTCTGTGAGCAGTTCGCGACCGGCGGCCGGCGAGAGTCCGGCGTTGAGTCGGGTCGCATAGGCGTTGGGGTGCTTGACGTTCCACCACCTGACACCGCCCACGTGGCTGTGCGCGCCAGGTCCCACACCCCACCAGTGCCCGTTAGACCAGTAGCCCTCGTTGTGCCGGCACCTATCGGCCTCCGTTCGCGCCCAGTTGCTCACTTCGTACCAGCCGTATCCAGCGGTGCCCAGAACCTCGTCAGCCAGCTCGTACTTGGCAGCCTCGTCGTCGTCCTCCGGTGCCGGCACCTGACCCCGCCGCACCTGGGCGCCCAGCTTGGTGCCCTCTTCGACGACGAGGGCGTAGGCCGAGATGTGGTCGGGCTCGAGGTCGATCGCCGCATCCAGGCTCGTACGCCAGTCCATCAGCGACTCCCCCGGCGTGCCGTAGATCAGGTCGAGGCTGACCTTGAGACCAGCGGACTTGGCAGCCTGGATCGCTTTGGCCACGTTGACCGGGTCGTGGGTGCGTTCCAGCGTGGCCAGCACGTGAGGCACGGCCGACTGCATGCCGATGCTGACCCTGGTGAACCCGCCGTCAGCCAGAGTCTGCAACGAGACTGGCGTGACCGAGTCCGGGTTGGCCTCCGTGGTCACCTCAACTCGTTCGGCCAGACCAAATCGGGTCCGTATTCCGTCCAGCACCTTCACCAGGTCGCTGGCCGCCAGCATTGTGGGGGTGCCCCCACCGAAGAACACCGTCTCGACGACGGGAGCGGCGGGGCCCAGCACCCGGGTGGCCAGCTCGAGCTCGCGCAGGGCAACGTCGGCGTAGGTCCCGACGCTGGCGCCGTCAACGCCGAGCTCGGTCAACGTGTAGGTGTTGAAGTCGCAGTAGCCGCACCGCACCGTACAGAACGGCACGTGGATGTAGACACCAAACGGCCCCGACCCCAATGCGTTGCGCGCATACCGGGGAAGCTCCCCAGACGGCGGAGCAGGTTCGCCCTCGGGCAAGGCACTTGGCATGCACCCATCCTCGCAGGGATCCGTGCTGACCCGGCCACCGTTTCCTTCAGGGTCCCGGCCGGGTCAGCCTGTGTGGGTGAGCACTCCGTAGCGTTCGCGGCTGCGCAGGGCCCAGTCGGCGGCCGGCACCATCAGAACGCTGGCCAGGGCGATCACCGCACCCAGGACGAACCAGCCGGGTCGCCCCCATTCGATGCACAGCAACGTGATGAGTGTGGGTGCGATCATCTGCGGCAGCGAGAATCCCATGCCTGCGAAGCCTTGGTACTGTCCCTGACGCTCCCGCGGAGCCAGACCCAGCTGCACACCCCACTGCCCTCCGGAGCCGATCATCTCCCCGACCACGTGCACCAAGCTGCCGGCACACAGAAGGGCGATCGCCAGCCACGCCGGCTGAGCGCTGGCGAAGGCGATCAACGCGAATCCTCCGGCGATCCAGAACCCCGATCGCGCCATGGCTCGCGCCGACGGGCCGACCCTGTCGATGTTGCGGGTCAGGCGTACCTGCAGCAGGGCCACGCACACGGTGTTGATCATCAAGGTGATCGCCACCAGGGACTTTGGTGCCGAGGTATACAGCGCGATCCATAGCGGCAACGCCAGCTCGATGACGACGAAGTGCATGGAAGCGACTCCGCTGAGCACCGTGACGACGACGAACGGCAGGTCGCGCAGCACCGCCATCCGAGGCTCACCGCGCTGGCGGGCCGGTGCAGGCGCGATGTGGGGCAGGCGGCCGAGCCAGATCGCGGTCACGATGCACGTTGCCGCGTCCAGGACGAACACAGCCAGGTAGGCCCAGCCCTGATCCACCCACAGCGCCAGCCCGCCGAGCATGGCCCCCAAGGAGATGCCGACGTTGGTCATCGCCCGCAGGTAGGCCTTGAACTGAACTCCCTGCCCTCCCTCAGCCAGACGGGCGACGTAACCGTTGCGAACGGCTCCCGCGCCGCGGTCGAAGACCTCGATGAGCGCCATGACGGCCACCAGCGCCCATACTGACCGGGCGAAGAGGAGACCGAGCATGGCGAAGCCAGCTCCAAAGGTGAGTATCTGAAACACTCTTCGGGGCCCGCGCACGTCCGCGACGTGTCCCGCAGGGACCTGGACCAGCAGTCCGGCCAAAGCTCCCGCCGAAAGGGCCAGACCGACCTGGGTCGGCCTCAGGCCCACCACTCGGGTGAAGTAGAGCGCGAACGTCGTCATCAGCGCGCCATTGCCGAAGGTGTTGACCAGGGTGGACATGGCCATGATCCGCAGGTTCGGGTCGACGGGGATTCCCCTGGGCGTGCGCGGACCTTGGGCGTGGTCACGATGTTGGCTGAGATCACCACCTGTGGTCATTCATCATCCCCTCGCAAAGTATTTAGACGTCAAAATAGTTTGACTGGATCACCGAGTCAAAGGTCCTGAGTCATTGGTCGAGTTCGGAAGGCGGGAAGTGCCCAGGCAAGTACCTGAAACACCGCCACGTCGGCGTGTCGGCGCGACACGCCGACGCGAGAAAAGTTGTTGTGCCAGAACCCTTGCGGGCGGCCCCATGAACACGTAGAAATCTGTCTACGCCCCGGCAACGGGAGCGGGATCGGTTGGAGATCGAGGTTCTTGCCCAGCCAGGCTTTGCCTGCTGGACCGCCGGGTGATGCGTGCGGAGGGAACCAGCGGACCACTGTGAGATTGTCGGTCCTCACCGTCGACGATCAGCCGTAGGCCCCGGAACCTCATACGTTCCGGGGCCTACGCCATGCTCAGGAGTCCACCCGCAGGTCGGTGACAGCTGGGATGCTCGGCGCGCTGACCATCGTCGATATCGAGTGATACAGCCCCGCCCAGCCTTGGCTCGGTGTCATCGCACAGTCGGCGCCGCAGGTCCCTAGGCCCGACGCAACTCAAGGTCATAGATGGTGCGCCCCGACGCCAAGGCCTTCTGCTCGAACCGCGTCATGACCCGACCCTCGAACCGCGGGGCAAAACCCGTCTCAAGGTCAACCGAGACGGCGCCACCGGGCGAAGGTGGTGTCAGCTCGGCATAAGGATTGGACAGCGACCCACACGCCGCCAGCACGTCACGCATCTGCCTGGCATAGTCCGCCCAGTCGGTCGCCAGCCGCAGCGTTGCGCCCAGCGCGAGACGAGAGGCCGTCAGCTCGGCAAAGCCCGGATTGACCAGGCGCCGCTTGTGGTGACGGTTCTTGTGCCACGGGTCGGCGAAGAAGACCCAGACCTCCGCAGCGCTCCCCCACCCCAACATGTGCTCCAGGACCTGCAGGGCGTCGGCGTGTACCAGCCGGATGTTGGTCAGGTCGTGGCGGACGATCTTGGCCACGGTGAGCGCCAGACCCGGGCGATAGACCTCCACGGCAAGAAAGTTCGTGCCCGGTCTGGCCAGGGCCCCCTGGACGATGGCGTCGCCGGTGCCCGAACCGATCTCGACAACCAGAGGAGCCACCCGGCCGAAGTCACGCACCGGGTCAAGGAGATAGCCCGGAGCCACCGACATGGAGGCTTGCACTCTGGGCACGTCCAGCACCCACCTCTGGTGGTGTGCGTCCCAGGTCCGCTGCAGCCGGGGGCGCAGCCGGTTGTCACGCCGGACGAAGGAGACCGTCCCGCGCTGGAACCGCTCGGTGGGCTGGCCCTGCATGACGGGGGCTACTTCTTGGTCCGGTCCCCACCGGACGCGGCGTCGTTGGACAGCGCGGCGATGAAGGCCTCCTGGGGCACTTCGACCCGACCGACCATCTTCATCCGCTTCTTGCCCACCTTCTGCTTCTCCAACAGCTTGCGCTTGCGGGAGATGTCACCGCCGTAGCACTTGGCCAGGACGTCTTTACGCATGGCGCGGATGGTCTCGCGGGCGATGATGCGCGCACCGATGGCGGCCTGGATCGGCACCTCGAACTGCTGGCGCGGGATCAGCTCGCGCAACCTGGACGCCATCATGAGGCCGTAGGCGTACGCCTTGTCCTTGTGAACGATCGAGCTGAAGGCATCGACGGCCTCACCTTGCAGAAGGATGTCGACCTTGACCAGGTCTGCGATCTGGTCGCCGGCAGGCTCATAGTCCAGAGAGGCATACCCACGCGTCTTGGACTTCAGGGCGTCGAAGAAGTCGAACACGATCTCGGCCAGAGGCAGCGTGTAGCGCATCTCGACGCGTTCCTCGGAGAGGTAGTCCATGCCAAGCAAGGTGCCGCGCCGGGCCTGACAGAGCTCCATGACGGCGCCGATGAACTCGCTCGGCGCCAAAATCGTCGCGCGCACGACTGGCTCCTTGATGTCGCCGATCTTGCCGCTGGGGAACTCGCTGGGGTTGGTCACGGTGATGACCTTGCCGTCGTCCAGGTTGACCTCGTAGACGACGTTGGGCAGCGTCGAGATCAGGTCGAGGTCGAACTCACGCTCGAGCCGCTCCCGCACGATCTCCAGGTGCAGCATGCCCAGGAAGCCGACCCGGAAGCCGAAACCGAGTGCGACCGACGTCTCGGGCTCGTAGACCAGGGCGGCATCGTTGAGCTTGAGCCGGTCCAGGGCATCGCGCAGGTCCGGGTAGTCCGAACCGTCGATGGGATAGAGACCGGAGAACACCATCGGCTTGGGGTCGCTGTAACCGCCGAGGTCCTGGGTGGCCGGCTTGGACGCGTTGGTGACCGTGTCGCCGACGCGCGACTGCCGCACGTCCTTCACCCCGGTGATGAGGTAGCCCACCTCGCCGACGCCGAGCCCCTTGCAGACCACGGGCTCCGGAGAGATGACACCGATCTCGAGGAGCTCGTGGGTTGCCTTGGTCGACATCATCACGATCCTCTCGCGCGGGTTGAGGTTGCCGTCAACGACACGCACGTACGTCACGACGCCGCGGTAGGTGTCATAGACCGAGTCGAAGATCATCGCCCTCGCCGGAGCGTTCGGGTCGCCCTCCGGTGCCGGCAGGTCGCGGACGATCTGGTTCAGCAGCGGTTCGACGCCGAGCCCCGACTTGCCCGACACCCGCAGGCAGTCCTCGGGCCGGCAGCCGATCAGCTTGGCGAGCTCCTCGGCATACTTCTCCGGCTGGGCAGCGGGCAGGTCGATCTTGTTCAGGACGGGGATGATCGTGAGGTCGTTCTCCATCGCCAGATACAGGTTCGCCAACGTCTGGGCCTCGATGCCCTGGGCTGCGTCCACGAGCAGAACCGCCCCCTCGCAGGCAGCCAGGGAGCGCGATACCTCATAGGTGAAGTCCACGTGCCCAGGGGTGTCGATCATGTTCAGGCAGTATGTGATGTCGTCGACCTCCCACGGCATGCGCACCGCCTGGGACTTGATGGTGATGCCCCGCTCGCGCTCGATGTCCATCCGGTCGAGGTATTGCGCGCGCATCGCGCGGGGGTCCACGACCCCAGTGATCTGCAGCATCCGGTCAGCCAGGGTCGACTTGCCATGGTCGATGTGGGCGATGATGCAGAAGTTGCGGATGAGGTCAGGCGGCGTCGCATGCGGCTCAAGGGCGGTACGGGCCATGGGTGACACGGGCGAGCTACCTCAGGATTCTCGACAACACGGGGACGCCCCGGACGCGGGCCTTTCTATCCTCCCACGGCCATGCCACGGCCGCGGACGGGCCGCGCCCCCGGCTCAACGCGCTCTGCGTGCCCCGACAGCGGGCTCTGAGCGTGACAGCACGCGTGAGACAGCCACCAGGACCACGCTCAGAACCAGGGGGAAGGCCATGGCGTGGCGAATGCCCACCTGCCCGATCAGTGCTCCGATGATCGCCGGACCGATGAGGAAGGCGCCGTATCCAAACGTCACGACAACTGCGAGCATGCGCCCGCCACCCATGTGACCGGCGGCGGCGTAGACCTGTGGAGCGATCAGGCCGACCCCGAGACCGACCAGCGCCCAGCCCGCCAGCAGAACCGGCAGCGGCTGGCCCAGGATCGCCACGAGATAGCCGGCAGCGGCCACCAGCGCGCCGAAGCGCACGACATTGACCCGACCGAATATGGCGACGGCCCGATCACCGGACAACCTGATCAGGACCATGAACGAACTGACTGCCACCAGCCCCAGTGCCCCCGTCGACGGCGCGACCCGGGCCACGTCAGTGACGTGGACCGATGACCAGTCGATGGCAGTGCCCTCCGCCAGACCGAAGCAGAACGCCATGGCCCCGAGCCACAAGGCGCCCGCCGGCACGCGTGACCCGCCGGCGCGCCGTTGGACGACAGCGACAGGTTTCGTCTGCGGGATCGAAGCCAAGATCGCCACACCGGCAACCACGGCGACCAGGGCGAGCGTGACAAGCGCCGCAGTGACCACTCCTTGGCCATCACCGCCGATCCGGGCGATGAGGATCACGGTCGCGGCACCGGCCAGGTTGCCGATGCTGAAACAGGCGTGCAGCCTGCTCATGACGGGCTTGGCGCGAGCCTGCTCGACCCGGACACCGAGGGCGTTCATGGAGACATCCATGGCCCCGTTACCAAGCCCCGCCAACGCCATGGCGCAAGCGGCAAGCGGCAAGGTCGGGGCGAAGGCCAAGGCCGCGACGCCCGCGATCAGCAGGGCACAGGCCGGCAGTGCCACGTTCCTCGCGCCACGACTGTCGGCCAGTCGCCCCCCCATCTGCATGGACACCACAGCCGCGACGGCCAGCGAGACGAGCAGCACCGCGAGCCCGCCCGCATCGACACCCAGCCGCTGGCGCATGGCCGGCAGCGTGCCCCCGATGCCACCGATGAGAAGACCGTTCACCGCGAACAGGCCTGCGACCGCCAGCAATGACCGTGTGCCGCGAAGGTCTTTGGCGCCGGCGCCCTCGATGTCGGTCACCTCAGGCAGCCTCTGTCTGGCGTCGGTCACCTCAGGCAGCGCTCATCTGACGCCGGCCGACGAGCACCGAGATCGCGGCGATGCCCATGGAGGCAAGGGCGAGCACGACGCCAACCCGAGACGGCCACTCGTATCCGTATCCCGCTTCCAGCACAACGCTGCCCAGCCAGGCGCCCAGAGCGTTGGCCATGTTGAGCGTGGAGTGGTTGAGCGCTGCGGCCAGTGACTGCCCCTCGTGGGCTACGTCCATGAGCCTGGTCTGCAGCATCGGTACAAGAATCGTCGGCACCATGCCCAGAAGGAACACCACAAGGACCGCCGTCACCTTGTTGTGGGCTGCGTAGCCGAACAGCGCCAGAATGACTGCGATCATTGCCAGGCACAAGAAGATCCCCCGCATGAGCCCGTGTGCCGCGACGCGCCCGGACAAGAACGCCCCGGTGGTCATCCCGATCCCGTAGATCGCCAGGATGACCGGGACCGCGGCCGAGGGATAGCCGGTGAGCTCGGTCATCGTCGGGGCTATGTAGGCATAGGTCGCGAACATCCCACCGAACCCGACGGTGCCGATGAGCAACGCGAGCCACACCTGGAGGCGTCTGAGCGAGCGCAACTCGGCTCGCATGGAGGCGTCGCCGGCAGCGGGTCGGTGCGGCACCCAGGCCCAGATCGCTGCCACCGTGGCCAGGGCGATGACCCCGACCAGCGCGTAGGGCCACTGCCAGCCGAAGTGCTGGCCGACCCACGTCGTCAAGGGCACGCCGATGATGTTGGCCACGGTCAACCCAGCCAACATCATCGAGACGGCCCAGGTCCGCCGGTGAATCGGAACCAGGGAGGCTGCGACCACGGCGCCGATGCCGAAGAACGCCCCATGCGGCATACCCGACAGGAACCGCGCGAGCATCAGCTGCGGATAGCTGGCCGCCATCGAGGAGGCGATATTGCCGGCCGCGAAGGCGACCATGAGCCAGACCAGGACCGACTTGCGTTGCATCCGTGCGGCCAGCGTCGCAATCAGGGGGGCGCCCACAACGACTCCGAGGGCGTACGCCGAGACGACGTGGCCCGCCGCAGGTATCGTGATGCCAACGCCGCTGGCGATCTGCGGGAGCAGGCCCATGGTGACGAACTCGGTTGTGCCGATGGCGAATCCACCGATCGCGAGCGCGAAGATCGCGAGGTTGACATGCTGGTTGGACGCCGGGACCTCGACGTCGACAAGATCGATGTCCTGCACGATGGAGGCTTCGGTCACTGCTGAGTCACTGGTCAATGCTTGCAGTCGGACCGGGTATGCCGAAATCGCATGAGATGCCATCTGAATCAGAAGTACGAACGGGCGGACGCACGATGGGGCAGAAGCCAATGCATCGGAAGCACTCAGGCAGGCTGAGGCCGCATGAACCCCGCTGACCCTGCGAAACCCGAGCCGACCTCCCGGCTCACCCGGGCGGCGGGATCCGCGTGACCCTCATCGTGTGGTGGGTTGCTAACGAGGGACGGTCGCCGGGACGTGTGGCATTCAGCGGCTCCGTGGGGCCGCTGACCCGGTGGCATCGCCCACGGTGGCGGCCACCCGCGCTACGCCAGGACCATCGCCCCCTATGTGCTCGCTCTGATCGCTCTGTGCATAGCGTGACAAGAGCTTGCTGGAGGCAAAGTACCGCTGCAACCACCCCGCGCCCAGGCACCGGCGGCAGAGAATGCCACATGCCGGCGGCCCCGCCAATGACCTGGAGTCATCAAGTGATGCCCGTCCACTCCAACTGGAGGGATCCTTCCTTCTGGCGGCCGGTGAGCGTGGCTGGACCATCGTTGCCGAGCGCGCCGACAACGACCTGTCCTCATTCACTGGGCGACGTCGACCCGGCTTCGAGGCGATGGTCAAAGCCATGGACGAGGATGAAGCCGAGATTGTCATTGCGTGGCCACTCGGGCGGTTGCAGCGAAACCGCCACGACGAGCTGAAGCTTCACGAGGTCTACAAAACATGGCGCGCGCACCGACTACGACTCCTTCCTGGCGGGAGTGCCGCGGAAGTTTGTGCACATGTCAAACCCTTCCGTCGAACGGGTCAGCGGGGGTCTTCAGCCCAGTCAACACTCGTTACGCATCGAGGCGTCAGATCAACCCAGACAGAGAAGACTCATTTGATCAACCCAGCGCGAAAGTCCTTCTTTGGCGAGCCATCTCCTTGGTCTCCTCATCGAGGCCTTCGGCGGCCAGGATCGACGGGAGCAGAGCCGGCTCAAGGGTGACCGCCCGGAACACCTGGGCGACGGTGACCCCGTGTGCCGGACGGTGGAGCACGGTGACCGGATCGCCGGCACGGACCTGCCCAGAGCTGACCACGCTCAGGTAGGTGCCCGGCATGGCTGCTCGCGCGAAGGTGCGCAACCAGCCTTGCTCGGCTATCCAGCCGCGGAAGGTGCCACACGGTATTCGCGGGACCGTGACAGCCAGCTCGAGCTCGTCCCCGATCCGCCATCGCTCACCGATCACCGCTGCGTTGACGTCAACTCCCGTCGTGGTGAGGTTCTCACCAAACACACCGCCGGGCAGGTTCCGGCCCAGGACGGACTCCCAGTGATCGAGATCCTCCCTGGCATACGCATACACCGCCTGCGTGTCGCCCCCATGGTGGCGCCGGTCACAGACCGTGTCGCCGACCAGACCCCCGCCCAGCCCGTCACGTTTGGTGCCGGGGGCTCGCACGAGGACCGGATCGGACGTCGGGATCTTCTCGATGCCGGTGAGCGCCTCCCCGCGTTGGTGCGGATTCGGCTGGACGCGAGCCAGGTTCACCGAGAGCACCCGGCTCATGACCTCGACGCTCATAGGACGAGACTACGGTGTCGCCATGGTGAACTCGGGTCTGAGATGGCAGCTCGCACGGATCATTGGACGAGTTCTCGGCCGCGTCGGGCTCCGGCCGTTCGGCTCGGCGAGTTGGCGGGGAGACAGGTTGACGCTGACATAGAAGGCGTCGTCGGTCGTCCGGGCCTGCCGCCAGGCTTGCGCTTGGCGACACGCCTCGTTGAGGACCCAGTCCCCGATCGCGACGATCAGTCCGGTGGACTCGGCAGCGCCGACGAACTCAGCTGGGGCGACCAGTCCGCGTTGGGGACTGTGCCAGCGGACCAGGGCTTCGGCGCCAACGGGCATCGCGTCGCGGACACTGACGATGGGCTGATAGAAGACCTCGAACTCGTTGCCGTCCAGTGCGTGTCGCAGGTCGGTGATGAGAGCGAGGTGCTTGAATGCGTCGTCCTGCATGCCCGAGCGAATGATCTCGAAGCGGCTTTTGCCGTTCTGCTTGGCCAGGTACATGGCCAGATCTGCTTCGCGCAGCAGTTCTTCACAGGTGCTCTGCGACTGTAGGGCAACGGAAATGCCGATGCTGGTACTTATGGTCACCTCGGTGGTACCGAGCTGGAATGGTGTGGCCAGCATCGCGGCGATCCGCACGGCGATGTCTTCGGCGGTTTGGGGCATCGGACCGGATTCGAGGAGCATGGCGAACTCGTCTCCGTCGAGCCGGGCGAGGGCTGCAAACAGTTGCCAGTCGTGTGCACTTTAGAGAGCAGTACAGAGCTTTAGTCGGCCATGCCCTCGTCTGGGCCCGGGTGTTGTTGTTGTTGCGGGCGTTGTCGGTGCCCGGTGACACCGTGTAGCCCATGCTACGGGTGCTGGCGGAGTCGTTCGTGGTCTCACCCCCGTCGGGGGTGAC
>Ga0209585_10000935_pt1 | contig 11281 bp, 8 predicted proteins | sample NGEPerone_FD_185491 | JGI IMG/M metagenome (GOLD analysis project Ga0209585, IMG submission 185491) | Arctic peat soil microbial communities from the Barrow Environmental Observatory site, Barrow, Alaska, USA - NGEE Permafrost154B-one... | ecosystem: Environmental > Terrestrial > Soil > Wetlands... | reverse complement strand
CATGCGTGGGCTAACTCGGTGTCGGCGCCGGGCGTGACCGCCAGCAGGGCGAGGACCCGGGCGGCGGGGGTCGTCAGCGCTGCCATGTCAGCGGCTCTTCGCACGGGCGTGCAGGGAGATGGTCATGGGGTGCAGATGTGCGGCATCAGGACGCGAGGGCTTCACCGGGCGCGACGAGGCCCAGGTTGACGGCCAGGGCTTCGTAGTCGGGTTCGGACCAGCGCAGCGGGCAGATGCTCCCGTCGCGGTGCCCGCCCAGCTGGTAGGTGTCACGGCGGGGCTTGATGGTCGCCCCGCACACGCACGGCACCCCGCCCGCGTCCCCGACCTTCCGGAGCCAGCCGGTGAGCCGTTGGGCGTCGCGGCGGGCCGCGTCCTGGGCGGTGTCCAAGGCCCGGCGCGCGGCGACCAGCTCCGCTTCGAGAGCCACCACCTTGGCGGCGGGGTCGCCCGCAGTCGCGGTACGGGTCCGGGCTTCGGCGCGGCCGGCGCGACGGAACACCTCGACGACGAGCTTCTCAGGCATGGGCTCCGGGTTCGGCCGGCGGGTCGCGCGGCGGACCTCCCGGGTGGTGCCGAACGGGTGCACTTCGATGAGCCCGACACCGGGCCCGAGCTCGTCGGTGTCCTTGACGAGCCCGGCGGGGGTCGCGAAGTAGACCCGGTGGGCGAACGCAGCGAAGACGGCCATCTTCTCGGGGGCGGCGAGCTCGGCGCGCAGGTCCGCGCGGGACACCTTCACCTCGACCAGGTGCCGTTCGTGGCCCTTGGGCTGCCCGGACCAGGCCCGCACCAGGAACAGGTCGGCGCGCCGTTCTCCCATCTCGAACCGGCCCAACGTGAGCTCGTCCAGGCACGCCCACTCCGGGCCGAGGCCGTCACGTTCGGCGCCGTAGCGCCGCCGGACCGCTGCCGCCACGTCGCCGGCATTCAGGGTCACCGGTGCCATTGCCGTCGTCCGTGTCGGTTCACCTGACTACGTTGATCACGACCAGCTGTGGCTCGTTCTGCGGGTCGCTCCTGGTCGCACACCTGCCGACTGGAAGAGATGCCGGCCGACCCTCGATGGCCGCGCGACCACTGGAACAGGAGACTCACATGACAACGATCGATCTTCCACTCCTCCTCTCGGCGACGACAGCCGGGGGACCGAGCGCACTGAGCAGCACGACGTTGCTTGCACCTGCGGGTGGCCCGCAGACCACCATTGCCCCGGCGAAGTTCGTCACCGCACGCAGTAGCGACCACACCTACGCGTACGAGACGCGGTACATCGATGGGGAACCTCGCCGAACCGTGCTGGTGGACTCGTCGCAGAGTCAGAGCAACCGCATCGAAGCGGCGCTCGCGGGTGCCATCGAGGACGGACATCCGGTCCTGGGCCGGATTCCCCGGATCGTCGTGACCTACACCCGCGAGGGGGTCGTGGAGACGTACTCCGACCTGACCCTCCCGCACCGCGCCTTTGACGCCCATGTGCGGGCTGGCACGATCGACGGGGTCCCGACCACGGATGTGCCCGCGTACCGCGCTGCGCGGGACGCTAACCCGTCGAACGCCGCGGCGCTGGTCAACCTCAGCCCTGGATCCCTCGTCTTCGGCTCCTGGGATGCTTCGCGGCGTTCCCGCCAGGGCCGCTGGCCGAGTGCGCTGACAGGCGAGATCATCGGGGTGCTCGCCGATCAGCGCGATGCATCCCCCTCGCCGCTGAAGGGCGGGGCGCGGGTCGACCCGGTGGGCATGCGCGCACAGGTCGACGGGCCCACCTTGCTTGGTCTCGCCGAGGCCCAGCGGGACGAGCTCAGCCCTGCGAACTACAACGGCATCGTCGGCGCAGCGAAGAAGCTCAAGGCCGGGGAGACCACCTCGGCCGCGGCGCTCGGGTTCGGTGGCATCCCGCCGTCACTCTCCCAGCTCGGTGGAGTGGCCTGCTCCCAGATCATCCGTTCGCACGTGCTCAGCTTCGCGACACTCCGCCAGGTCCGCTTCGGCGCGGGCGCGCGGGGAGATGCGGCCATCCGTGCTGTGCTCGCTGCGCTCGCGCTCGACGGCCTCGTGAGGGCCAACGCGGAGCTGTATGTCCGGGCGCACTGCCACCTCGTCGAGACCTCTGCACCGACAGCGACGATCGACCGCCGGAACGGGCACCACGAGGAGTTGAGCCTGCCCTCGATCGACGAGGCTGACGCGCTCCTGGAGACGGCGCTCGATGACGCGCGTAAGCATGCGGGTCTCAACTGGCACGGCCAAATCCTGGCCGTGACCGGCAACCCCGCGATCGTCGCCGGCAGCGAGGACGAGCCCTCTGGAGATCAGTGATGTCCTTCGCGATCGTCGCAGAGTTCCCCTTGGGGACGTACCGCGGGCATGTGGGCGAGGGTGAGCTGGACCGGTGGCCTTCGCCTGCTCGGCTGCACTCGGCACTGCTCGCGGCTGCTGGGCAGGGTACCCGCGCTGTCGAGGCCGCTGGGGTGCTTGGCCCCGACGCCGCCGCACATGCCGTCCTCTCCTGGCTCGAGGGCAACCCTCCAGATGGCCTTGCGCTTCCGCTCCATCGAGTCAACCCCGCAACCAACTCCGCGTTCCGGGACATCGGCCAGCTGAAGCCGAAGATGCTCGGTACTAAGCGCATCCAGAAGCGGGATAACGAGTGCGTCGCTCTTGGTGCGTCGATCATGTGGATCTGGGAAGCCGATCCCCCGAAGGCCGTCCGCGACACGCTGGTCGACCTCTGCCCGGACGTGCCCTACCTGGGCCAAGCCGACTCCCCGGTGCGACTGCGGATCGAGTCGACGCCCTCCACCCGCCCCACTCATCGGTGGGACCATGGCGCTCGCCTCTCGACGGCGCGACGTTCAGATGTGGAGATGGGCGTCGCCCGACCGGGGCGCGCCTCCGCGCTCGTCGCCGACCGCGCCGGGCGCGACGGTGCCCCGCCACCACGGCCGGCTGCCGATCGAGCGAGGACCGACGAGGACGACCTGCGACCCCCGGTGATGGCGACTGCGGTGGGCCGCGAGCGGTACGTACCGCTCGAGGCTGAGCATGGATCACCTTCACCGTGGGGCGGGATCTGGGTGCTCCCAATCGCTGACGATCCCGGTCGGCCGGCAGGCATCACCCTCGAGAACCGTGTCCGGTGGTCGGTTGCCCTGCATCGTGCACTGATCGCGATCCACGGTGACGGCGCCCCGTCGGTCCTCACCGGCCACTACGGCGAGGGAGTACCCCTGCCCGCCAATCGGGTGGCTATCCAGGTTGTCGACCGCGACCCTGCGATGGGGACCACGATCCCGACGCGACAGGCCTTCGTCGTCGCGATTCCTCCGGGGGTCGACTCGGGGGACCTCGAGGCGGTAGGTCGATCGGTCGCTTCCATCCGGGTCGTTCGCTCGACCGGTGGCTCTTCGGTCGAGATCGACGCGGAGGCGCGGAGGTCGGTCGTGTTCAGCGATGCGTCGGCCTTCTGGCTCCCGCCGGCGCCGGGACTCATGCGGTGCTGGACTACCGCGCCGGCTGTGCCCGAGGTTCGCGCGCCGCGACGTCATCCGTGGACTCTGGCTGACTCCGTGGTCCTGTCGGTCGCTCTCACGTGGCGCGACGCGCTTACCGAAGAGCACGTCAGCGGACTCGGGCGCGACGAACGTCTCCGGGCGCTCATGGGCGCCGCACGCGCTCGCGGGGTCGAGGTCTACGACGTGCGTCCCCTGACCACCTCGCGTGTCGACAGGTACGTGCACAAGATCAGCGAGGGAGGCGTCGTACAGCCCTACGTGGCCGTACTGAGCCTCGGCGAACTCGTACAAGACGGGCGTGCGCTGGTCGCCATCGGGCAGAGCCGCCACCTGGGAGGCGGACTGCTGCTCCCAATCGACGTCGCTGAGCCCGTGCGCGACGTGTGGAGGCAGCGATGACCACCCTCTCGGGCGAGGACTTCCGGTTCTTCTTCCGGGCGGTCAACGACGGTCGCGAGCCGTTTGCGTGGCAGTCGCGCCTGGTCACGCACCTGCTCCGGCAAGGGGCGTGGCCGGACCGGATCGACGCACCAACGGGCTCTGGCAAGAGCTCGGTCATCGATGTCCACGTGTTCGCTGTCGCCGCTGCTATGGGCGTCGGTGGTCGGCTCGTGCATGCGCTGCCCCGCCGGCTGGTTGTCACGGTGGACCGGCGGGCGCTGGTCGACAGTCACGCGGATCGGGCCAACCGGCTGGCCTCGCTGTTGATGTCGGCGGAGGAAGATCCGGCAGCGCCGGTGGTTGTCCGCGAAGTCGCCGGTCGGCTCGCGCGCCTGCGATCGAGCGATGGTCCGGACGACACGCGTCCGTTCGACGTCGCCATCCTTAGAGGGGGAATCGCTCCCTCTCGGGAATGGCTCGACTCCCCAACCGCCTGCCAGGTCATCGCCGCAACGCCGGACATGTGGGGAAGCCGACTGCTGTTCAACGGGTACGGCTCAAGTAGGTATGCCCACCCTCGCGAAGCCGGGCTCTTGGCGATCGACACAGCTGTCGTCCTGGACGAGGCGCATCTGAATCGTCAACTGCTGATCACTGCGCGCCGGGTGCGAGACCTCACTCGGGTCGAAGCGGGACGACTTGGGCTCCCTGCGCTCCAGGTGACGTCGATGAGCGCCACGCCGTTCGGCGGCGACGACAGCTCGGTCGGTGTGCTCGGTGACGACCTGGTGCACGATCCCGTGCTGTCGGATCGGCTGTGCCGGCCGAAGCCGGTCCGCCTGCGGGAGTGTGAGGATTGGCCGGCTACGCGGATCTCGGCGGGGCGAGTTGCCAACGCCATCGTGGAAGAGGTGCAGAGAGTTCTTGCCGTCACCGAGGGCACCGTGGGATGTGTCGTCAACACGGTGCGGCTCGCGACCGAGGTCAGCGCGCGCCTCGCCAAGGCCAAGGTTCCCGATGGCATGCGGACGGCGCGCGTCGGGTCACCGCCGGAGGTCCGACAGATAGTCGGACGAATGCGCCCGTGGGACCTTGAGAAGCTCAGAGCCGAGCACTCGAAGCTGTTCGGCCTCGGTGGCGACCCGTCGATCGACGTCGTGGTGGCCACGCAGACGATCGAGGTGGGCGTGGACATGGACTTCGCGGCGCTCGTGACGGAGCTCGCCCCGGGATCGGCTCTCGCCCAGCGCGCAGGCCGAGTCAACCGCTCGGGGACCCGTGACGCGGGTCCTGTGACGGTCATCGTCCCGACAAACCGTGCGGCGCTGGACAAGGCCACTCTGCCGTATGCGGCGGATGAGCTGCGGGAGGGCCTGGAGTGGGTCGAACGCCGCGCCCAGGATCCCGCGGGGCTCGCGCCGTGGGCCATCCACCCGCCGGCCGGCGGGGACGGGCCTCCTGGGGCTGCTCCGCGACGCATCGCCTTCCAGCGGGTGGAGCCGTGGAACGTCCAGGCGTGGGCCGCGACATCGGAGACGCAGTTCGCCGAGCACGATCTCGAGCTGTGGCTCAGCGATGACCTCAGTCGAGACCTCTCGGCTTCGGTGGTCGTCAGGCATGGTCTGCCCGTCGATCTGGCCTGCGCGTCGAACCTCCTGCGTGCTGCTCCGCCGCAGGCTCACGAGCGGTTCCCCGTGCGCTTGGGTGAGCTTCGCGAACTCGTCGCCGACGCCGCTTCTGCAGGTGAGCCGAAGTTCCGAAGACTCTTCATCGTCAGGAGCGATGACATCACCGCCGTCGAGGGTCCCGACCTCGCGAACCTGCGCCTGCGACCCGAGGACGTCGTCGTCCTGGATGCGGACGCCAGGGTCTTCCGTTCGCAGGTCGTGAACGTCGACGGCGACGAACAGATGGGTGACGTCTCCGAGCGGACCACGCTCCGGGCGACTGCCATGCGGAGCGTCCGCCTCCATCTGGGAGCGCCCGCCCTTGGCGATGACCTCGACTCCGAGGCACTCCTGTCCGAGCTTCGGCGGTTGGCGGGTGCAGAGGAAACCACCGGTGACCGGAGTCCCTCCGCAGTGGACTTGAGATCGAACCTCCGCGAGTTCCTCGCGAAGTGGGCACGGCCGAGCGAGACCGGGGGCGCTCCGTCGGGGAGCCCGGCAGACGAGTCCAAGTCCCTTCTCAGCGCGCTCCTGTCGCTCGACGGTCGCGCCGCAGCGGACATCGTCGTGGCGAACGAGGCCGACGCGGACTTCTGGTTGGTCGTTGCGGGCACCCTGCTTCGTGAGGTGGACGAGGAGGCTCGCCAGACATGGACGCCCCGCGCCGAACCGGTCGATCTGGACATCCATCAACACGCGGTCGGCCTCTCGGCCGGCGATCTGGGCTCGCGCCTGGGACTGCCCGACGACGTGCGCACGGCACTGGAGCGAGCTGGGGAACTGCACGACGAAGGCAAGTCCGACCCGCGATTCCAGCGAGCGCTCCGGAACCGGCCGGAAGATCACGCCGGGCGCGTACTCGCCAAGAGCGGGATGCGCAGCCTGCAACGAATCCGACGCGCACGGGAGGAGTCGGGCTTGCCCAGCGGGTGGCGGCACGAGCAACTCTCGGCCGCTGTTGCATGGGGGAGCCTCGGTGTCGACGAGATCGTTGCACAAGATCTCGTCGTACGCCTCGTGGGGACCAGCCACGGTCACGGCCGAACGACATTCGCACATGTGGCGCAGGAACTCGTCCCGCCGGACTCAGGTTCCCGAGGGGTGTCGGCGCTCTTCGCTGAGTACGAGTGGGACTTCCTGATCGAGCGCAGCCATAGCGCCTGGGGGTACTGGGGGTGCGCCTACCTGGAGGCCCTCCTGCGAGCCGCCGACGGAAGCGTGTCGAGGAGGGGTTCATGAACGAGATCGTGCTGCCTGGCGACGAGGCGAATGCCTTCGACCACCTCGCGGGCTACGGAATCGCGGCGATCCTGGATGCTCACGATCCGGGAAGCGTCCGTCTCGGATGGACCGATGAGCTCGAGCCGCGTCTGATGCTCTTCGACACGGACTGGGACACGATCGCGCGAGCCGTCCACTCCCACGCGAGCGCCCACACGGCAGAGGACTCATGGGTGCAGGTCGACGGGAAGAACAACGGGTCGCTGAGCGGTCTGTTCAGTCCGCGGGTCAAGGCAATGGATGGACCGGAGGCACGCGCCTGGTACGCCGATCGGGAGTCAGTCCTCGACCGCATCACCGGACAGTGGGCAGCGCTCGATCACGCCATGGTTGGTGCGCTCGGGATGCCGTCCTACTGGAGCTACGACCGAGGTGAGCCACGACCCGACCATGGCGCAAGTCGGTGGGAGATGAAGACCAGGAACCGCGGGGAGGATTTCGTCGCCAACCGTCTCCGACTTCTCGCCCGCGCCGTCGCGGCACGGACTCCGGAGGAGGTCGCTTCCGGCCTGGAAGGCGCAACCTGTGCTGACGAAGCCGGCAAGGGCAAGGCCGACAGCCGGACCCCGACCGGCCTGATGCCGCCACAGCCCGCTGACAACGCCCGTGCTTGGTGTGCACTGTGGGGGGTATCCCTGCTCCCGGTCTCGCACTCAGTGCTTGGCGCATCACAGACGGCTGGGCACGTCGCGCATCACAGCCAGGGACGCCTCTACCTCCCCCTGATGACGGGGCGATGGCCCGCTGCACGCCTGCGCTCCGTGCTGAGATCCGCTCAGCTGCGCGCCGTCGCGACCGTGGGGATCGCCTCGCGCGAGCTCTCCGGAGGCCCCGTCTCGGACGCCGACCGCGTCGCGGCGTGGTCGTGGCTGACGGCGCGAGGCGTTCTCGCCGTCGTCCGATTCCCCGTCTTCAGGTCGCCGAACCAGAGCGCGCCCGAGAAGTGGGCGCAGCGCGGGGTGCGCCTTCTCCCCGAGGCCGTCGGGTGACCGTCGACTCCCGGATGCGACCGGCGATCACTATCGGGCTCGCAGCCCACCACGAGTTCTGCCCGCGGCGGGCTTGGCTCGAGGTGGCCGGGGAGCAGACCGACACCCGGCAGATGGCGGTCGGCACCGCGCAGCACGCCCGGACCGACGACCCGTCCACCGCCAGGTCGGGGCAGTTGCGCGCCGTCGATGTCGCCCATCGGGCCTGGGGCTACACGGGTCGTTGCGACACCGTCGAGACCTTGTCCGATGGCTCGCTCCGTATCGTCGAGTACAAGGCCACACCCGTGCGACGTCGCGCCGAGGTCACCGAGGCTATGGTGATGCAGCTCGCCCTCCAGGTCGCCGCATTAGAGGACATGGGTCATCGCGTGAGTGACCAGGTCGTCTACTTCACGGAGCACCAGCAGCGGGTCCCCGTGTCGATTACGGAAGAGGTCCTCGAACGCGCGCGCACGCTCGTCGACTGCACCCGAGCCACCGTGGAGTCTGAGGCTGCTCCGCCGCCGCTCGAGGACGATCCCCGGTGCTCCCGGTGTTCGCACGTTTCGGTGTGCATGCCCGACGAGCGCGCCCTCGGTCCTGTCCACCGCAGGATCGTCGTCGCGGATCCTGACTCGCAGATCGTCCACCTGAGCACCCCCGGGTCCCGCGCCTCCATCCGCGCTGGACGACTTGTCGTCGTCAAAGGCGACGAGAACCTCGCAACGATTCCGATGGAGCGGGTGCAGGGCGTCGTCGTGCACGGCAACGTCGACCTATCCGGCGCCCTGATCCGTGAACTCCTCTGGCGTCGACTCTCCGTCGTCTGGTGTACGTCCGCAGGGCGAGTGACCGGATGGGCCGCATCTGGCGACAGCCCGAACGGAGGCGTTCGGGTTCAGCAGCACGTCCAGTCCGCCGAGGGTCGCCTGGATCTTGCTCGGGAGTTCGTCGGGTCGAAGATCTCGAACCAAGCGACTCTGCTGCGCAGGAATGGCGACCCTGGCTTGGCCCTCGGTCGCTTGCGCGAGCTCGCGCGGGCAGCCGCGACTGCCCACAGCGTGCCGGACCTCTTCGGGATCGAGGGAGAGGCGGCGGCGCTGTACTTCGAGAGGTTCGCCACGATGCTGCGAGCTGATGACCTGCCGTTCGACACGCGCACGCGTAGACCTGCCCTTGACCCGGTCAACGCATCGCTCAACTACACCTACGCGCTGTTGTTGGGCGACGTCATCCGCGCTGTCCGATCTTGCGGCCTCGATCCGCATGCGGGTTTCCTGCACAGCAGCACAAGGAACAAGCCCGCGCTCGCACTCGACCTGTGCGAAGAATTGCGTGCACCGGTCGCGGACTCGACCGTGATCCGGGCATTAAACAACGGTGAGCTCGGAAGGGCCGAGTTCCAAGTCAACCTCGACGGCGTGACGCTGACCGAACGTGGACGCAAGGCGCTCATATCTGCCTATGAGCGTCGTGTCTCCGGGGAGTTCGCTCATCCCACGTTCGGCTATCGTGTGACGTGGCGCCGTGCCATGGAGGTCCAGGCCAGGTTGGTGCTCGGGGTTCTCGACGGTACGCAGTCAGGCTACGTCGGAATCAGAGTCCGATGACCTCGGATGCGGCGCGTAGGTATCTCATCGCTTACGACGTGCCTGACGACCGGCGCCGCACACGGCTCGCCAAGAAGCTCTCTGCGTACGGGGACCGCGTCCAGTACAGCGTGTTCGTGTGCGACCTCAGGCCTGCGCGGCTGGTCCGGCTCAGAGCAGCAGTCCGCGGCTTGGTTCAGCCAGACGAGGATTCCGTCCTGTTCTGCGATCTCGGACCCGTCCGAGCCATCAGCACTCGAAGCTTCTCGTTCATCGGCATCGAACGGCCGATCACCTCGGCCGAGTCCATCGTTGTCTGATCTCCCAAGGGGCCGCGAGCGCTCTGTTGTGCGCAGTGCGCCGCACTAGCGCTCGCGGCGCATCGTCGCAGGTCAGCCTCGATCCCTGGGGCAGCGGACGGACAAGATGGGCCCAGCCGCCTCGACTGGACCCGGAGCGCTCGCGGAGCCCCCGCATCGCTGCTGGCCAGGACGCTACAATTGGGGGGTCCCCGGCGCCGCTTCGCGGCGGCGCCCTTCATTGAGGCGCGAACTCGTTGACGGTCGAGTGGCAGGTTGCGACCGGCGCCGCTTCGCGGCGGCGCCCTTCATTGAGGCTCACCCGACGGGCTGGTCGGTGAGGACGGGCTGCCGGCGCCGCTTCGCGGCGGCGCCCTTCATTGAGGCCGGGCCGACTGCACCATGCGACCAAGCGACGTCTCGGCCCGGCGCCGCTTCGCGGCGGCGCCCTTCATTGAGGCGTGCGGATCAGGGACAGGATGGTGTTGCTCACGGCCGGCGCCGCTTCGCGGCGGCGCCCTTCATTGAGGCTCGACCCCGTTGTTGTCGAGCACGATCCACTCGCCGTCCGGCGCCGCTTCGCGGCGGCGCCCTTCATTGAGGCGTCAGCGACGACATGTTCCGCGGCACCATGGACGAGCCCGGCGCCGCTTCGCGGCGGCGCCCTTCATTGAGGCCGAACCTCTGATCGGAGGCTGACCATGGTCGCGATCCGGCGCCGCTTCGCGGCGGCGCCCTTCATTGAGGCGACGCCGAGTGGCAGGACGTGCTTGCGGCTGAGGGACCGGCGCCGCTTCGCGGCGGCGCCCTTCATTGAGGCCTCGCCGGCGACCCGAAGGCCTGGGCGCTCATGGAGAACCCGGCGCCGCTTCGCGGCGGCGCCCTTCATTGAGGCACGGTGCCCCTGATCGTGCACAAGCCCCACGAAACCCCGGCGCCGCTTCGCGGCGGCGCCCTTCATTGAGGCGGGGAGACCCTGGGCCCGGACCTGGCGATGATCGACCCGGCGCCGCTTCGCGGCGGCGCCCTTCATTGAGGCAACGCCTACACGCAGGGCCGGCAGTGGGGGTGGCTCCCGGCGCCGCTTCGCGGCGGCGCCCTTCATTGAGGCGACCTCGGGCTCCGGCCGCCGCTGCGGTCAGACCCGCCGGCGCCGCTTCGCGGCGGCGCCCTTCATTGAGGCAACGGCGTCCTGATCTCGGCGCAGTCGGCCACCTCGACCGGCGCCGCTTCGCGGCGGCGCCCTTCATTGAGGCTGCCGTTGCCCGGTGCCCTGCCCGGACCATGTCGACCTCGTACAGGTCGTCGTCGGTGTCCAGGTGCAGCCGGTACCAGGTGTCGTCGGGGCGGTCAACGAGGGCGAAGGGCACCACCCCCTGGCCGTCGGTGACCAGCTCGCCACGGCTGTCCCGACCGACAGGTACCCGATGCGGGTCGTGAAGGTCTCCGCTTCGGGCCACGCGATCTGGTGCCTGCCGGTCAGGTCGGTCGACATGACCACCGGGCACCTGCCGGCCGGTACCTGCAACGGCTTCCCCGTCTGGGACCACACGTACACCGAGGCTGAGCTGGACCTGC
>Ga0209585_10000934_pt1 | contig 11281 bp, 10 predicted proteins | sample NGEPerone_FD_185491 | JGI IMG/M metagenome (GOLD analysis project Ga0209585, IMG submission 185491) | Arctic peat soil microbial communities from the Barrow Environmental Observatory site, Barrow, Alaska, USA - NGEE Permafrost154B-one... | ecosystem: Environmental > Terrestrial > Soil >... | reverse complement strand
GTATAATGAACTGTAATAATTATTCTGCGCAGTTACCAGGTCAGCCTGTGCAGTTGAAATTTCCTGGTTACTGCCCAGCCCTTGTTCGTATTTCAGTTTGGTAGAATTATAAACCTGTTGGGCCAATTCAATATTTTTTTTCTGGCTATCCATTGTGTATATAGCAGATTTCATATTAAGCCTCGATTGGGCAACATCATTTTCAATCGATCCTTTTAACTGCTCAAGACTGTTTTCCATTTTTAAAAAATCCAGTTTTGCTGAAGCAATATTTGCATTTCGCGCACCACCATCAAATATGGAAAAGTTTAAGTGGAGTGCAACAAATGATGAGGTAAAATAAGGTCCCTTAAAAAAATCAAATTGCTGGCGTTGTGCACTTTGGCTATAATTACCGGATAAAGAAAGGGTAGGTAATTTACTTAATTGGTATCTTTTTATATTGAATTTGCCAAGTTCCATTGCAGTTTCAAGTTGCTGATACTCTTTCCTGTCAGTATAATTGTAATTTTCGTCAAGAATATTTGATTTTAATTCTTCATCAGATAAAGTATCGGTAAGAATCAATTCATCATGCTGAGGTAAATTCATTAAAAATTTCAATCCTTCTTTTCCAGCATCAATTTGATTTTGCGCTTTTAATTTTTGTGTTTGCAAGTTATTAAGTTGCACCTGCACTTTATCAACATCTAATTTTTCGGCAAAACCATTCTTATAAATTTCACGGGTATCATGAAGCAATTTTTCATAGTTGCCAATGTTGGCATCCAGCGTTCCTATTTGCCTTTGGCCTACCACCAGTTGATAATAAATTTTGTAAACGTTAGCTTTTATTTGTTCTTTGGTAACATCCGCAGCAAGTTCAGCATTTTGGATAGCAGCTTTTCTTGCCTGCAATCCTACAAAAACCTGCCCATCGAATAATATCTGGTTAAGATCTATTCCTCCATTAAGGGAATATTTAGAACCAAAACCGGCACTGATGAGCCCATAATCAGATGGAGCCACAATAGGGTTTCCGTTTCCGTCTTTTACATGATTTTCAATAAGCACACCATAGGTTCCCATCGCAATGAAATTGGAGAAAGTTTGAACAGCCACTTTAGGATTATAATTGAGGCTGCCGCTTGCTGTAATATGTGGTAATGCTGCCGCTGTAATTTCTTTATTAGTCTCCTCCTGAAGTTTTATGTCGAGTAAAGCATTTTTTACCTGCACCGCGTTTTTCAGGGCATAATCTACCGCCTCCTTTGCTGAAAAAGCATGAGTCTGCGGTGTAGTATTTTTTTGCTGCGCATTTGCCAAAAAACAGGTAATACTCAACATTCCCGTAGCAATAAATTTTATGATCCTTGTTCTCATTGCACTTATTTTTTCAATCTTTCTTTTTGGTATTTTGTAATTAACTTGTATCCTTTTGAAGTTACCATTCCGTAAAGAAAATATTCTATTAGTTCTTGTTGAACATATACAAGGGAATATTGATTTTTAGGAAATATTTCTTCATTAAATGGTAACATTATTGTTTCAAGTCTGATTTTTGTTATCACATCTGCATTGATTTCCGGCCTGTACAATCCTTCCTTTTTTCCTCTTTCAATATTCTTTTTCATCAGGTCAGATAGAAAATTGTATTTATAATCCGAAAATTTTTTGAAGGTCTGGGGATGTCCTCTCTCAATATCAAATAATATCGATGGATTCATATTTTCCAGCATATCCCGTAAAATATCCATACTGAGATAAACTTCATGAACCGCGTTCTGCGAATACTTACAGCTATCCTGGCAACAAATTTTATTATAATCAAGCATTTCTGCAATCACAGCATCTACCAATTCATTCTTATCATTAAACGATTGATAAATAGTTTTTTTAGAAACACCTAATTGCGAAGCAATCTCATCCATCGTTACAGATTTTATTCCATAACGACGATAAAGATCATCTGCCTTTTGTTTTATCCTGTCTCTTATATTCATCGGGCGGCAAAACTAAAGAAACTTTTTATGTTACCAAAGTTTCCATTAATTATTTTTTCAAAATGTAAATTTTCAGGATAAACGGTACAAAACCTACCTTTGAAACCTAACTTTTATTTAATTATGAAATCCAAACTACGTTATCAAAAAATAATCCAATATTTTTTACAGGGGCTGTTGATAATAGGCCCTGTTTCCATTACCATGTATTTCATATATATTGTTTTTGATAAAATTGACAGCATATTGAGGCCGGAAATAAATATACCGGGCATAGGATTTATTATAATCATTGCATCCGTCATTGTTACCGGATATTTAAGTTCTTTCTTCGTATTGGGCAGGATGCTATCCTTTATGGATAAATTTTTGGAAAGAACACCCGGCGTTAAACTCTTTTATTCTTTTGTAAGGGATTTTTTTGAAGCCTTTGCGGGTAACAAAAAAAAATTTACCAAGAATGTACTTGCCTGTGTAGATGATAAGGATGTTTGGCGGGTGGGTTTTATCACCCAGGATGATATGAGCAGTTTTGGTATGGAAAATTATGTTGCAGTTTATTTGCCAATGGCTTATTCTGTTGCGGGTAATGTTTATATTGTACCAAAGGAAAGAATCAGGCCATTAACAAATATTGGTGCAGCGCAATCCATGAAGTTTGCGGTAAGTGGTGGTGTCACACAAACTATTACTGATAGTACTGACGATCCACTGGCAGAAGTTATTCAATCAAATACGTAATCGTTTTGAAAAAATATTTATTATTGATTGGCATGATGAGTATGGCTCCCCAATGTTTTTGTTGGGGATTTTATGCTCATAAAAAAATAAATTATTACGCGGTTTTTTTATTGCCGCCACAAATGTTGGTTTTATATAAACCCAATATTGAATTTATTACCGACCATGCTGTTGATCCCGATAAAAGAAGATATGCGGTGGTAGCTGAAGGACCAAGGCATTTTATAGATATAGATCAATACGGGGAGTATCCTTTTACCAATTTACCTCATAGCTGGAAAGATGCAATAGCTAAATTTGGGCAAGATTCTTTGAATGCGCATGGAATAGTACCATGGCATGTACAAACTATGCTGACCAGGCTAACCAAGGCCTTTAAGGAAAAAAACTTTTCCCTTATAATGAAGAATAGCGCAGAAATTGGGCATTACATTTCCGATGCGCATGTACCATTGCATGCAAGTAGCAACCATAACGGACAAAACACGGATCAAAAAGGAATACACGGATTTTGGGAAAGCCGGGTTCCTGAATTATTAGCGGATAAAGAGTTTGATTTTTTTATAGGGAAGGCGGAATACATTAAAAATCCTGGGTCGTTTATATGGGACAGGATTTTGGAAAGCGCTTTGGCTGCTGATTCTGTTTTAAAATTTGAAAAAGAATTATCTGTTCAATTTCCGGGGGATAAAAAATATGCATTTGAGAAAAGAAATAATATAATTATCAAACAATATTCTTCAGATTACTCCAAAGCCTACAATAAAAAATTGAATGGAATGGTAGAGCGCCGGATGCGGCAATCTATTTTTGCTGTCGCATCTTTTTGGTATACCGCCTGGGTCAATGCTGGCCAGCCCGATCTAACTGCTTTATCCAAACAAACTTTTTCGGAAAGTGATTTAAAAGATTTTGAAGAGTTGAATGAAAATTGGCAAAACAGCAAAATAAAAGGAAGGGAACATGAGTGAAAAAATCCCATTCCATCGAAGGGGATTAATTATTTATTTTTGCAATAAAAAAATTTAAAATGATGATAAAAAATTCTCCCTCCGGCGAGTTAGGAATTATCCATAATTTCAACGCAGGGCCATCTATACTGCCACAAGAAGTTATAGAACAAGCATCTAAAGCGATTTTAAATTTTAATGATAGTGGTTTATCCATTTTAGAAATAGGGCATCGTACCTCACTTTTTGAATCAGTAATGGAGGAAGCAAGATCTTTGGTAAAAGAATTAATGAATCTTGATGATGATCATGAAGTTTTGTTTTTGCATGGCGGAGCTTCTACGCAATTTATGCAGATCCCAATGAATCTTCTGAATGAAAAAGATACAGCAGCTTTTGCTGATACCGGGGTCTGGAGTTCAAAAGCGATAAAGGAAGCCAAACTTTTTGGCAATGTTGATGTTGTTTGCAGCTCTAAAGACCACGCTTTTAATTTTATTCCAAAAGATTTTGCAGTTCCCAATGATGCAAAATATTTTCATATTACCACCAACAATACTATTTATGGTACTCAATGGCAAGAAATTCCTGAAGTAAGCGTGCCTTTGATAGCAGATATGTCAAGTGACATTTTAAGCAGGAAGCGAAACTTTAATGCATTTGCACTTATTTATGCGGGAGCGCAAAAAAACATGGGTGCTGCAGGAGCAAACCTGGTAGTTGTCAATAAAAATATTTTGGGAAAAGTGAACCGTGCTATTCCAACTATTATGGATTACAGAAACCATATCAAGGAAAAAAGTATGCTCAACACACCCCCCGTTTTTGCGGTTTATGTTAGCATGCTTACCCTTCGCTGGATAAAGGAAAACGGTGGAGTGGAAGCTTTTGAAAAAAGGAATAACAAAAAAGCTGAATTACTTTATAATGCTATTGATAACAGTTCAATTTTTATTCCTACAGTTAATAAACCTGACCGTAGCAAAATGAATGTTTGTTTTGTAATGGAAGATAAAGAGATTGAGAAAAAATTTCTTGACTTCGCAGAGGAAAATAATGTTTATGGCATAAAAGGCCACCGGTTGGTTGGCGGTTTCCGTGCATCATTGTACAATGCTTTGCCCATAAGCAGTGTAGAATATCTTGTAGAGAAAATGGAAGAGTTTGAAAAGAATCTTTAAACTGAGGAAATATAAATGAATTGAAAATGTAATTAAAATGGAATACTATTTTCTTCAAGCACCTTTTGTAATCGGTCATTAAGCGTTTCATAATCGGTATATCCCTCAGCAAGCTTATAAAATTTGGTATCGCTCAGTTGAATAAATACTGCCGGAAAACCGGTAACATTAAGTTGTTTGCACAATGCAAATTCATAATGCGCCTGTTCTTTATATTCTTCATCAGCCAATTTTTCATAAAATTCTTCAGCAGGAATATTGTATTTTTCAAGTAACAATCTATAGGCTTCATCATCTGTAAGATCGCGGCCTTCAAAATGAAGCGCATATTGAAGATCTGCAGCAAAACTGACCTGTTGATCAGGATAGTAATCTTTAAAAACACATAAAGCGATAGCAGGTTTTTCTGAATTGGGAAACCAATCACTTGCATCAGGATGCTTAATATGCCAAAGATAATCTTCGCCAAATTTGATACCGGTTATTTCTTCCACTCTTTTATAAGCCTCTTCAATATATTTTGCGGTTGCGCCAATGGCTACCGGTTCTTCGGGCAGAATCATTCCTCCAGAGAGCACTTCAAATTCCAGTTTGTTTTTGTATTCGGAATAAATCTTTTTGATGACTTCACTGAACCCATAACACCAGCCGCAATAGGCATCGTAACAATAGATAAGTGTTTTCATATTAATTTTTGAAAATTTTTTATGAAAGTTCGTATTCCTTGGTTAATAAATCTGTAGGTATCCTTAACATTTTATGAAATGTCCTGATCATTTTTAGAGACAAAGGTTGCTTGTAATTAAGAACCTTACTTATGGTTCCTTTATCTCCATATTCTCTTGCGATATCTGCAGGTTTAAAATCAAATTCTTCCATTCGTATTTTAATAATTTCCACAGGGTCCATATCGGGAAGTGGCCATTGGGTATTTTCATACTTATTAATGAGAAAAGCCAAAAGAATTTTCTCTTTGTGTTCAGATGTTCCTTTTTTTGCTTCCCTTAATTGTTCATAACGAAGAATAGCCTTCTTATATGATGTTTCATTTTCAATTAAAAACCATTGTTGTACTAACATAATATTTTATTAAATAGTTTCTGGGTTAATTTTGTCATATTCATTATGTGTTCCTATAAACCTGATTTCTATAATTTCATCACCATATTCAATATGCACGATAAGTCTGTATTGATTATGCACAATTTCAAATCGAGCCCGGTTATTTTTAATCATTTTCGCTTTGGGAAAATCAAATAATACATCTTGTTTCTTTTTCCAAATTACTTTCTCGACAACCAACCTCCATACATTTAGACTTTTTCTTGCATTAGCATGCTTTCTTGCAAATTCAATCAATTTATTCTGGTAAATGATTATCATGATTCTTCGTTTGTAGACCACAAATAATTACATTGTCAAAAATAGAAAAAAGTTGGTTATCCACCAACTTTTAATTAAGTATATTTATTACTTGTTTTAAGCCTGACTTTTATACATTCCAATTCCAATAACCAATCAATGCGCCTCCAGCCAATTCTCTCCTACTCCAATCTCCGCATCCACAGGAACATCATTGGGAAGTTTTAAAGCATTTTTCATACAATCAAGAATAATTGGTTTTATCATTTCCACTTCTGATTTGTGTGCATCAAAAACCAATTCATCATGCACCTGCATTATCATTTTTGATTTGAAATTATGTTTTTGAAATACATTATGCACCTCTATCATCGCCAGTTTGATCATATCTGCAGCTGTACCCTGTATAGGTGAATTGATCGCATTTCTTTCTGCAAACCCGCGAACTGTGAAGTTGGAAGAATTAATATCTTTCAACCAGCGCTTGCGCCCCATCAACGTTTCTACATAACCGTTAGTCTTACAAAATTGAATACTATCATCCATGTATTTCTGAATATGGGAGAACTGCTTTTTATAATTATCAATGATCTCTTTAGCTTCCGTACGACTTATCCCCAAATTTTCAGCAAGGCCGAAAGCTCCCTGTCCATAAATGATTCCGAAGTTTACACTTTTAGCCCTGTATCGCATTTCCTTGGTAACATCATCTTCTGATACGTTGAAAACTTTTGCAGCAGTTGCTGTATGAATATCCTTTTGAAGGCGAAAAGCCTCAGACATTGCAGGATCGCCGCTTATGGCCGCAACTATGCGTAATTCAATTTGCGAATAATCTGCAGAAATAATTAAATGATCACTGTTGCGCGGTACGAATGCTTTCCTGATTTCGCGTCCTCTTTCTGTTCTTATAGGAATATTCTGAAGATTGGGATTGTTGCTGCTCAACCTTCCTGTAACTGCTATCGCCTGCCCATAAGAAGTATGAACACGATTGGTTCTTTTATTGATCAATTGAGGTAAGGCATCTACATAAGTCGATTTTAATTTGGTAAGCTCACGAAAGTTTAAAATGTGTTCAACAATTGGATTTTCTTTGGCCAATTTTAATAATACATCTTCACCCGTAGCATGCTGGCCGCCTTTTGTTTTTTTTGTTTTGGTTCCAATCTGCATCTTTTCAAATAATACTTCACCCAACTGTTTGGGCGATGCTAAATTGAATTTAATTCCTGCCAGTTCATACACAGTTGCTTCACATTTCGCGGCTTCTGTTTCCAATTCTTTTGAATAAAGATTTAAAAATTCAGTATCTACATTCACTCCCTCATACTCCATATTCATAAGCACTTTCACCAGAGGTGATTCCACTTCTTCAAAAACCCGTTCAACTTTTTTCTCTTTTAATTGTGGTAAAAAAACCTGTTTTAGCTGTAGTGTAATATCTGCATCTTCCACAGCGTATTCTTTTACTTTTTCTACCTCCACATCGCGCATATTTCCCTGGCCTTTCCCTTTTTTACCTATTAATTCCGTTATGGATACCGGAAGATAACCCAGGTATTGGGCGCTTAACAAATCCATATTCCTGCGCCCTTCACTTTCTATCACATAGTGAGCGAGCATGGTGTCAAAAAGTTTTCCTTTCAGTTCAATTCCGTACCATTTTAACACAAGTAAATCGTACTTAATATTTTGCCCGATCCATTTTTTTGTTTCATCATTAAATAACGGTACAAAGTGATGTAATAAATTTCTGACCAATTCTTCTTCTTCCGGGCAGGGAACATAATAACCTTCTCCGGGTTTGAAAGAAAAACTTAATCCTACCAGGTCGGCTTCATTGGCATCAATGTTAGTAGTTTCTGTATCGAAAGAAATTTCTTTTTGTGCTGATAATTTTTTCACCAGGTCAATGATGGACTCTTCTCCTTCCACCAAAAAATAATTATGTGGAGTATTGCTGATATTTTTTTCTGCGGCAAGCCCAGGCTTCTCTTCTACCTGGATTTCTTCTACCGGTTTGGGTACCGGTATTTCCATTGCATTTCCAAAAAGATCTGTTTGTATAACCTGCTTCTCTACCACAAATACATTGTATTCGTCCCCCAAAATTCTTTTGCCAAGGTTTTTAAATTCCAGTTCAGCAAATATATCTTTCAGGGCTACTGTATCGTAGGCTTTTATCCTGAAATTTTCTTCATGAAATTCACAAGGAACTTCAGTAATAATTGTAGCTAATTTCTTACTTAAAATTGCCATTTCTTTTCCGGCTCTAATCTTTTCACCTAATGCCCCTTTTATATTTTCAGCGTCCGCCAATACATTTTCAAGCGTTTCATATTGTGCCAATAATTTTGAAGCCGTTTTTTCTCCCACGCCCGCAATACCGGGTATATTATCACTTGCATCGCCCATCAATCCAAGAATATCAATTACCTGTGTTACATTTTTAATTCCCCATTTTTCACAAACTTCTTTCTCTCCCATTATTTCCACTTTGCCACCCTGGTAACCCGGTTTATAAATCTTAATATTTTGGGTAACCAATTGACCAAAATCTTTATCAGGTGTTACCATAAAAACCTGGTAACCTTCTTTTTCTGCCTGCTGAGCAAGCGCTCCAATAATGTCATCAGCTTCGTATCCATCACATTCCACTACGGGCAAATTAAATCCTTCAATAATTTTTTTGATATCCGGAATGGAAGACAGCAAATCTTCAGGAGCCTCCTGCCGTTGTGCTTTGTAGGCTGCAAAATCAGTATGTCTTTCTGTAGGAGCATGTGTATCAAATGCTACGGCAAGATGTGTGGGTTTTTCTTTGCTGATCAGATCAAATAATGTGTTGGTAAAGCCAAATTGAGCATTCGTATTTTTTCCTTTCGTAGTAATTATCTGGCTGCGGATGAGTGCGTAATACGCCCGGTATATAAGAGCCATTGCATCAAGCAAAAAAAGTTTTTTTTCCATCCGGTAAAGGTATGAAAAGCACTATTTTAAATTTTTATTTTAAATGCTAAATGTTTTTAGGCCCTGGTTTTCATTTAAAATCTTGATTCGATATAATAAGGTAACATATCGCGCCATGTTGGCCAATCGTGTTTCATATCAGTTCCCCAAATGTCGAGTTCATAATTAATTCCTATGTTGTATAAAACTCCTGCAAATGCCCTGGCAGCATCAGGGTCTTCATGATCGCCACTTCCGGAAAGTATATGAATATGATGGCTTTTGCGAATATTTTCAAGATACCAGTTATCTGTAAGGTTGGGCATATAATTCATAGGGGAATTATAATAAACCTGGTCGTCATTAAATCCTTTTGTGTATTCATGCAAATCATAAACACCACTCATAGCGATAACTCCATTGATAAGATCAGGCCGTTTTAAAAATAAATTCATGCTATGCAATGCGCCAAAACTTGCGCCACAGGTAATGATAGGCGTTTCGGAAGAAGTGCTGTTTTTAATAAAAGGAATTACTTCATTAAAAACATATTGATTAAACTGGTTGTGGCGAATGGCTTTATGTTCTCCCTGCATTTCATTATTCATCCAACTCTCATTATTAATGCTGTTGATAGAAAAAACTTTTACTTTTCCTGAATCAATAAATGGAGCGAGAGAATCAATCAATTGAAAGCGCTCGTACTCCAGATAATCAGCCGCTGCAGTAGGTATTAGTAAAAGTGCAAATCCAAAATCGCCATAAGTTGCTATAGGCATTTCTTTATCAAGCGATGGGCTATACCAGGAAGTGAGTTCTCTTTTCATAAAAAATTATTTAATGACGGTTCTCACAAAATAAGAATTAATTGGAAAGAATAATTAAGGATGAAATTTAAAAATATCTTTTCAGAATAGGGTAATAAATCTTTACAACAACTTTTGGGACAACTTCTCTTTCACACCACCAAACCACTCATCTTTTAAAATACTTAGAACAATACTATCTCTTCTTATTTTTTCATTTTGTGTTGGCATATTGCTTCGCAAAATTCCATCTACTTTACAACCGATTGATTTCATAGCCGCAATACTTCTTGCATTATTATTATCTGCCCGGAATTCCACTCTTTGCATTCCCACTTTTTCAAAAGCGAAGGAAAGTAAAAGAAATTTAACAATGTTTATTTAATCCTGTTCCATGGAATTTTTTTCCATACCAGGTATACCCTAACTGTAATGTTTGAAAAGGGAGATTGATATCATAAAACCTGGTACTGCCGGCATATTCATTTGTTTTTTTATCAAATACTATAAAAGGATATTCCTTGCCGGATGCTTTTCCTTCCAACGCAATATTTAAATAATTTTCCAAACCTTTATCTCCTTCAGCACTAATTAATGAATATTTCCAAAGGTTAGGTTCATTTAATGCGAATGGCAATAAATGAATGAAATCAGCTTCTTTCAATGGCCGTAAAAGCGCACGATCATCTTCTAAAATATAATCTTCACCAATGCTAAATATTTCATGCATAAAATCAAAAAATTTAAAATCTTATTTCAATAAATTGTAAACATTCCTGAGGTGAAAAGTTTTCTTCACTGTAAAATAAATAAATTTGGAATCAATAACTAAAAACAAAATATATGGAAAAGCCTTCCTCTTATTGTGAAGCTATCATTTCAATGGAGAAAAATAATGTGCACCGCATTTATCATGATAATTTTTACGGCTTTCCTATTGATGATGATAATGAGCTTTTTGAAAGGCTGATACTTGAAATAAACCAGGCGGGATTGAGTTGGTCAACCATCCTGAATAAGCAACGAAATTTTAAAAAGGCTTATAAAGATTTTGACATTAAAAAAGTTGCGGGATTTAAAGAAAAAGATTTTGACAGACTAATGAATGATGCTGGCATTATCAGGAATCGTTTGAAAATAAATGCAGCGATTGAAAATGCAAAAACCATTTTAAATATTCAAAAGGAATTTGGTTCATTTAAAAAATGGATTGACCATCATCATCCAAAAGAAAAAGAAGAATGGGTGAAAATTTTTAAAAATACTTTTAAGTTTACCGGCGGTGAAATTGTAAATGAATTTTTGAT
>Ga0209585_10000933_pt1 | contig 11284 bp, 8 predicted proteins | sample NGEPerone_FD_185491 | JGI IMG/M metagenome (GOLD analysis project Ga0209585, IMG submission 185491) | Arctic peat soil microbial communities from the Barrow Environmental Observatory site, Barrow, Alaska, USA - NGEE Permafrost154B-one... | ecosystem: Environmental > Terrestrial > Soil > Wetlands... | reverse complement strand
TAATAGTAAAATAATTTTCAACACAAAACTATCAATTCAGTTGACTGAAGAATTAATTGTTTATTTTTTTGGCCGATTAGGAGATGCTTATCATTTTCCATATTTTCAACTCTAAATTCGTATATTGAATTAAAATCGTTTTCAAATTGAAAATTCAGAACCTAGATCCTTTGGCAATTTACTGACAAATATTATTTTCAAAGTACAACAACCAAATATATTTAACATATTTATGAATTTGCAATTATTCTTGAATTGAACTAATTTTTTTATTCGAAAACGAATAGGGGAAGCTTTCTGACGAAGTTCCATGTGATTTATTGGGAGTCTCCGTCATGTCAAACTGTAGTTTTCCTCCTTTCATGATATCGATATGCCTGATGAAGTTTTTATCGTACACCTTCCCGTTAAGTGTGACTTTATCAACGTAAACATTTTCAGAACTGTTTCCCGGAGCGCTGATCTCGAATTTCTTTCCGTTTTCGAGTACCAGGGTTATTTTCTTAAACAGTGGCGATCCGAAGTCGTATTCTCCGGTTCCAGGCGCTACCGGATAAAAGCCCATTGCCGAAAATACGTACCACGCTGAGGTTTGCCCATTATCTTCATCGCCACAAAGGCCATCAGGATTTGGAGTATAAAGTTTGTCCATTACGTCCCGAACATGGAATTGTCCTTTCCAGGGTTGTCCGAGGTAATCGTAGAGATAGATAGCATGTTGAATGGGTTGGTTCCCATGGGCATATTGCCCCATGTTCGAGATGAGCATTTCGGTAATCTCGTGAATTTGACGTTTATAATAGGAGCAATCGAATGTTGGAGCAGTAGTGAAAAGTTTGTCGAGCCGTTCAGCCATTTTTTCGCGACCTCCCATCAAATTCGCCAGTCCTTGCGGATCGTGAAGCACGCACCAGGTCCAGTGCCAGCTTGATCCTTCAGTAAAAGCATCACCCCATTTGTCGGGGCGGAAAGGCGACTGGAAGGTACCATCTTCGTTTCGTCCACGCATAAAATTCACGGATGGATCGAAAACATTCCGGTAATTCATTGCCCTCTTTTCGAAACGGCTGATTTCCTCCTGTGGACGACCCAAATCTTTGGCCAATTTCCAGATGCACCAGTCGGCATATGAGTATTCCAATGTCCGGGCAGCGTTTTCTTTCACTCCAACATTATATGGAATGTATCCCAATTGGTTGTAATATTTAACGCCGTAACGACCAACAGAATGGAGTGGTCCTTCGTTTTCGGTGTTTTTCAGAATAGCTTCATACAATTTCGTGATGTCGAACCCACGGATTCCTTTCAGGTAGGCATCAGCAATATTGACAGCTGAATTCGACCCGATCATGCAATCGCGGTGGCCGGGACTTGCCCATTCAGGAAGCCATCCGCTCTCATCATAGGCGTTGGCCAGTCCTTCCATAATCTGAGCACTGAGCGAGGGGTGCATCAGCGTGAAAAACGGAAATACGGCGCGGAAAGTATCCCAAAAACCATTGTCAGTAAATAAGTAGCCCGGTAGGACTTTCCCATTGTATGGACTGTAGTGAACCACTTTGTTCATCACATCGATTTCGTAAAACTTGCGCGGGAACAACATGGTACGGTAGAGTGCGGTATAAAAAGTGCGGTATTGGTCAACCGTTCCACCTTCCACTTTTACCCGTTCAAGTTCTTTGTTCCAGTCTGCTTCAGCATTGGCCTTCGTCTGGTCGAAAGTATTTTGCCCGATTTCCCTTGTCAGGTTAAGTTCAGCTTGCTCCGGACTGATAAATGATGAAGCGACGCGGGCATTCACAATCTCTCCTTTTTTTGTTTTAAATGAGATGATTGCCATCACATGATTCCCTTCGGCCTGTACGGTGCTGTTGGTTAAAACGCTGTCTTTCCAGGTGGCAAATTCAGTAAAATCCTTGTCGAAAACAATTACGAAATAGTTGTGAAAATTATCGGGAACCCCACCATCGTTGTTCCGGCAATAGCCTGTAATCTTTCTTTCCTGAGGCGATATTTTGACCATCGATCCTTTATCGAACGCATCAATCAGAATGTGCGATGCGTCGGATTCGGGAAAAGTAAACCGGAACTGAGCCGCCCGTTCGGTTGGTGTTATCTCGGTGGTTACATCGTAATTCGAAAGGTATACCTTGTAGTAATGAGGCTTGGCTGTTTCGGCCTTGTGCGAAAACCACGATGCCCGTTTATTCTCATCAACAATGATCTCTCCTGTTTCAGGAAACAACGAAAATGCGGCATAATCGCCAATCCAAGGGCTTGGCTGATGGGTTTGCTTGAACCCTCTGAGTTTTACATCATCGTACATGTAAGTCCAACTGTTCTCCATTTGGTTGGTCTGCGGTGTCCAGAAATTCATTCCCCAGGGCAAGGCAATCGCCGGATAGGTGTTCCCGTTTGACAATGCACGGTCAGAATCGGTTCCAACCAATGGGTTGACAAATTCGACCAACGAGACCTTTTTGTTGTTTGTTTGCTGCCCAAAGTTCATCGAAGGAGCCATCAATACAGTTAAAAACATCAATATGAATATTTTCTTCATTTTTCAGGATTATAAGTTATGTTGCCAAATTTTATTAAATCTTTTCGGAAACGATATCAAAAGAATTTTTAAAAGTCAACCTCGTATTTCATATCAACAGGTTCCCAATGGATCTGCCTTATGATGATATTCCAGATACGAATTTTGCTGCAGTATGCCTCAAAACCTACTTTGGTACATTTTTGATTATCGATCGGATTGGGATCCATGGCTTCAAGCAGCAGCTTTCCGTCGGCTAATATGAAACAGTGACCGTCAATACTTCCAGCCTGAATATTGTAGATTTTACCCGGTTCAAAATGGAACAATGCCGTACCGCACATGAATTTATAGTCATTTGATTTCTCAATTCCCACTTTACCGGTCCACCAGCCCTGCAACCCTGCAACATAAGCAGTCCCTCGCTGATCGGTTGAGGCAAGCCATTCGCCATTCCACATCACATTGATGTCATGCGAGGAAGGCAGAATGGTTTGAGCTTCAAATTCTACAAGCACATTTCCCGGGAAATCTTGTTTGAGAACCGCCATTCCAGGCCAGTTCCCGGGGTTTTCTCCTTCCAGCCAGCCATCCCTGACTTGCCACTTGCTATGGTAAACATCCCATGAACTTGAAAAATCATCCGCACTAATGGGTTTAGCGTACAATACTTTCGATGAATCCAACAGGATTCTTTTTTTCATTAACGTGATCGTATTCATTTTATCAGATTTTATTGCGGGTTCAGTACCTTTTGCCTGATAGAGTTCTCCAAAAACAAAGAAACCGGACAACATTAAACTTATTCCAAAATTAGAAATATTCATTTTTAAAGTCTTGATGGTAAATTAGTAAGAGGACAGTTGTAAAAGCGGTTTCAGGATTTCAGCTTTTGGTAAAAACCCATCAACTCCTCAATGAGGAGTTGATCTTTTACCGGATCAAATCCGCATACTTTCTCAAGGATGTATTGCAATCCGTTGATCAAAGTTTGGTCAAACCACTCATCTTGTTTGGATTTAAATCCGTTTTCATCGGTTGCCTGAAAAAAGAATGCATACGACATGGCTTCCAGAAACTTACCGTAATCCATTCTCTGACTTATGGCCAAACGGATAATTCCGACAAAACGATCATCCGGACCCAGCTTTCGGGAAACATCCTGACCTACCCTGAAGATGGTGTCCCTTAATGCTTTGTTTTGAAACCGAAACAACAAATCTTCAACATGAGCCTCCAAATCCTCCAACGAAAAATCGTCCAGATAAACTGCTTTTAAAACATGAGCAGCCTGAAGCATGACCGCTTTCGCAAAAGCATGAACTTCTGAATCTTCCAGAACTTCATAAATAAAAGTAGCCTGAGGATGTTTGTAATATCCGAAATATGCAACTGTGGCGTGACCCATATTGTGAATAAATGCCTTTCGGTCGACCCAAGCCTTTATATTTTCTTTCGGACTTAACCCTTTAACATCCGGAATATCACCTTTGAAACCATTTTTGTCCAGAATAAGGCTGTTGTAGGATTCTGCAAAAACCATCAACGGATCTTTTTCAAGATCAGACTGCTGCATGATGGGTACCATCTTCCCGATACTGGTCTCCACTAAACCGACCAATTTATCGATCGAATATTCTTCAGGAAGGTTGTCCAAAAGTTTTTCATGAATAAACTCGCTGGCCGAACGCATATTTTCGGCTATGATAATGTCCAAAGGGTTGTCCGGGTTGATTTGAAAGCGAAGTTTTAAACCTTCTGCAATTACCGGGATTACCTTTTCCAACGCATTTTTCCCAACCGAAACAGCCAAAATAGACGCCTTTGAAACTTCCTGCACAACCTGAGCCTTATCCAATCCGAAAATGGCTCTAACATTCGGAATGATAAGTGTCTCCTCCTGCACTCCTTTGATCACAACGGGATAACTTTTCCGTTGGTTTAATGCATGAACAATCTCCAGGTCAACATCCGAAAAAATAACTTCGTATCCGGATAAACCAAAAAGCTGTCCGATAAAAGATCGTCCGATTTTTCCTGCTCCAAAAATCAGGATTGATTTATTTGCCATTGCTGATCTGTTGTTTATATTTCTCATAAAACGGAAGGATCAGGTTGATCTTCTCGCCAGAATATTGTTCCATGTAGGTTCCGCCAACATAAAAACAGGTATATCCGCCGGATATTATTCCCCAGGTACAGGCTTCATTCAGATCCAGTTTTACCAAGCCTTTTTGAAGCTGAGATACGACAGAGGCAATTACTCCCCCCACAAAGTTATCTCCGCATCCTGTGGTGTCGCCCGAATGCCCTTTTTCCAATTCTTCGATAACTGATGCTGAAACAGGCATCTCCGAATAGTTTAACTTGTGGAATAAAGTGCTATCAGAAAACAACCGCAAAAATTTCGACCCGTTGGTGATAATCACAGCTTTTGTCCCTTGCGAACTGAAAAATTGGATGGCTTCATCCAATGTCTGTTTTCCGCTCAGGCGCAGCGCTTCTTCAAAATCGGTAATCAGAAGATCAACATTCCGGTAGCTGTCATCGGTTCGGCCCAAAGGCCATTTCTTCGCCGGGTTTTCCTTTTCGTTCCTGAAGTCATAAACCGTATTGACCAGGGTCATACAGCCTTTCAATTTTGCTTTTTCAAGCAGTTGGCTTAGGTTGTCATGGATGGTTGGAACCAGCGCTGTACCACCAAAGACAACGATATCCGAATTAAAAAAATCATCTCCCAATTCTTCAGGTGAGTAATCCCAAGCCGCACCAATGGAATTGATGAAAATCCGTTCACCGTGCCCATGATCAAATTCGGGATCGGACAATACAACTGTTGAAGGAGTTACCTTTCCTGTCCGTTTATAGTTTTCAATGCTAACCGGAGTTTTACTTAAGGCCGACAAAAGAAACTCGCCATCTTCATCTTTTCCACCACATCCGTAAAAACGGCACGTACAATTGGTACTATCAAGCATTTGAGCTGCGTGGATCAAAGTAACAATAGAGGGGCCGCCAATATTGATTTTGTCCGGCTCTTTCCCTTTAGTCAGCTCTTTTAGAACCTCTTGAAATTCTCTCCCTGCAAATTTTTCAAACTCTTCTTTAAAAACAAGGTGCCCTGGAGTCAAACCACCATCTCCCCGTTCTACGGAAAGATACTTTGGAAATGGTTCGGAGGTAAATGAAATATTGCTGTAAAGCCGATCGACCAAACAACAGCCAACTCCTGAAACAGTAATTTTTTTTGTCATATTAACTTTTTATCTTGGATTATCAGATACACTGAAGTTACTAAAGAAATTTTCCGTAATCAGAGACTAATAAATGTAAAGGGGCTTCATCTTCTTCGATAACCGGAAACCTTCCGATTGATTCATAAAAGCAATTATCATTGGCATCGTCGTTTACCATGCTGACTTCACCAACCAGAACTTTACCTTTTCCCTGTTCCCCATAAAAACGATGATACATTCCCTGTTCGAGGCAAATACTTTCGCCGGGGGTGAGTATTACCTTGCCACCTGCTTCAACCGAACGTGACACACCATCAGTTTTAAACCTCACTGCTGTTGTATCGAATTTACTGTCTTTGGTCGAGTTGAACAGTTCGATGACCAGGTTACCGCCTGCCCGATCAATAATGTCCTCCATTTTTGACCAATGATAGTGCATCGGAGTTTCCTGATTTTCTTCAACAATCATGATTTTCTCGGCATATGGTTTTTTGTCCACCCCAAATTTTCCGTTCCGGATAGTAAATAGGAACAAGCCCCTTTTGTAAAAATCACTTGAACCAAAATCGGTGATATCCCAACCCAGCATGTTGTCAATAATTTCCGGGGCATCCTCTTTGTTCGTTGTCCAGTCAGACACACTCCAATAAGCCCAAGGGGGCAACATGAATTGCTTTTCTGCCATAAAAGTCTTGGCATTCTTCAAAATTTGATTGATTTCGCTACGTTTCATCGTTAATTAGATTTTAGTATTATTAATTTAATTTATTGATATTTAAATTTTTAAGATTCTTACATTCATCGAAATGTTATTCATTAAATATTTCATCGGTTCTCAATCATCTTGTAGCTTATAAGTAATGATCCCGGTTTGTCCAAAATTTTGATTTCAATCCCGTCCTTTAATACTTTGCCCGATTTTACTGTCGTGGCTCCATTGTCTTCATAAAACAATTCATATTGAGCATCGGCAACTAATCCGCTCAATTTAATTATCATTGATTCTTCGGTATAGCGATCACGACGAAACGCCAACACAATTCCATCTTTCTGTTCCGGACGATTTAACTGGTAAGCTAACCATGAATTATTATTCATATAGCGTTTATGAGCAACGGTTAACGGATAATAATCGCCGTAAAAATAAGGCCTTAATCTTTTAAAATCAGCAATGTATTGTTGATAGTTTTCTATTGTTTCATTGTTGCTGCCATCTACTTTCCAATTTATAACCGCTAAGCTTCCCAGACTCGATCTTACATAGTAATTACCTGTTTTATACAAAGCTGTTCCGTGCAGGGGTAGATATAAATTCAATCCGTAGGTATGATTTTGATGACCAGTCGAATTTTGTTCCAGATCAGTGCGCCAGAAAGGTGTACTTCGCGAGGTTGTTTCCAGATCGATTCTTCTGCCGCCCGACGCGCAATTATCAATGATCATATTGGGAAAGCGAACAAGCAAACTGTCCCAGAAAGCGTATAAACCTTCAATGTATTTAGCTTCTGAAATGCCGATTCGGTCTGGTGCATCTTGTTTCTTCCAGTAAGGCATCGGATCAAAATTGAAATCCTGTCTGTAATAATCAACACTTTCCTTGGTAAAGAAATCTGTCAAATAATTCGTTAACCACAATCGGGCGTCAGGATTGCCAAGATCATATAAAAAAGAATCCGAATTGGGTAAACTAAGCAACCATTTTGGGTGCTCATTGTAAACCTGCGTCCCTTTCTGAACGCGTTCCGGTTCAAACCACACCATTAATTTGGCACCCGCAGCATGGGCTGCGTCGGAAATTGGTTTAAGTCCGCTTGGGAAACGTTCTTTGTCAACCGTCAAATTACCAACGTTCTGTGGCCACTCCCCGTTTTCTTTATCCCAACCGCAACCCGAATACCATCCGGCATCTATCCAAAAAAGTTCTGGAGAAAGTTTAAATTGTTGGTACCGTTTGATATGTGCCAATGCTGATGCTTCGGTTATGCAGGTATGAACAGTACAGGGGAAAGGCGCACCATCCAATTCAAATGCTACCGACAAGGGTAACTCCGGGTTACTACCGTTAATTTTCCGGGTATGATGAGCAAGAATAAATCTTCGGAATTGATTGTGACCAATCATCCGGTCTTCGCCGCTCCAAAAAAGCAAACAAATTTTTGGTGTGCGAATTTCTTCCTTTGGGTGCAATGAAAGATGCATGTTTTCCATACCCGATTTCAGGGCAACCGATTTTTCATCTTTCTGAACAACATCGGCAAACCATTTTCCGGTCCAACCCACCGCGACTACAATTCCTCGTTGCGCTGGCATTTCAATATTAAAAAACGGGAAAGCGGTATCATCCGACGAACGTCCGCCAGTGGGAGTCATGTAAATATTTTCCCCGACTTGCATTTGCTCATCAAAAGGTTGGAAATCATTCACTGCCGCGTTACTTCCTTTCGAATGATGAAGGATGAATTTGCCGGTATCCTGGCTTGCAAATGAATAATCAATTGCACAGGCTTTTTCAATAATAGGTGAGTTTTTTGCTGATTGATTGTTGAAATTCAAGACCCATTCAACTGAGGGAAAATCGGTAAAACTTGTCACTGTACATTTCACTGAAAGACCTCCGGAAGGTTCAGTATAGGTGAAAATCGATACTTCAGAATTGGGTTCAACCGCGTTCCCTTTTTCAGCTTTAAACTTCCAGTTTTTAATGAATTTTTCTGATTTTCGGCCTCCGTATTCAAACGAAAACGGTGGAATTTTACCTTGATTGAAGTTCTGTTCAACCCAATGATGCACATCAGTTGAAGATCCCTGAGGAGAATTTATTACTTGCCCGAGTGTTAATTCATGCCCGAGTGTTACTACCAGGATGGAAATCAACAGCAATTTCAAATTTTTTTTCATCGTTCTAATTCATTGGTTATTTGGAATATCATTTTCGAATAATAAACAATCTGGTTTGTAATGGAGCTAAACTAACAGAAATCAACCGATTGGCAAGCGTTAGTTCATCCGATATTTTGCCGGTTTGCGGATCCAGTTCGACATACCGTTTACCATTCGGAACGTTAAACTTACTAGTGTAATTTTGGTCGCCGGTATTTGTCATCATATAAATTTCCTGTCCATCGCGGGTGTACTTGCCAAATGCAATGGATGTATTGGTTGGAATGAATTTTTCTTCGGTCCCAATAAGTTCAGCGAGTTGATCGGGCGATGGGTTTTCCGTGTAGTCACTGGCATAAACAATTTTCAGCCCTTTGTTTTTGGCTTGTTCAAGAATAGCCGACACCGAAGCAGGAAGTGTAATTCCTTTTGGAAACACGAGGGAAGAATATTGACTATTGCCAATTTGAATGGTTCCATTTGCATTCGCTGTGGCTTTTCCGAGGGTTAGATAATCGACTAGAACAAATTGGTTCTGCGCCTTCAATAAATTTGCTCCTAAATCGTGAAACGAATCAGATAGTATTTTGGTCAACTCGCTCTGGGTTTTTACGCTCATTTTTTCGGCAGTTGGAATGTATTCCCGCTGGAAATCGTATATCGGGTAATAGAGCAAAGTCTTTCGAATGGGTTTAGCTTCCATTAAAATTGAGTTGACCCGACCCACGAAATTGCAATATTCCCGATAAACCGCTTCTTTTCGGTTCGGGTATTTGTCTCCATAAGTAGTCGAGTAATATAAGTTAAAATTGGTTACTCCGAATGCCATTTGCCAGGCTGTTGCGGCCTGCATGTGTTGCAAATCTGCCGGACCTTTGCCATTGAGCGTTTGGTCGAAGTCGCTCATTTCGCACATCACGCGACGTTGCCCGTTAAGAGTTGCCGATGAATTTGAAAAGAAAGCCGCCATCCATGAATCATCACCCCAAATGGTCGGATCTGAACTCAACTGATCGAGTCCCGGAATGTCAAATCCGGAGGAAACCAAAAGTTTATTTCCATCGAGTGGAACATGAATTGCCGGATACTCTTCCCGCAATCCATGGCCTGAAGCCACAGGTCCTGTACCTTTATTTTTCTCCCGGGTTGCTTTACACCAACTTTGTATGGCTTTGTAATAGTAGTCCCTATCTAATTCGGCCAGCAACGACCAGAATTTTTGCCGGAAAATCTTGTCTTTTTCTTCATTTCCAGAAAACAGGGAAGCAATAACAGGCATTAGTTCTTCGCCGTATCTGGCTTTGTATTTCTCAGGCAAATCTTTCGCCCAGGAAATCATAGGTAAGTTTTTTTTGTCCGGATCAATCGGATCTTTTATCTTGATGTTTTTACGTACATCATCACGAAGCTGGCCTAAGTTTACAGCCATCATCGAAGGTTCGTCGGTAAAAAATGCCTCAACCTGCCCGTAAAGTTCAGGACCCAGGTGATTGAAATAGGCTTGATGTGTCAATTCAATAAACTTTTGAGTGGCCTTTTGATTGAGTGGATTGGGATAACGGCGGGCCATGTAAAAATTGTTGCTTGCATGTACGTATTCGTAACAGGGGCGAACGACGAACGGAGTTTTGCTATCTTTGTCATAAACCATTTCGAGCGCTTCCAACGACGGATCTGATTCAAGAACCCGTCCACCAGCGCCCAGACTGGGGTATCCATCCTCGTCGTAAATCCAGACCCGAAGGCCATTTTTGCGCATTGCTTTTACTCCGTCAACGTAAACTTTCCAATCATTTTCCGACTTTAGATAGTTTTCTCCAAAAGGAACGTTGCAAACAACGCCGCCCAGTCCGCAGCTATCTTTGTAATAAGCGCCTTTATCCCGAATATCAGCGCCATGGACAATCTGAAGTGGCCGATATTCCACTGGTGGAGACGACCATGATTTCATCCATTTTTCAGGCAAAATCTCAGCTTTTTTGATTTGAGTAAAAAAAAGCAACAAGGTAATCGATCCGCACACAACAATCGTGAATTTCCATTTCTCTGCATTCATAATCAGGTTTATTATTGGGTTAAGGTTTAGATTTATTTTGAGCGCTGCCGGACCATCAGGGAAGCCGTGATACTGATTTGTGCCAGGTAGTAGGTTGGCAGAATGAGGAAATCCAGCTCCTTGAATTTTGCAAACTCCCGCAATGCTATAATAGTATCTGAAAACAAAACCAACCCGATACCAAGAACATACAATCCCTTGAACCATGTATTATCTGAGATTCCGATAGCAGCACCCAGTGAAAAACATGAAATCAGCAAATAGAAGAATGCAGCCATCATCAATGTTTTATTTTCAATGCCCGGATAAAGTATCAGAAAAAAGAGGGCAAGAAAGATTCCCTGAATGAGAAGTGTGTAAATCCTGTTTAATCGCCTGTTCATCAAGGCGAAAGTCAGATACCCAATATGAGCCATAAAAAACAATGCAATTCCGCCTATAACAGGAGTACTTCTCCGTTCCGGTTCGATAGAAACCAGTCACCACCAATTGAAAACAGAAATGCACCAATAATTGCCCAAACATCTTTCGACTGTTTCAATTGTTTACCATACAGGTAAAGAAGTATCAGAA
>Ga0209585_10000932_pt1 | contig 11292 bp, 8 predicted proteins | sample NGEPerone_FD_185491 | JGI IMG/M metagenome (GOLD analysis project Ga0209585, IMG submission 185491) | Arctic peat soil microbial communities from the Barrow Environmental Observatory site, Barrow, Alaska, USA - NGEE Permafrost154B-one... | ecosystem: Environmental > Terrestrial > Soil > Wetlands... | reverse complement strand
CTATTTCTTTTTTGGGCCATGGCCAGGAAAAGATTCCTGCATATTATGTGCAGCAAAAATGGTTTAATGATTCACTTAAAAATATAATTCATGACGCAGGTTTGGATAGTTTGTATGATGCGGGTGAAGATGGGATAGAAAAAATTTCTTTTGCAGTAATTGATTGTAACGGCCCAAAACCTTTGCTGGGAGGAGTTAATATGGAACATTTTATTTATCCTGCTTCGGTTTATAAAATGTATGTGGCTATGGAAATTTTAAAACAAGTAAGTAACAATGAATATTCCCTGTACAAAAAATATGTAGTAAAATCTCCTAACGATGTGGATCATACTTCTGAAATAAGCTGGGATCCGCGGCCCTTGCTAAGAGACGGAGATACGGTTACCATTAACTATTTATTGGATCTGATGATTACAAGAAGTGATAATTCCGCTGCCAATTGTTTGATAGATGTAGCAGACCGCGACAACATTAATAAAACCATGCATGAAAATGATTGGTATGGAAGTGAAGTTACACGAAAATTTCTGAGCCGGAAATTTGAAGATCCGGGTTATGATACGGTTCGAAGTACTGTTACCAGTGGGTTACATGCGGCAGACTTTATGTTTAAAATTTATAAAAATCAACTTATTAATCCATGGGTTAGCCAGCAATTGAAAGTGTTTCTGGGCCGCCAGTTAGATACAACCAAACTTTCTACAGGGTTGCCGCATAAAACTATGTTTTATCATAAATCAGGCTGGTGGAGTTATTATACCAATGATGTTGGCATAGTAGATGATGGCAAAATAAAATACATAATTGCCCTGTTTACGCCAGTTACAGAAGAGGAGGTACGTCCGCGTTTTAAAATGGTTTCAGAACGGGTGTATAATTTAATAAAGAATTTGCATGCAAATTGAGGCGGCTTTGGAACCAGAATCTGTTAATTAATTTTACAAGGTTTTCTTTATTGCGTAACTTGTTTCTCATGAAAAATTTGCTGGTATTAATTTTTGTTTTTTGTTGTTTCAGTTGTTCAAAAAAAACAACACAAACTTCTCCTCCAACTCCTGTTCCTCCTGCGCCCGGAGTTTTTTCCTTATCATCAGTAAAAATAAATGATCAATCTCCTGATAAGACAAATTTATTCTTTTCAGTAAATGCAAATCCTGTTATAAAAATTTCCTTTACAGCACCTGTTGATCACACCTCATTTCAAAATAATTTTTCTTTTCAAATAATTACAGGCGGAACTACTGCTTACAATGTTTCTTATGCAAATGGCGATAGCACTGTTTTAATACAACCTGCTTCTGCTTTGCAATTGCTTTCAAAATATACCTTCACTCTTACTACGGGTTTGCAATCAAAACAAAAGGTTGCGTTATCTACCAATAATACTACCAATTTTATTACGGTTATTGATTCCTCCGATAAATTTCCACGGGTTTCTGATAGTGCCTTGTTGGATGTGATAGAAAAACAAACCTTTAAATATTTCTGGGATTTTGGACACCCGGTTTCCGGTATGGCACGCGAAAGGAATACTTCCGGAGACATTGGAACTACGGGCGGTACAGGGTTTGGTGTTATGAGCATACTTGTTGCTGTCAATAGAAATTTTATTTCAAGAGCAGATGGTTTGCAGAGAATAAATACCATTGTGAATTTTTTAAAGAATAATTGTACGCGGTATCATGGCGCATTTTCACATTGGATAAACGGGGCTACGGGTGCTACAGTCCCATTCAGCCAAAAGGATAACGGAGCAGATTTGGTAGAAACTTCATTGCTTATGCAGGGATTATTATGTGCCCGGCAATATTTCAATACAGCCGATGTAAATGAAACCACATTGCGTGATAACATTAATATCTTGTGGAATGGTATTGAATGGAACTGGTTCAGGAATGGAAGCCAGAATGTTTTATACTGGCATTGGAGCCCCGATTATAATTTTGATATGAATATGCCAATTAAAGGTTGGAATGAAGCATTAATTGTTTATGCCCTTGCTGCTTCTTCCAATACGGATTCTATACCCAGGATTGTGTATGATAATGGTTGGGCATCTAATGGAGGAATAAAGAATGGCGCTATTTTTAATGGAATTCAACTTCCTTTAGGCACCTCTTATGGAGGTCCGCTTTTCTTTGCGCATTATTCATTCCTGGGGATCAATCCGCATGACCTCACTGATGCCTACGCGAATTATTTTACTCAGAATACTGCTCATTCTTTGATCAATTATAATTATTGCGTTTCTAATTCACTTCATTTTAATGGATACAGTTCATCCACTTGGGGGTTAACGGCAAGTGATGATAATCTTACTTCCTATAGTGCACATTCCCCCACTAATGATGATGGTGTTATTTCACCTACTGCTGCAATTTCATCTCTGCCCTATACGCCTGCACAATCAATGAGCGCATTGAAATTTTATTATTACATCCTGGGTGATAAATTATTTAAAGATTATGGATTTATCGATGCATTTAATTTATCAGATTATTGGTTTGCAGATTCTTTCCTCGCCATTGATCAGGGCCCTGAAATAGTGATGATAGAAAATTACCGCAGCAAATTACTATGGAATTTATTTATGAGTTGCCCCGAAATAAAAAGAGGTATGCACAATATTGGATTTCAAAGTCCGAATCTTTAAGGATTATTTGAATGATAAATATTGAATAAAAAAATTGCTTTAAAAATCTAAATTTGCTTCGTGAGGTTCCATTGGTCCTTTAAAAAACAAAAACAATTTCGGATGAAATATATTCTTTCCTTGCTTCTTATTTTTCAGTTAAGTATTCCTGGTTATACGCAGAAAAAACAACCAGGCATAAATGAGAGAAGGGCAGTAATTCAAAAAAACCTTTCTGACTCTGCACTGCTTGATCTTGTACAAAAACAAACCATAAAATATTTCTGGGATTTTGCGCATCCTGTTAGTGGTATGGCAAGAGAAAGAAGCAACGTGGCCTACGATTATGGCAATGAAGTAGTAACCACCGGCGGTACAGGCTTTGGCGTAATGGCATTAATTGTGGGAGTGCAAAGAGGATGGTTGCCCAGGGATACCGTTGCAAAGCGCCTTCTAAAAATGATTCTTTTTTTATCAAAAGCCGATTCCTATCATGGTGTTTTTCCACACTGGATGAATGGCGCTACCGGCAAAACAATTCCTTTCAGCCGTAAAGATGATGGAGCAGATTTAGTAGAAACTTCTTACTTGTTTGAAGGGCTACTATGTGCTAAGGAATATTTTAATGAAGATAATAAAACTGAAAATGAATTAAGAAATCGTATTGGCTGGCTATGGAATGATATAGAGTGGAACTGGTTTACAAGAGATGGCCAGGAAGTTCTTTACTGGCATTGGAGCCCGAATAATGGCTGGGCTATGGACTTTCCTTTACATGGATATAATGAAACATTGATTACCTATATTTTGGCAGCTTCCGCTACTAATTACACCGTATCTGATAAAGTATATCATCGCGGATGGGCTATGAGTAATTATTTTTTAAACGGAAAAAAATATTACGGCTACACTTTACCGTTAGGTTTTGATTTTGGCGGCCCGCTTTTCTTTACCCATTATTCTTTTTTAGGCCTTGATCCCCATGGATTAAAAGATCAGTATGCTAATTATTGGGAACAAAATCAGAATCATACTTTGATTAATCACGCTTATTGTCTTGATAACCCAAAGCATTTTAAAGGATATGGCGAAAATTGCTGGGGGCTCACGGCCAGTGATGATTATAAAGGCTATGATGCTCATTCACCAACAAATGATGATGGTGTAATTTCTCCAACTGCCGCATTATCTGCTTTTTCATATACTCCTGAATATTCCATGAAGGCTTTAAAGCATTTCTATTATGACCTGGGCAATAAAATTTGGGGGCAATATGGTTTCAAAGATGCATTTGATGAATCCAAAAACTGGTATGCAGATTCTTATCTTGCTATAGACCAGGGGCCGATTGTAGTAATGATAGAAAATTACAGAAGCGGATTGTTCTGGAAATTATTTATGAATATTCCTGCTATTCAAAACGGTTTGCACAAATTAGGGTTTACATCACCCTATTTTAAAAAATAAACAGGCATAATTGGGCGTTAAGAGCAAAAATCCGGGAAATTATTTTCCTGTTTTTTTGCATGATTGATATGCACCCATTCACAACTTCGCGGGATTAATAATTTCTTAATGATAGCGTAATGATTTGTTCACATGCAATTCTTTCCTTTGCGTAGGATTTTAAGTTTTTTTTCTTGCATTATGCCGATACATAACTTTCTTAATATAAATTCCAGGCAATGAAAACAATCTCTTATTTCTTCCAAAAAATTTTTACCAGGTTATTTCTTCGTCGCTTTTCTTCTTTCTATTCACCCCTTAAATTCTATAAAGCATAAATTATAAATGGATAAAAAAAGAAAGGTTGAAATTCTTGTTTTAAGTGATGTACACCTGGGCACTTACGGATGCCATGCCAAGCAACTTCTCCGTTATTTAAAAAGTATCAAACCTAAAATTGTTGTTCTTAATGGCGACATTATTGATATGTGGCAATTCAGTAAAAGATATTGGCCCAAAAGCCATATGAAGGTGGTAAAGCACATTATGCATTTGGTCAATAAAAAGGTAAAGATTTACTACGTTACGGGCAACCATGATGAAATGCTTCGGAAATTCACAGGATTTAAAATGGGCTCTTTGCAAATTGTTGATAAGGTAATTCTCCCTTTGGATGATAATAAAAAGGCCTGGTTTTTTCATGGTGATGTTTTTGATGTAACCATGCAACATTCCAAATGGCTCGCAAAGTTAGGCGCAGTAGGTTATGACACATTGATACTCATCAACAGATTCGCTAATTTTATTTCAGAATATATTTTTAAGAAAGGAAAATTATCTCTTTCAAAAAAGATAAAAAACAGTGTAAAAAGCGCTGTGAAATTTATTAATAATTTTGAATCTACTGCAGCAGATATAGGAATATCAAACAATTACGACTATGTAGTATGTGGCCATATTCATCAACCGGAAATAAGGAAAATTACAAATCAACACGGATCAATTATGTATTTAAATTCAGGCGATTGGATTGAAAATCTGACTGCTCTTGAATACAATGATGGAGAATGGAAAATTTATAAATATGATGAGGCAGAAATGGAAACAGAAATAGAAGAAGAACCCGGGGAAATAGTACTTTCCAACAATGAGCTTTTTGATAACATGGTGGCTGATTTTAATTTAATGATGGTAAAATGAAAATACTTTATGCCATACAGGGAACGGGTAATGGTCACATCAGCAGGGCGAGAGATATTATTCCTTTGCTTCAAAAAAAAGGAGAACTTGATATCCTGATCAGTGGCACCGAAGCCGATGTAGAACTTGGCTACCCGGTAAAATATACCTTAAAAGGATTAAGTTTTGTCTTTGGTAAAAAAGGTGGAATAGACCTGGTGTCAACATATAAAAAAGCAAAGCTTAAAAGATTTTATAACGAAATAAAGGATCTTCCCGTTAATGATTACGACCTTGTAATAAGCGATTTTGAACCGGTAAGTGCGTGGGCCTGCCGCCTTCGTCATAAAGCATGCATAGGTCTTAGCCATCAGTCGGCCGTGATCAATAAAAAATCTCCCAAACCAAAAAATATTGATCCGGCAGGAAAATTAATTCTTAAAAATTATGCGCCTGTAACCGTGGAATATGGTTTTCATTTTAAGCAATATGATAAGAAAATATTTACCCCGGTAATTCGCAATGAGATCCGGAATGCAGAGAATATTAATCTTGGTCATTACACAGTTTATTTACCTTCATACAGTGATAACAAAATAATAAAAGTGCTTAGCCTGGTTAGCAATGCAGAATGGCAGGTTTTTTCTAAACATACAAAAAAAGCCTATCGGCAAAAGAATGTTGCCATTTTCCCGATAAGTAATAACGCCTTTATTAAAAGTATGGTAACATGCGCTGGAGTGTTATGTGGCGCTGGTTTCGAGACCCCTTCCGAAACATTGTTTCTTGAAAAGAAACTAATGATAATACCAATGAAAGGGCAGTATGAGCAGCAATGTAATGCCGCGGCTCTTAAGAAAATGGATGTTCCGGTTTTGAAAAAATTAAAATTATCCCAACTTGAAAAAATAAATGAATGGGTGAAAGAAGGAAAAATAATACACGTGGATTATCCGGATATTACGCAGCAAATAGTTGATAAAATATTTGATAAGTATATGCCGCTTCCTGGGAAGTATTTAGCAGAACCCGGTACAGTACCTTATTCTCATAAAAAATTAAGAAAGATCATCATTGGAAATATTCCACAATAAATCAGCAGGTAGTCATGGTTGTGAGTAAAGATGATTTTGGTAAAGATTTCGCATGGGGAGTTTCAACAGCTGCATACCAAATAGAGGGTGGCCATAACCAACATTCGAAAGGGAAATCTATTTGGGATGTTTTTGTAAAACAAAAAAATAAAATATTCAAAAATCATCATGGTGACGTAGCCTGTGATTTTTACAATCGCTATGCAAGCGATTTAAGCCTGATGAGCAGGCTCAACATTTCCAATCATCGTTTTTCTATTGCCTGGAGCCGGATTTTACCTGGTGGTATTGGCCATGTAAATATGGAGGGTATTGATTTTTATAATCGCCTGATTGATTTTTCACTGGAACTCGGTATTACACCATGGGTGACGCTTTATCATTGGGATCTGCCTTATGAACTTGAAAAAAAAGGTGGTTGGGTAAACCGTGATGTTATTCATTGGTTTGAAAATTATGTGTCTATCTGTGTAAAGTATTTTGGCGATCGGGTTACCAACTGGATGGTAATTAATGAGCCGATGGTTTTTGCCGGTGCCGGTTATTTTCTGGGCGTGCATGCCCCGGGAAGAAAGGGTTTGAATAATTTTTTAGCCGCTACTCATCATGCTGCGATGGCGCAATCTTGTGGAGCACGAATTATAAAATTGATGCAGCCGCAAAGCAATGTGGGTACTACTTTTTCCTGTTCACATATAGAACCTTTCCGTGCCGGAGAAAAAGATAATATCGCGGCCATAAAAGTGGATGCGCTTCTCAATCGTATGTTTATTGAACCATTATTAGGATTAGGTTATCCAACAGAAGATATTAAAATATTAAAACGGATAGAAAAATTTGTAAAGCAAGACGATGAAAAGGAACTGGCATTTAATATGGACTTCATAGGCCTGCAAAACTATACACGTGAAATGGTGAGCCACAGTACTTTCATGCCGTTTATAAAAGCAAAAATTATAAAAGCAAATAAGCGAAATGTAGCAACTACACTAATGAACTGGGAGATTTATCCTGAATCTATTTATCATATTCTAAAGAAATTTAGCGCTTACAAAAACATTCCTCCTTTGATGATTACTGAAAATGGAGCGGCCTTTCATGATGAGGTAAATAATGATGAAGTACATGATCCGGAAAGAATAAACTATTTGAAAAATAATATAGCGCAGGTATTTCGTGCAAAGCAGGAAGGGGTAAATGTTGCAGGTTATTTTGTTTGGACCTTCCTTGATAATTTTGAATGGGCAGAAGGATATTATCCCCGATTTGGGTTGGTCTATAATGACTTTGAAACTCAACAGCGAATTATAAAATCATCAGGTTATTGGTATGCAGATTTTTTATCCTGAATTTTATATTATGGTAGGGAACCTGTTTACATTTTGAAAATAGATAAATACTGCCGGTTCTTTGCCAATTGCTGTAAACCATTGAGGACAGTAAGGCGCTATCCAGGTGGAATCTCCTTTATTTAACGGGTACCATTCATGATCGAGTCTATAAATTCCTTGTCCCTGCAGGCAAAAAAGTCCATGTTCCATCATGTGGGTTTCTACCATTGGCAAATGCCCGCCAGGTTCGTATGTGAAAATATTTACCGCCATATCAAAAGAAAAATCATCTGGTAATAAAACCTGCTGGCGCAATGCATCATCATCTGAATAAGACCTGGCTTCCACTTTCGACGAATCGCCAAAAGTTGGTGTTGGCACTTTGTATCCTTGCAGTTCCTGGTACACTCTATGAAAGGAAAGGATTTGTGTTCCTTCTTCAAATTGGTCGAATGAATAATTTTTTTCTATTGGAATATAAACATATTTTCCGGCGGAAAGGTCATCTCTTTTTGCATTGATATTTACATTGCATTTTCCTTTAATGATGTAAAAAAATATTTGCGATTCTTTTGTTGTTCCTGTGATACTACAATTTTTGTTCGCTGTTATTAAAGTCTGGCAAAAGTTGGCGCCCATTTGTTCATTGATGATCACATTCACTGTACAATTTTTCCATCCCGGCACGTTATTGTTGATTAAACCGTCAGGGCTTATTATTGCATGATTTCTTTTTATTACTGATCTTGTTAATGCTAAAATTTCCATTGTATTTAAATTATTTTATGAATTGAACGACACGATATACAAAATTATTTTACATTTTATTTTAATTGTTTAGCTCAGGAAATACTTCCCGGTCATTCAATTCGATACACCCAATTCTATGCCATGTATTTATCAGTCGTTTTTAAGTTTGGATTTATGCTGGGAGCAAATAAACGCTAATGTTTATTGTATTTATCTTCATTCAGAAGTAAAAAAGATAAAGCGTAAATTAAGGAAGGTTTTCTGATTCTATTTAAAAGATAACTGAATCATTAACAAAATATTTGACTTTGTTTGCCGCGAAAAGATATTTTTGCAAATCATTCAATATTATGTCTGTAAAACCGGCGCTCATTCTTGGTGTTTTGTTATTATTTGCTTTGTTAAGTAAAGCTCAAACCTGTACTACGCTTGGGCAAAATCCATCTACGGCATTTCCTGTTTGCGGTACCAATACTTTTTCTCAATCGACAATACCTTATTGTGGGGGCACTCCTATACCGGGTCCATGCAGCACCGATCCTTTAACTGATACGAATCCTTTTTGGTACAAATTCACTTGTTTCTCTCCAGGCACTCTTGGTTTTTTAATTACTCCGGATGATCTTGCTGATGATTATGACTGGCAATTATTTGACATCACCGGGCATAATCCAAATGATATTTACACAGATGCTTCTTTATTTGTGGCCTGTAACTGGTCGGGTAATACGGGCCTTACCGGTGCTTCTTCATCAGGTACTTCATTGCAAAATTGCGCCGGTCCGGCTTATCCCACTTTTAGTGCTATGCCCACTTTGAAATTGAATCATGATTATCTTTTATTAGTAAGTCATTTTACAAAGTTTACCCCATCTCAAAAAGGATATTCTTTATCATTTGGTGGTGGTACTGCCAGCATTACCGATCCGAAATTACCTGATCTGCAAAGTACAAATTCATCCTGTGATGCAACGAAAATATATATCAAACTGAACAAGAAAATGAAATGCAGCACTCTTGCTGCAAATGGGAGCGATTTCACCATTTCCTCAGCATTGACAAGTATTGTAGCGGCTACAGGCGTTTCCTGCACCACCGGATTTGATATGGATTCTCTTACACTTACTTTGAGTAATCCTTTGCCTCCGGGTAACTATACCGTTACCATTAAGAATGGCGTTGATGGAAATACCCTAATGGATAATTGCGATCGAAATATTCCCGTGGGTAATTCATTGCCTTTGACTATTTTGCCTTTGGCGCCCACGCCCATGGACAGTTTGACGCCGGTTACGTGCGCACCTCAAACGTTGCAATTGGTTTTTAAAAAGAATATACTTTGTAATTCAATTGCCACTGATGGAAGTGATTTTATGGTCACTGGGCCTTCGCCTGTTTCTGTAATTAGCGCAGCTGGTAATTGTGTAAATGGAGTATCGGGTATTATAAATGTTACTTTAAGCAGCCCCATTGTTACGGGAGGTACTTATCAAATTATTTTGAAACAAGGTACAGATGGTAATACCATAATAGACGAATGTTTGCAGCCAACTCCGGCCGGATCAGCGATAAGCTTTATGGTAAAAGATACAGTTTCTGCCGATTTTACTTATCAATTACTGGAGGGGTGTAATACAGATACACTGCAATTATTTCATGATGGAAGGAATGGAGTAAATCAATGGTTCTGGAAATTAGATTATAACGGAACCAGTTCGCTTCAGAATCCGGTTACCTATTTTACAACTTTTGGGCAGAAGGTAATTGAATTAAGTGTTTCAAATGGTTTTTGTAGTGATACAATTTCAAAATCAATTACTCTTGGCAATAAAATTAAAGCCGATTTTGAAACCAATAATATAATATGTCCTGAAGATTCCGCTCAATTCATCAATAAAAGTATTGGAAATATAATATCCTATAATTGGGATTTTGATAATGGCAATGCCAGTTTTGTAAAAACTCCTGCGCCACAAAAATATCCAATGCTGACTTTTGAGAAAACCTATTCTATCCGGCTGATTGTTGGAAGCTCAGGTTGTAGGGATACTACCTTTCAGAATATAAAAGTGTTGAAGAGTTGCTACATTGCTGTTCCGAATGCCTTCACTCCCAATGGTGATGGCCTAAACGATTATCTATATCCGCTCAATGCTTTTAAAGCCGATAACTTAGAATTTAAAGTTTACAACCGCTTAGGCCAATTAGTATTCTCTACCAAAGACTGGACTCAGAAATGGGATGGAACCATAAAAGGCGAACCCCAGGATACCGGCATCTATGTATGGACTTTAAAATATACCAATCACGATACCGGAAAACACGTTTTTATGAAAGGCTCAACTGTTCTGATCAGATAAGGTTTTGCCGAAATCTACTACTCCCTGTACTGGAGCAACCTGGTTGGGTTGGCTTATATTGATTTCTGTTTCGGATGAATCTTTTAGTCTTTCTGTATTTATTCCTATTATAAATAATACAGGGATAAGTACCCCGATTATTAATACTTCGAAAGAATATAAAATGCGTTTTGCAAATTCAAAACTTTCGGCTGCTACGTTGTTGATTAGAGTTTTCATTTTTTAAAATTTTAATTGTTTTGATTGTGAATTACATTACAAAGATATAGTTAAGACTATGTACTATGCAAAACATAGTACATGAAAACGCATATTAGCTATATAAAGGGTGAAAAAATAATTTGAGTGGTAAATAAAAAACAGCAATTGCTTAACGGAATTATTTGTATTAAATGAAGAGTAGGACCTATTTTCGCCGGAATTGTACAGTTATTTTCTCTTAAACATTTAGGATTAGGTAGAATAATAATAAAGAGTTTTTAATAGTGGATAAGGAT
>Ga0209585_10000931_pt1 | contig 11295 bp, 10 predicted proteins | sample NGEPerone_FD_185491 | JGI IMG/M metagenome (GOLD analysis project Ga0209585, IMG submission 185491) | Arctic peat soil microbial communities from the Barrow Environmental Observatory site, Barrow, Alaska, USA - NGEE Permafrost154B-one... | ecosystem: Environmental > Terrestrial > Soil >... | reverse complement strand
GCGTTGGACCCGCCTACCTCTCGGGCCCACCCCCGAGAACGAACGCGGTGGTGGCCGGCAGCGGCTGCGACGGGCACGTCGCCAGGATCCGCCTCAGCGCGTCTCGCTCTGCGCTGGTGACCCAGAGTCCGTACTTTGCCTTCACCGCGATCTGCCGTGCGGCATACGGGCAGCGGTAAGCCTTGTTGGGTGGCAGCCAGGTCGCGGCATCGCCGTCGCTCTTGCGCTGGTTGGCCAGACCGTCGACGGCAAGCAGGTTGAACGAGTCGTTGGCCAAAGCCCGGCGGGTCTCGGCAGACAGCTGCTGCGCGCCCTTCTGCCAGGCGTCTGAGAGCGCCACGACGTGGTCGATCTGGACCAACGCCGAGGTGGATTGGCCGCGGACGAACCCAATGGTCGTCGCTGTGTAGGGGTCGAGGAGGGTGCCGGACAGGACGACGCAGCCGTGGGTGCCCGCCTTGATGACGTATCGCGTGAGGTCGCGGCGCAGGACGTCGTTGCGGGTGTCACACCCGTTACGGTCGACGTCCGCCCATGCGGGACCGAACTGCGCGCGGTCGTAGCCCGTCTTCGGCGCCCGTCCTTTGACGGTAAGCGTGGCGAGCACGGCGAGCGCCGTTCCTGAATTCGCGGGCGAAATCGACTGCACTGCAACAGTTTTCGTTGCAGTGGAGTTCACCACACCCGACAAAGCACCGCCGACGAGCGCCACGATCAGTCCTGCGGCGACCACGATGACGGAGAACAACGGCAGACCCAATCCGGCGGGACCCAAGCGCGACGGGCGTTCTGAGGGCATACGCCTACCTTGCTCCAGTCGGGGGATGACTCCTCCACGGTAGGGCACGAGCCAGGGCTGGGGCAGACTGCTCGCATGGTCCTCGGCTTGGCGTGCGCGCTCTTTGCGGCACTCGCCTATGGAAGCGCGTCGGTCCTGCAGGGTGTAGCCGCCCAACGGGCCGAGTCCGGCGCCGGGCTCGACCCTCGGCTGATGGTGCGCCTGGCCCGATCGGCCCCCTACGTGTCGGGCCTCAGCCTCGACCTGGCTGCGTTCGTGGCCTCGTTGGTGGCCCTGCGTACGCTGCCCCTGTTCCTCGTGCAGTCGGCAGTTGCCTCGAGCGTGGGTGCCACCGCCATCATCGCCGCCGTGATCGGCGTCCGGTTGCGGGGTCGCGAGGTGGTCTCGCTGGTCGTTCTCGGGGCCGGACTGCTGCTGCTGGCCATGTCAGCCCAGCCGGAGCAAGGAACGCAGCTGCCGCTCGCAACCAGGTGGGCGCTGCTCGCCTCTGTCGTCCTGTTGGCTCTCGCCGGGGCTATGGTCGCCCGACGCGGCGGACGTTCCAGCTCCCCTGCTCTTGCTGTCCTGGCGGGGCTTGCCTTCACTGTGGTCGCCGTCGCAGCCCGAAGCCTGTCGGTGCCGAGTCCCCTGTGGCACGCTCTGGCCGACCCGGGGCTGTGGGCCATCGTTACGCACGGCGCACTGGGGATGCTGTTGTTCACCACGGCTCTGCAACGCGGGTCACTCACCACCGCCGTCGCCGTCACGTTCGCCGTCGAGACGGTTGTTCCGGCGAGCATCGGTCTGGCGTTCCTCGGCGACACAACGCGACCTGGCTACGCCCCGATCGCTGCGGTTGGGTTCGCCTTCACGATCGCTGGGACGCTGGCGCTGGCCACCCACGACATGACCCACGACGTGGCCAGAACCGTTCTGGGGGACGGCGACGGATCCGCCGCGGCCTGACACGAGATGGCCGATCAGCGCCAGGGCTCAGTGCGTGCTTGGCTCAGTCCCTGTCCCAACGCTCGTCCTCGATGATGTGGACGGCCGCCTCCTCGGCGGATGAGCCGCCACCATCGATACCCACGTCATCGGCCACCATGTCCGACTCGGCGTCCTCGCGCGCGCCCTGGTCAGGGGCCATGAGCCGACCACTGCGCCGACCGCCCACCTCACCGTCACCGAGAAAGTCTTCCTCAGCCGCGATGGCGTCCGGGTCGTCGCCGCCCACCATGTCCGGGCCGGCCAGGGGGTCCTCGAACGCGTTGGCCGGATCGGGCACTTCATGGGCGAGGCGCTGGTCGATGCTCTCGCGCCGCTGCTGCTCGGCCAACGTCGTCCCGAACGCGTCGACGCCGCGCGGACGCTCCGGGGGCGAGTAACCCTCGTCCAGGAGATCATCGAGGCCGCGGTCATCGAGGGTGTCCTCAGGCTGCAGCTGGTCCTCGTCATCGAGGCTGTAGCTGCCCAACGACTCCGGGCCGGTGTTCTCGTGGTGCGTCATTGTTCGACAGTAATCCTTGGCTGCACGAATCGACGCTGGAACACAGTGGGAGAAAGGGCCCACATGCTCGAGGTGGCGGGCCACGATCTCTCTTTCATACGCCCTGTCCGGAGACGACGGCCCCCTGCTAGGGAGATTGCTCTCGACCGCAGCGAGGCATATTTCAAGCTCTCACCAGAATCCTCCAAGGAACGATCCCTACCGTCGAACCACTGCAGGGTGCCGATCTCTGGGAGGTTCACATGGGTGCGAGCGAGCCTGCGTGGTACGGCGTTGGCAAGGGGGCGCTCCGCGCCGCGCTGTATGCCCTCGGTATCGCACGGACCAGGCCGAAGCCCTTCTACAGGCGCTGGTGGTTCAGGGCTCCTGCAGTGCTTGCGGTTCTTCTCATCTTCGGTGCCGCCAACAACTTCGGCGACCCGTCCACGACGCCATCATCCGCCGGCCAGCGATCGGGTGCAGCCCTCGGCGGCACAGCCCTGGCCCAGGCGGCACCCGCGTCCACGCCTACGCTGCCGACTGACCAAGGCTGGGTCCTTGACAGCTACCGCCTCCAGCACCGCGCCTTCGGTGACTTCGGCGGGACGGTGCGCATCACGAACACCAACAAAGCTGCACAGTCAGCAGTCTTCACAATCTTTGTGCTGGTGAAGGGCCATGTCGTCGCAAGGCTTCAAGGATCCGCTGACAGTGCTCGCGCGGGCAAGACGGTCACCCTGCAGCTGACCAGCCAGGACAAGTACAGGCCCGGTAACTTCGCCATCGACTTCCAGACAGCGGTCACGCATTACTACACGTTGAAGCGGGAAGTCTCGGCAGGGGTTCGACGACGCGCAAGAACGGGTCATTGTGGCCTGCGGCGATGCCTATCAACAGTTCTCGTCAGTGATCGCGGCGAGGTGAATGACGATCACGCCATGCTCGTCAAACGCCAGTGAGGGGTTCTTCGACCCGGGCATCGCACGTTCGGACGTCCACAGGCCAACAAACCGCCATCTGGCCCCACGTGAAGACCAGCTGTTTCACGCACTCAGTTAGCTGCTTTTGCGGGGGAGGCCGTTCTTGTCCAGTGAGGCATCCTTCAGGGGCTGCTGGCGGGGTCGACCTCGGGTTGGCCGTGGCTGCTGACTCCGTTCGCCAACGGAACGAAACTCACGACAACTCAACGGCGGTATGTGCTGTGGCAGATTCGAACGCTGCGTCGAAAGACCTCTGAGGCGGGTCGAACACCAGGTCTGCCACGAAGCGCCGCGCCTCGGGCGCGCCGACCAGCCTGTCCATCCCGGCGTCCTCCCACTCGACCGACAGCGGCCCTGCATATCCGATCGTGTTCAACATCCGGAAGCAGTCCTCCCACGGCACGTCGCCGTGGCCGGTGGAGACGAAGTCCCAGCCCCGCCGAGGGTCCGCCCAGGGCAGGTGTGAGCCGAGCACGCCGCGACGACCGTTGCCAACGCGCAGGCGGGCGTCCTTGCAGTCGACATGGTAGATCCGGTCACGGAAGTCCCATAGGAACATGACCGGATCCAGCCCCTGCCAGATGAAGTGGCTGGGGTCCCAGTTGAGCCCGAAGGCTGTGCGGTGCCCGATCGCCTCCAGGGCCCGCTCCGTCGTGTAGTAGTCGTAGGCGATCTCGCTTGGGTGGACTTCGTGGGCGAACCGGACCCCCTCCTGGTCGAAGACGTCCAGAATTGGATTCCAGCGGTCGGCGAAGTCCTGGTACGCCTGGTCCACGAGGTCCTGTGACACCGGCGGGAACATAGCGACGTACTTCCAGGCCGCGGAGCCGGTGAAGCCCACGACCGTGTCGACGCCAAGTCGCGCCGCCGTGCGTGCCGTGTCTTTGAGCTGCTCCGCCGCGCGCTGGCGCACGCCCTCGGCGGCACCGTCCCCCCATACTTCGGGGGCGAGCATGTCGCGGTGCCGGACGTCGATGGGGTCGTCACAAACCGCTTGGCCGGTGAGGTGGTTGGAGATCGCGAAGACCTTCAGCCCATAGCGGTCAAGGACGTCCCGGCGGCTCTGCAGGTACGCGTCGTCGACGGCGCCTCGCGAGACGTCGAGGTGGTCCCCCCAACACGCGATCTCGAGCCCTTCATAGCCCCAGCTGGCAGCGAGCCGGGCCACCTCCTCGAAGGGCAGGTCGGCCCACTGGCCGGTGAACAATGTGATGGGCCGGCGCATTGGGAGTCTCCTCGACGTGTCGTTTCGCTGAATGTTCCGATCGAGCGGCCGGTCGAGGCGATGTCAGCGTCGACCTCGACTCGGCCGCTCGGCCGCCTTACTACCTAGTCCCAACCGAACTTGGCGTACTGGTCGACATTTTCCTTCGTCACGAGCTCCGAGTCGATCAGCATCTGGCTTGGCATCGGGAGCCCGGCCAGATCCGAGGGGAGTCGGCCCTGTGCGATGAGCCTCGCGAGCGACACGGCGGCCGCAGAGATTGCAGGGGTGAAGGTGATGTCGGCCGCGATGCGCGCGTCGCCGTCCTTGATGTGCTTGAGCATCGTGTTGCTACATGCGGTGCCGACGATGAAGAACTCGGTGCGGTTGGCCTGTTTGGCCGCCGCCTCCGAGCCAATGTTCTGGTCGTCGTCGTGGTTGAAGACGGCGTCCAGGCGTGGGGCTGCGGCCAGCAGGTTCGCCATGGCCTGCTGTCCCGACTGCACGGTGAACTGCGCGTTGACCTGGCGGGTCACCTTGAGCCCGCTGATGGCAAGAGCGTCCTTGAACCCCAGCGAACGCTCGCGGGTGAGCGCGAGGGTCTGGATGCCCGTGATCTCGCCGATGACAGCGTCGGACTTCCCCTTGAGCTTCTGACCGATGTACTGGCCGGCGTTGAAACCCACCTTGTAGTTGTCGCCTGCAAGGAACAGCCGGTAGGCACTCTGGTCGTTGAACTTGCGGTCAAGGTTGATCACCGGGATACCAGCCGCCGTCGCCGCTTTCCCGACGCCGGTCAGCAGGTCGCCGTCCTGCGGAAAGATGATCAGCGCGTCCGGCTTCTCGGCGATTGCTGTCTGGACCGCAGCGATCTGCGACGGTGCGTCGGCCGCAGCCTCGAGCGCCGTGAACTCGACGTCGGTGTAAGTCGCCGCCTGCTTCTTGGCGAAGGCAGCCACGGCGGCGAGGAAGCCATGGTCGGCCACCGGGCCGGAGAACATGATCCGCACCTTCTTGCCCGGTTTGGAGTTCTCGCCACCGGCGACCACCGGCGCGGCGCTGGTGACCGCCGCGGGAGCCTCGTTGGAGGTGCAGCCAGTGAGGACGACACCGGCGACAACGGCCCCACCGCCCATCAGTATGCGCCGCCGCGACATGTCAAACGTCTCAGTCCTGGGCTCGTTCACTGGTCCTCCTTGGTTGATGTGGCCGTACGGTGGCGTGTGGTGGCGTGTGAGCTACGCCGGGCAGTTGTCATGGAGAGCTCTTGCGACGCCGCAGGGTGCCGACTCGGAACTGCTGGATGAGGACGGCGGCCACGATGATCACGCCCTGCGCGATCAGCTGGTACTCGATCGCAAGGTTGTTGACGATGAAGAGGTTGGTGATTGAGGTGAAGACCAGGACGCCAAGCACCGAGCCGACGATCGTGCCTCGCCCGCCGGTAAACACGGTGCCTCCGATGATGGCGGCCGCGATGGCCTGCAACTCGTAGAGGTTGCCGTGGTCGGAGGAGCCGGCGTTCGCCTGCGCCGTAACCATCACGGCGGCGATGCCGCAGCACAGACCCGAGAGCACGTAGATCAGCACCTCGGTGCGGCGCACGCTGATCCCGGCGAGCCTGGCAGCTTCGCGGTTCCCGCCGATGGCGGCGGTCCGCCGCCCAAAAGTGGTCCGGTTGAGCAGCACCCACGCGAGAGCCGCCACGGCAGCGAAGATAAGGACCAGCCACGGGATGCCCAGCAGCGTGTTCTGTGCGATGTTCGTGATGTCCTCGACCTTGACGACCTGGGTCGTCTTGCCGGAGATCTTCTGCGCCAGCCCGCGCGCTGCCACCATCATCGCCAGAGTCACGATGAACGGTGCCATCCGCCCGTAGGCGATGAGCACACCGTTCACCAGCCCGGCGATCGCCCCGACCAGTAGGGCGGTGACGACCATGACGCCCGCGCCGTACTGCTGGGTGGCGACCGTGCTGCACCAGACACTCGCCAGGGCCAGCAAGGCGCCAACGGAGAGGTCGATGCCGGCGCTGATGATGACGAAGGTCATGCCGATCGCGATGACACCGACGCTCGACCCGAGGGTGAGGACGGTCAGCTCGTTGGTCCACAACCGTTCGGCGTGCAAGAAGATGTCGGGGCGGCTCCAGGCACCGATCGCATAGAGCACGAGCAGGACGGCCACCAGGCCGAGGTTGCGGCGGACGGGCTCGCTTGCGTCGTCGCGGAACCATTGCTGCAGCGAAGATCGGGGCCCATGCCCGCCCTGCAGCGAGGAGCCCTCGTTCTCCGTCGCGACGTCTGTCAGTCCGGTCACAGCTGATCCCCTTCCAGAAGCGAGCCCGCCATCACGAGGTCGAGGACGGTCGCCTCATCGAGATCCTGAGCGGCTGCCTCATGCAGCAGCCGGCCTTCGCGCATCACGAGCACCCGGTCCGCCAGGCCCAGCACCTCGGGGACCTCGCTGGAGACCATCAGGACGCCGAGGCCGTCGTCGGCGAGCCCCCGGATCACCCGGTAGAGATCAGCGCGTGCTCCCACGTCAACGCCACGTGTGGGCTCGTCGAGGAGCAGCAGCCGGGTCCCGCTGGCGGCGTGCCGTCGCCTGCTCGACGCGGCGTCGTCGGCGTCGTCGGCGCCGGTGTCGGTGTCGGCGGACTCTGACGGGTCGAGCAGCCAACGGCCGAGCACGACCTTCTGCTGGTTGCCGCCCGACAGCGTCTTGACCGGACGCATGACGCCGCGAGGGTGCAGGGCCAGCACCTCGGACATGCGCAGCGCCGCCGCCCGCTCGTCCGAAGCATGGGTCAGCCCTCGGGACGCGTAGCGGGAAAAGGTGGCGAGCGTGACGTTTCTGTAGACGGAGTCGTCCAGCAGCAGAGCCTGGCTCTTGCGCTCCTCGGGGGCCAGGCCAAGGCCGCAGCGGACCGCGAAACCTATCCGCCCCGAAGGCAGGATGGTGCCGTCCAGCCGCACCTGTCCGGCGTCTGACGCCCGTGCGCCGTAGATTGTCTCGAGCAGCTCGGACCGACCGGAGCCCCCAAGCCCTGCGATGCCGACGATCTCGCCAGGTCGGACGGTGAACGACACGTCATCGAACTCGCCGTGCCGGGACAGCCCCGTCACCTCGAGCAGCGGCGCCACATCGGAGGACACCGGCTCCGTGCGGTCCGGAAAGACGTACTCGATGGTGCGCCCGGTCATCCGGTTGACAAGGTCCTTCGTGCTCGTCGTCCGGGCGGGCAGGTTGACCGCAGAGGTGCGCCCGTCCTTGAGAACCGTGACGCGGTCCCCGATCTCCCGAATCTCGTCCAGGCGGTGTGAGATGTAGACGACGGCTATGCCTCGGGAGGTCAGCTCCCTGACCACCCGAAAGAGGTTGGCCACCTCGTCGTGCGCGAGCAGGGCGCTCGGCTCGTCCATGATGATCAGGCGGGCTTCGTGCGACAGCGCCCGAGCCATGCTGACAACCTGCTTGGCGGCGGCGGGGAGACGTCCCATAACCCGCGCGACCGGGATGTCGCCGTGGCCCAGCCGGTCGAGTACGACCTGCGCCTCACGGCGCATCTGCTTACGGCGCACGAAGCCGCCGGTCGACTGCTCGTGGCCGAGGAACACGTTCTCGGCGACTGTGAGGTCGTCCACCAGGTCGAGTTCCTGGTAGATGGTCGAGATCCCGGCCTTCGTCGCGGCCTGGGGCGTGGCGAAGGTGACCTCTTCGCCCTGCCACAACATCGAACCGGCGTCCGGGCGGTGTACGCCGGCCATCACCTTGATCAGGGTGGACTTGCCTGCGCCGTTCTGACCGAGCAGGCAGTGAACCTCGCCGGCGCGAACCTCGAGCTGTACACCGTCCAGGGCGCGTACGCCCGGGAACGTCTTGACGATCCCAGATAGGCGCAGGACGACGGGCTGCTTGTTCGCAGGTGTCATGACGGCACCTCCACCCAGCTCGTGGACGCGGCGGCCTCGACAACGGCCGAGGTCAGGACAGTGGCGCGCAGCCCGTCGGCAAAGGTCGGCAGGCCCTCGGGCTTGTCGCCGTCGATCGCCGAGTAGACGTCCGAGACAAAGGAGTTGAATGCGTCCTGGAATCCTTGGGGGTGGCCGGCCGGCAGCCTTGAGTAGCTCTCGGCCGCCCGGCCGAATGTCTCAGGGCCGCGCATGACGATGCGGTTCTCGGCCATTCCACCAACCCACAGCGAGTCGGGAAGCTCCTGGTCGAATGAGTAGGACGCGTTCTGCCCGTCGAAGGAGAACCACAGCCGGTTCTTGCGGCCTGGGCTGGCTTGGGAGACCACGACAGACCCGATCGCGCCCTGGTCGGTCTCGAAGAGAACCACGGCGCCGTCCTCCGTGCCGACGGAGGCCATGCCGTCCGCCGTACGACGCTTTGCAAAGGCCGAGCCCATCCGCGCGGTGAGGCGGGAGATGCGGTGCCCCGTGGTGAACTCCATCAGGTCGCACCAGTGGACGCCGATGTCGCCGAACGCACGGGAGGGGCCGCCGAGCGCGGGGTCTACCCGCCAGTTGGTCAGGTCCGGTGAAGCCAGCCAGTCCTGGAGGTAGCTCCCGTGAAGCACCCACAAGGGGCCGGCCGCCTCGTGCGCGATCCGTTCGCGTGCCTCGCGCACCGCTGCGTAGAAGCGGTAGATGAATGGTACGAAGGCGAGGACGTCTGCATCGGTCGCCAGGTCGGTCAGGCGCTGCGCGTCGGCGACGGACGTCGCGAGGGGCTTCTCGCAGATGAGGGGCTTGCCCGCGGAGATGACCGCTTGCGCCACCTGCACGTGAGTGTGGTTGGGCGAGCAGATATGCACGACGTCGATGTCGTTCGCCGTGACCAGCTCGTCGAGGCAGGAGGCGCCACGTCCGGCACCAAGTGCCCGCACCCCTCGCGCCGTGGACTCGCGTCCGGAGTCGAGCACGGCCACGACTTCGCCCCCGGCCGCGCGCACCGCGTGGGCGTGTACACCCGCGATGAAGCCGGTCCCCACGAGCCCGGCACGGAGTCTACGGCTCATGTCCGCTCCCTCCCGGTGCTTCGCCTTCCGGCTCCTGTATGCCGCCCCTCTGCGAGAGCAAGTGCGGTGAAACTAGGTCTAATGCACAGATCGTGCACAAGTCAACCCCTTGGGGGATGAAGTGAGTGACACGTCTTCCGCAATGACGGCATCTTGCTTGCCGCTTCTGCCTGCATACAGGTTTACTGTGATGTAGCACCTACCGACATGGAGCACGGCAGGGTGCAGCAGGGTGCAGCATGACGCAACAGGAAGGCGGGCTTTGTGGGCACGGGATCGGCCGAAGTTACCTCGCTGGCCTTCGACCAGCTTGACTCGTTCGCCCTGGTGCTGGCCGGGGTGCGGACGGGAGGCTTGCGGACCCGCCCCGAGCTCGTTCGAGTACTCGGCCTCGGCCGCAACCTGGTCAGCCAGCGGGTGAGCGATCTGATCGAGCTCGGGCTGCTCCAGAACGGCCGCATGGCCCCCTCCACCGGTGGCCGGCCGTCGCGCGAGCTGCGCTTTCGCTCCGCCGCCGGCTGCCTGCTCGTGGCCGATCTCGGCGCGACTCACCTGCAGGCCGGCCTTACCGACCTCGACGGTGAGGTAATCGACTACCGCGTGGAGCCGCTAGACATCTCCACAGGGCCCGAGGCGACGCTGGACCGGATCGAGCAGGTGTTCGACAACATCCTCGAAGCCCGCCCGGGATCAGCCAGGGCGCTGTGGGGGATCGGGGTCGGGCTTCCGGGACCTGTCGAGTTTTCGCGCGGCCGCCCAATGGCCCCGCCGATCATGCCGGGGTGGGACGACTACCCGGTCCGGGACCGGCTGGCCGCCAAGTATGCCGCACCGGCCTGGGTGGACAACGACGTGAACGTGCTCGCGCTCGGGGAGCTACGCGCCGGCATCGGCCGCGCCGAGCAGGACCTGCTCTATATCAAGGTCGGCACGGGCATCGGGGCAGGTCTGATCTCCGGAGGCCGCCTGCACCGAGGAGCGCAGGGCGCCGCCGGCGACATCGGCCACGTGCCGGTCCTTGATGACGACAGCGTGATGTGCCGCTGCGGGAACACCGGGTGCCTGGAAGCAGTGGCCGGCGGCTTCGCCCTCGCGCGCGACGGTCTGGCGGCTGCACAGGCCGGGCGCAGCCGCCTGCTTGCCGACGTTCTCGACGCCAATGGCGCCATTGCCACCGAGGACGTCCTACGGGCTGCCGCCCTTGGCGACCAGACCAGCCTGGGCCTGCTCACGCGCGCAGGTCGACTCGTCGGGCGGACCCTCGCGACGCTGGTGAACTTCTACAACCCCTCGCTCATCGTCATGGGCGGGCAGATCAGCGCGGCAGACGAGGCTTTCCTGGGTGAGCTGCGGCGAACGGTGTACGGGCGCTCGATGGCCTTGGCCACTCGCGACCTGCGCATCAAGACCTCGCCGCTGGGCGACAGAGCTGGGCTGTTGGGCGCGGCGTTCCTCGTCGCCGACGAGCTGTTTGCGCGCGACTGCCTCGGTCGATGGATCTCAGAAGGCTCACCGTGTGGCCGAACGGACCTTTCGACGCTCGGAGCAGGGTCATAACCATCATCAAGCCCGCGAAAGCCGGCCCAAGCTTTCGGTAGGCCGAGGCGGCCGCCAGTCTCGTGTGTGAAGTGGCGGGCCAATACCGGGCCACGCACGGTACTGCGAGCCTCTGACCTGCGGAAATACGCTTGATCACACGTTGAAGCGGAACTCCACGACGTCGCCATCGGCCATGACGTAGTCCTTGCCTTCGATCCTGACCTTGCCGACGGACTTCGCCGCAGCTATGGAGCCCGCCGCGACCAGATCATCGAAGGAGAT
>Ga0209585_10000930_pt1 | contig 11300 bp, 10 predicted proteins | sample NGEPerone_FD_185491 | JGI IMG/M metagenome (GOLD analysis project Ga0209585, IMG submission 185491) | Arctic peat soil microbial communities from the Barrow Environmental Observatory site, Barrow, Alaska, USA - NGEE Permafrost154B-one... | ecosystem: Environmental > Terrestrial > Soil >... | reverse complement strand
CATTTATTTTTACAGCCCTGACGGCAATATTTATCGGCCAGGGCTTTGAAGGAAGCGATCACGATGCACACCACGATGATGGTGGAATACTATAAACTTTTTTATTCATAAACAAAACCAAGTATTATGTCATTATTGACCTTGTTAACAGAAGTTGGATACTCGCACATGGGTGGAGCTATCGGCGCCGGTTTAGCTGCTATTGGAGCAGGTATTGGTATTGGCCAGATAGGTAAAGGCGCGGTAGAGGCTATTGCCCGCCAGCCGGAAGCAGCCAACGAAATTCGTGCAAATATGATCCTGACTGCTGCGTTTGTAGAGGGTGTTGCCCTTTTCGCCGTAATTGCAGGATTATTGGCTGTTCTTAAAACTGCCTAAGCACCAAAATTTTACCGCATCCAAAGCACAGGGTGGAGGATGCGGTATTTTTTACTAATTAGAAATTTTTAATAATAAATTATAAAGTATGGAACTCTTACTTCCTAAACTCGGATTAATTGTCTGGACGCTGATTGCATTTGGTATCGTGTTTTTTATTTTGAAAAAATATGCCTGGAAGCCAATCTTAAATTCACTGAAAGAAAGGGAAAAAAATATTACAGATTCCATCTTATCTGCAGAAAATGTAAGAAAAGAAATGTCGGAATTGAAAAGTGAAAATGAAGCGCTGCTGGCCCAGGCACGTGAGGAAAGAGCTCAGATGATGAGGGAAGCTAAAGAAACCCGTGATAAAATAATTATGGATGCCAAAGAACAGGCAAAGGAGCAAATGAGCAAAATAGTTGCTGATGCGCAAAATGTAATAAACCAGCAAAAAATGGCAGCTATCACCGATCTAAAAAACCAGGTAGGCAACTTGGTGCTGGAAGTAAGTGAAAAAGTACTTCGCCGGGAATTGAATAATAAAGCTGATCAGGAAAAATATATTCAACAAATTACAAAAAATGTTGAGTTGAATTAATTAAATAGTTATGAATAATCCACGTCTATCACAACGATATGCAAAAAGCCTTATAGATCTTGCCTCCGGGTTAAAACAACTGGATGAGGTTCATGATGACATTTTATTACTACAGTCTATTTTAAAGAACCGGGATTTTGTTTTAATGCTTGATAGTCCGATCATAAAATCTGATAAAAAATATAAAATCATCAATGCTGTAACTGGCGGAAAAATTTCTAAAATTTCTGAAACATTTTTGCACCTGCTCTGCAATAAAAACAGGGAAGCAAATTTACCGGAAATTGTTACTTCCTTTATTACACAGTACAATACGATTAAAGGTTTGCATAATGCTAAACTGACTACGGCTTTGCCGATAAGCGAGGAGTTGGTCAATACATTTATTACTAAAATAAAAGCATCATCGTCTATTGAGCATCTTAACTTAGAAACCCATGTTGACGAAAAACTCATTGGTGGTTTTATTTTAGAGATGGAGGGCAAATTAATTGATGCCAGTATTTTAAGAGACCTGAATGATGTGAAGAAGCAATTTGCTAATAATGATTATATCCATAAGTTGAGATAAAGGATTGAAATAGAAAATAATAATAATTTAATTATAAAAAATCCCCGGCCGCCCGGGGATTTTTTTATAATGCCATTTTATAATTTTTTAAAAAATTACTCAACAAAAGCCTGCAAGAGAAAATATTGCTATCGAAATTGTTTTAATAAAAAAAAAGCCGCCTCAATAAAGAGGCAGCTTTTTAAAGCTATTTTATAAAAGAATTACTCTTATTCTGTTACAGATTTATTTTCCGTGCCTTCCGATGCTGTTTCAGTATGTGTAACTTCAGGAGCTGCTGCTTTTACAGGTTCTGCTTTTTTTACAAAAACCGGGCGGCTGGCCACTCTGGCTTTTTTGTGCGTTTCCTGGCGTTTAGCAAATTCAGCATCATGCTCACTGCTCCATTTGGTAAATTTTTCCATAGCGGCAGCTTCATCAAATAAGCCAAGTGAAACACCACGAAGCAAATGCTTCAGGTAGAGTACACCTTTAAAGCTTAAAATTCGACGAACAGTATCAGTTGGCTGAGCACCTTTGTGCAGCCATTCTAATGCTTTCTGACGGTCTACCTGTATACTAGCAGGAACAGTTAATGGATTGTAAGAACCTAGTTTTTGTATGAACTTACCATCTCGGGGGCTTCGGGAATCTGCAACTACTATAAAGTAAAATGGTCTCTTCTTCGAGCCATGTCGTTGCAATCTCATTTTTACAGCCATAAAAAATAGAAATTTTTTTGGGTTGTGATTAAATTTAGTTTCTAAAGGAAAGCGAAGATAACACGTGTTGATCAAAAATACAAATCAATAATTAATTTATTTTAATAATCAGTCCGATTTCAATACAATTGATGAAGTAAATATATTTTCTTTTTTCTTTAATTTATTTTTTACCTAATCCTGCCATTTTGCCCATTGGCATTTTATTCATCATTTTCATCATGCTTTTCATCTGGTCAAATTGTTTTATAAACTGGTTGAGTTCTGCTATATCTTTTCCACTTCCTTTTGCTATGCGCAGTTTACGGCTGGGATTTATCAAATCAGGATTACGGCGTTCTTCCAATGTCATCGAGTTGATCATCGCTTCTATTCCTTTAAAGGCATCATCATTAATGTCAATATCTTTTATTTGTTTGCCTACGCCAGGTATCATTCCCATAAGGTCTTTCAGGTTTCCCATTTTTTTTATTTGCTGAAGCTGGGTTTTGAAATCTTCAAAATCAAACTGGTTCTTTCGTATTTTCTTTTCCAGTTTTGCCGCCTGTACCTCATCAAATTGTTCCTGTGCTTTTTCTACCAGGCTTACTATATCTCCCATTCCCAGGATACGTTGTGCCATCCTTTCAGGATAAAATACATCCAGCGTATCCATTTTTTCACCGCTGCTTACAAACTTGATGGGTTTATTTACAGTGTATTTTATAGAAATGGCAGCACCACCACGGGTATCACCATCTAATTTGGTAAGAACAACTCCTGTATAATTTAAGCGTTGATTAAACGCTGCAGCCGTATTTACTGCATCCTGACCGGTCATGCTGTCCACCACAAATAAAATCTCTTTGGGGTTTAAAGCATTTTTTATATTGGCTACTTCGGTCATCATTACTTCGTCAATAGCGAGGCGGCCCGCTGTATCTATAATTACTACATTTTTATTTTTTGATTTTGCTTCTTTAATGGCATTTTGGGCAATAGCAACTACATCTTTGTTTTCAGGTTCGCTATACACTTCAACATTTATTTGGCCACCTAAAATTTTTAATTGTTCAATAGCCGCTGGCCGATACACATCTGCAGCAACTAATAAAGGAGATTTTCCTTTTTTTGTTTTCAGGTAATTGGCCAGTTTTCCACTGAAGGTTGTTTTACCACTTCCCTGCAAGCCGGCAATTAAAATGACTGTCGGATTACCACTTAGGTCCAGGTCAGTTTCTACACCGCCCATCAGTTCAGTTAATTCATCTTTTACAATTTTTACCATTAACTGGCCCGGGCTAATTGCATTTATTACTTTTTCGCCGGTGGCTTTTTCTTTTATGGTATCTGTAAATTCTTTGGCAATTTTATAGTTTACATCGGCGTCTACTAACGCCCGGCGGATATCTTTTAAGGTAGAAGCAATATTGAGTTCTGTAATTCTTCCCTGGCCTTTTAAATTTTTAAATGCGGAGTCCAGGCGGTCGCTTAACGATTCAAACATATTATAGAGTAATTAAATTTTATAGAAAATTGATAAAAAAAGTGAACATAAAAAATATTCACTTTTACAATAAGCAAATTTAAGAAAAGTTGAACTTAAAGTAACAATTAGCGCAGGAGCTAAAATTTATGAATTTTATCTTCCTCTAATCCCGATAGGAAATTTTTCCCCTCTTGTGTGATATAAATACACAAAAGTTTTTTGTTATCGATGGTTTCCATTCTGGTTGCAATGAATCCACTTTTATATAATCCTGATAATGATGATTTCATTTCCTCTGCTAAACAGGGAATTTCTCCATTATATTTTAATTCTCTCTTAAAGCATTCTTTTAGTTTTACAATCATTCTTTGAGAAATCTTCATATAGGTATTATTGGTCACGGATTAATAATTTTTTAAAAGTGTCCAAAACGGATAACACTGTCTGAACAAATATAAAAAACTATGCCGAAAATGAAGATCTGCCTGGAGCGGATTTTCAAAAAAAATATGAATATTTTCCCTAAAAATAATTTCTAAATGGTTTGATGACGATCATATGTCGAGTTGATTCCGCTCATATTCATTGCCATTTCCAATGACGATTTTTATAATTATATTTAAAAAAATTATTTTATTAATACATCAACAAAAGCATTTGCTCCTTGCTTTCATTGCGGCGATGATTGTAACACCTTAATAACTGAAGGTGAAAAAAATTTTTGTTGCCAGGGTTGCAGGCAGGTTTACCTTTTGCTGAACGAGAATAATTTATGCAGTTATTATAATTTTGAAAAGAATCCGGGAATAAAAGTTAAAGGCAAATTTTTAAGTGAACGCTTTTCCTACCTTGATGATGAATCGGTAATACAAGAGCTTGTTAGTTTTAGAAGCAATACCCAAACTAATATAAGTTTTTCTTTGCCGCAGATGCATTGTTCTTCCTGTATTTTTTTACTGGAAAACCTTCATCGGATCAATGAAGGAATAATAAGTTCACAAACTAATTTTCAACGCAAGGAAGTTTTTATCAGTTTTAATGAAGCATTAATTTCACTGCGTAAAGTGGTTGAGTTGCTTTCATTTATTGGTTATGAGCCATTTATCAGTTTGAATGATTCAAAACAAAAAAAAGCCGTAAAGTTTGACCGTGAACAGATATTTAAAATTGGAGTGGCCGGCTTTTGTTTCAGTAATATTATGATGTTGAGTTTTCCGGAATACTTTTCCGGGGGAATAATTGATGAGCATGGGCTAAAAGAAACTTTTTCCTGGATTATTTTTGGATTATCGCTCCCGGTATTATTTTATAGCGCCACTGGTATTTTTAAATCTGCATTTAAAGGCTTACAACAGAAAAATATCAATATTGATGTGCCGCTTGCCCTTGCCATTATCATTACATTCGGTCGAAGCTATTATGAGATCATAAGTAGTACAGGCGCTGGTTACCTGGATTCCGGCTCGGGAATTATATTCTTTATTCTTATTGGGCGTTGGTTTCAAAACAAAACCTATGATGCTATTTCATTCGACAGGGATTATCATTCGTATTTTCCTTTGGGCGTAACTGTTTTAAGAAACGAAATGGAAGAAAATATTCCTGCTACAAAACTGCGTAAAGGAGATTTTATTGTTGTAAAGAATGAAGAGATGATACCTGCAGATGCTTTGTTGGTAAACGGACAGGCATTTATTGATTATAGTTTTGTGAGTGGCGAAAATACACCTGTGGCAAAACGTGTAGGAGAAATAGTTTATGCTGGTGGCAAGCAAATAGGAACTTCATTAAAACTGCAGGTAATTAAAGAATCTTCACAAAGTTATATTACCCAATTATGGAATAACGAGATCTTTGGTAAAACAAAAAATGCGGCTAAATCTTTTATTCATCCCTGGAGCCGGTACTTTACGGCGGCACTTTTTGCAGTGGCGATAGGCGCAGCAATTTTCTGGTATGTGAATGATCCGTCTAAAATTTGGCCGGTAGTTACCGCAGTTTTAATTGTGGCATGCCCTTGTTCTTTATTGCTTTCGGCGACATTTACTTTTGGTAATATGCAGCGGATTTTTGGAAAGCATAAACTCTATTTAAAAAATGCGACGGTGATCGAAACCCTTGCCGGTATTGATACCATTGTGTTTGATAAAACAGGAACCATCACACAAAGTAATATTGCTGATATAAAATTCACCGGCAAAAATTTGACTGTCGCTGAAAAGCTACTTTTAAAAAAAGTGACAGCTCAGTCAACTCATACTTTTAGTAAACTCATCTCATCTTCTTTTCAGGACGAACCTATGGATTATGAAGAATATGAAATAAATGATTTTAAAGAATATGCCGGTAAGGGCATAGCTGCTACTGTCAATGATATTCCTGTAAAAGTGGGCGCATCAGAATTCATCAATAAAAATGATATAATTGTATCAAAAAATAATGGTTCCCGCGTATATGTAATGATTGGCGATTCTTCAAAAGGTTATTTTGAAATACAAAATAAATACAGGGCCGGATTTGAAAATTTAGTAAAGGAACTTAAAAAATACAATTATGAAATGCATGTGTTATCAGGCGATAATGATGCAGAAAAGGAACGGCTTCAGAAAATATTTACTTCCGAATCCTATTTATATTTCAATGCATCGCCTCAGGATAAATTAAATTATATCAAATCATTACAGGAAGCAGGTAAAAAAGTCCTGATGATAGGTGATGGTCTTAATGACTCTGGTGCTTTGATGCAAAGCGATGTAGGCATTGCGGTAAGTGATAATGCTGCCAGGTTTACTCCTGCTTGTGATGCCATTATTGATGGAGAAGAATTGCAAAAAATTAGTAGGTTTATTGACTATGCAAAAGCGGGTAAAAAAATAGTTGCCGCTGGTTTTGTATTATCCATTCTTTACAATTTCATTGGTTTGTCTTTTGCGGTTCAGGGAAAATTAGATCCTGTTGTTGCGGCTATTCTAATGCCGGCAAGTAGTATCAGTATCGTGGTATTAGCAAGTTTGCTTTCTTCATTTGTTGCAAAACGAAAAAAACTTTAAAATATAATAATAACATAAAACTGAGGGGAATCATATCCGGGATTGATGACCATCATTTTTGTACATAGGGGATGCAGCTATTTTTGAAACAAGTAAACCATTTTTTTTGAGCGCATTATTTATACTTATTGGCATCAGTATCCTGGTTGCAGCGAGTTTTCTCATCGCATTTTTGTGGTCAGTTAGTAATGGCCAATATGATGATGATTATACGCCATCTGTAAGAATGCTGTTTGATGATGAGCTTACCACCAACAACACTGAATCAGAAAAAGAAAAATAACCAAAACAACAAAACAAATGCAGGTAGAAAAATTTTATTACGACAATAGAATAGTCAAAAATTTCGCCTATGCCACTATATTCTGGGGAGCAGTAGGTATGCTTGTAGGCCTTTGGGTATCACTGGAATTAGTATTTCCATCACTTAATATTATGCAATATGGTTCATTTGGCAGGCTAAGGCCATTGCATACCAATGCTGTAATTTTTGCATTTGTAGGGAATGGTATTTTTATGGGAGTGTATTATTCACTGCAAAGGCTTTGTAAGGCAAGAATGTTTAGTGACAAACTTAGCAAAATACATTTCTGGGGGTGGCAATTAATAATAGTAGCAGCTGCCATTACACTTCCATTGGGCATTACAGCAAGTAAAGAATATGCAGAGTTGGAATGGCCAATAGATATTGCTATTACAGTTATTTGGGTTGTTTTTGGTTGGAACATGTTTGGAACCATTATTAAAAGGAGAGAAAAACATTTGTATGTTGCTATCTGGTTTTACATAGCTACTTTGGTAACAGTGGCTGTTCTGCATATTGTTAATTCTTTTGAATTGCCGGTTACGCTTTTTAAAAGTTATTCATGGTACGCTGGTGTACAAGATGCCTTAGTACAATGGTGGTATGGCCATAATGCGGTTGCCTTCTTTTTAACCACTCCCTATCTTGGATTAATGTATTATTTTTTACCCAAAGCTGCTAATCGTCCTGTTTATTCTTACAGGCTTTCTATAGTGCATTTTTGGTCGCTTATATTTTTATATATCTGGGCCGGGCCACACCATTTGTTATACACAGCCTTGCCCAACTGGGCTCAGTCTCTCGGTACCGTATTTTCATTAATGCTCATTTTCCCAAGTTGGGGCGGTATGATCAATGGATTGCTTACGCTGCGGGGCGCCTGGGATAGGGTAAGGGATGATGTGATTTTAAAATTTATGGTAGTAGCTGTTACCGCTTATGGAATGGCAACTTTTGAAGGACCAATGCTTTCATTAAAAAGTGTGAGCGCAATCAGTCATTATACTGACTGGATTATTGCCCATGTGCATGTTGGTGCGTTGGGCTGGAATGGTATGCTCACTTTTGGTATTTTATATTGGTTAATTCCGAGAATTTTCGGAACAAATTTATATTCCAAAAAATTAGCGGCTAATCATTTTTGGCTGGCTACACTTGGAATTATCTTTTATGTAGTTCCTCTGTATTGGGCAGGCTTTACCCAAAGCAGCATGTGGAAACAATTTACTGAAAGCGGACAGTTAAAATATTCTTTTCTTGAAACGGTTACCTATTTAAAACCATTTTATGCAATGCGTTCTTTGGGAGGTACACTGTATTTAACAGGTGCATTTATAATGGTTTATAACCTTTACAAAACCGTAAGATCAGGAAAACTGGTAGCCAATGAAGCAGCCGAAGCGGCACCGTTTGAAAAAATAAAAGTAGCACATAGTAATGAACACTGGCATAGAGTATTAGAAAGAAAGCCCGTACAGATGTTGGTTCTTAGTTTGATCGTAATATTAATTGGAGGAGCTGTTGAAATAATTCCTACTTTTTTGGTTAAATCCAACATACCAACCATCAGTAGTGTAAAACCTTATACACCGCTAGAATTGCAAGGCCGCGATATTTATGTAAGAGAAGGATGCTATACTTGCCACTCACAAATGATAAGGCCATTTCGTTCGGAAACGGAAAGATATGGAGAGTATTCAAAAGCCGGCGAGTTTGTTTATGATCACCCTTTTCAGTGGGGAAGCAAGCGTACCGGGCCAGACCTTGCGAGGGAAGGAGCGGGTAATTTAAAAAAATCCAACGGTTGGCATTTCAGGCATCTTCGTGAACCTTCATCCATGAGTGAAGGATCTATAATGCCCTCGTATTCTTTCATGCTTCAGAAAAATTTGGATACTTCTACCACTGCTGCCAAAATAAGGGCCATGCAGACTTTGGGTGTTCCCTATGAAAAAGGTTTCGATAAAATAGCCAATACTGTTTTGATGAAACAAGCAATAGGAATTGCTGATAATTTAAGAGCTGACAGCATCCTTATTTCACCAAATAAAGAAGTGATTGCATTGATTGCGTACTTGCAGAGGTTGGGTACAGATATTAGTAAAATTAAAAATTAAAGAAGATCAGCCATGTATAAGTTTATTCAAAAATATACCGAAACCATAAAAGGCGCAGAAATATATCCTATGATTTCATTGCTCATCTTTTTTATATTTTTTGTAGTACTGCTATGGTTTGTATTAAAGATGAGTAAAGAAAGCGTAGATACTTTATCAAACTTACCACTCGAAGAAAATGAGGAATCTAAATCTAACATTTTATAAAGAATATTTTATGCGATTTAAAAGAAGCCTTATCAAAAAAATGTACCTCGCCATTCTTGCCGGAATGTTCGCTATATCTTTACAGGCTCAAAGTACTGCTGCTCCTGTTGCTGCTACAACATCGTCCAGTAACAACTATGCGCAGGTACTTATGATAGTAATAGCATTTGTACTGGCATTTGTAATATGGGTTTTGAGCGAGGTATTAACCACTTTAGCCAGAAGGGCATTAGAAAAAAGCAAAGAGGCAAATAAAATATTGCCTTTATTATTATTGATAACTTTTTCTCTTTTAAGTTACACTTCCGGGGCACAGGATAAAGTTGTTGAATCTGTAAAAGCGTTACCAAATTATGGTGGACTTTCCCCGCTTAATTTCTGGATATTGGTTTCTGTAATATCAATAGAAATAATTGTTATTGCTTTTCTATTGTTTATGATAAAAAGATTTACCCGGGAACTTTTACCCCAAAAAGCAAATGTAAAATCCGTTACTTTCAGGAAATGGTGGTCGCGGATAGATGAAAAGTTATTTACCAAAGCAGTACCTGTAGCAAGAGAAGCAGATATTTTATTGGATCATGATTATGATGGAATACGGGAATTGGATAATGCATTACCACCCTGGTGGAAATATGGTTTTTATGTAACCATAGGCATAGCAATTATTTATTTATTGAATTATGAAGTTTTAGGCTATGGAAAAAATCCTACTGAGGAATACAATGAAGAGATGGCAAAAGCAAAAATACAAATGGAAGCCTATGCTGCAAAAAGCGGAAATACGGTAGATGAAAATAATATAAAGATGCCCGGAAGCGATGGCCTTACTAAAGGTAAAAGTATTTTTACGGCTACCTGCTGGCCGTGCCACGGTAAATTGGGTGAAGGCGGTGTAGGCCCAAACCTTACCGATAATTACTGGATTCATAAAGGTTCATTAAACGATATTTATCAATCTATAAAACATGGCTATCCCGATAAAGGAATGCAGGCCTGGGACAAAACATTTTCTGCAGTAGAAATTAATGATCTGGCTGGTTATATTAAATCATTAAAAGGAACCAATCCACCGAATGGAAAAGCCCCTCAAGGTGATTTATTTACAGAAGAAGCAACTTCTGATTCATCGGCTGTAAAAAAATAAAGAGGAGAAACTATGGCTGAAATAATAACACCATATACGCAGGAAAGTTTCAGAGATTCCGTTGCCACCATCACAAAAGAAGGCAAACGGAATTTTATTAATCCTAAAAAACCAAAAGGCCGGCTTTATAATCTACGTACCTGGTTTTCGGTGTTTTATTTGATGATATTTTTTACGTTGCCTTTTATAAAATTACATGGTGAGCCCTTATTAATGATCAATATTCTTGAACGCAGGTTCATCATTTTTGGAATGATTTTCTGGCCTCAGGATTTTTTCATTTTTGGCATTGCCATGTTAACTTTCATTGTTTTTATTATTCTTTTTACCGTTGTATTTGGCCGTATTTTTTGTGGATGGGCTTGCCCGCAAACCATCTTTATGGAAATGGTTTTTCGTAAAATTGAATACTGGATAGATGGAGATTCCACAAAGCAAAAGAACCTGAAGAAAATGCCGTGGAATGCCGAAAAAATAAGTAAGCGCTCTTTAAAATTCATTATCTTTTTTTTACTCTCGTTTATCATAGCCAACTTTTTTCTGGCTTATTTAATTGGCATGGATCAATTGTTGAATTACGTAGAACACCCTGCAGACAATGTAGCTACCCTTGTTTCTTTAATGATTTTTACCTCTGTTTTCTTTTTTGTGTATTGGTGGTTTCGTGAGCAGGTTTGTATAGTAGTATGTCCGTATGGTAGGTTACAGGGTGTATTGCTCGATAAAAATTCTATTGTGGTAGCCTATGATTATAAACGTGGAGAACCTAGGGGG
>Ga0209585_10000929_pt1 | contig 11302 bp, 11 predicted proteins | sample NGEPerone_FD_185491 | JGI IMG/M metagenome (GOLD analysis project Ga0209585, IMG submission 185491) | Arctic peat soil microbial communities from the Barrow Environmental Observatory site, Barrow, Alaska, USA - NGEE Permafrost154B-one... | ecosystem: Environmental > Terrestrial > Soil >... | reverse complement strand
TTGCTGGTCGCGAACTGGGTCTGACGGCACCCGGAACGCTTTCGGGCTGGTCGCCGCGTCGAAGAAGTACGTCCTGGTCTCGCGGTCGGTCACGGTGTGCCAGAGCGTCGGAAGGACTGCCGAATGTTGGCTGCTGGCCGCAAACGGGCGAGTCGGTCATCGCCTGGTTCTCCCGTCGCCCGTCACCCGCGCCCCAGGGAGGTTCCCATGCCCGCGCCCTTCGCCCTCACCTGCGGCTCCTGCGGCGAGCCGCGGCCCCCAACCTGAGCCAGGCGGACGCGGACGGCTGCCTGTGGATCTGCATCGACCCGGACTGCTCGGAGCTGTGCGCCGGGGAGCTCGAGACCGGGGACCTGGCAGGAGGCGGGGTGTCAACGAGCTGGGGAACCGGCTCGGATGTCGAAGACAAGGCGCTCCGCCGCCGGCGGGCTCGCGCGAGCGGGCGCAAGCCGATTTCGCGTCGCTCCGCCGCCAGGTGCGCGAGCTGCGGCGGCGCTCCGCGCTGGCCGCCGCCACGGCCGCTCAGCTCGGCCTCGAGCTCGTCGTCTCCTACCACAGCGACGACTTCGCCGAGGCCCAGCACGCCCGGCGCCTCCTCGCCGCCGCGGCGGCCCTCTGCGGTGCCGCCCGCCACGCCGCCGCCGATGCCGAGGAGTGCCTCGGCGGCATCGACCCCGGGCTGCCGGGGCTGCTCACGACGAGCGAGTTGTGACCGCGTCCATCGTCCACTCCGCGTCGTGATCGTCACTCCGGCGCGCGACCTCCTCGAGTCGCAGACTGTCTGCATGACTCCTGTTGCGAACTTATCAGCGCCTGCCGCTCTCCGCAGAGGGGTTTGCGCCGATGGGCCGGGTGCGACTATCATGCGTAGTCAAATGACTACGAATAAGAGTCAAAACGGTATCTCAGCGCTGTTCGCGTCCGCGACGCTTGGCGAGCTTCTCTACCTCTTCATGCTCGAGCCGGAGCGCGAGTACTACCAGCGCGAGTTGCAGCAGCTCACGGGCGCCCACCTGCGGCAGGTGCAGCGAGACCTTGAACGGCTGCAGCAGTCTGGTCTGGTCGCTCGCCGCGTGCACGGCAACCGCACGTACTACCGTGCGGTCCCCGCTCACCCTGCGTTCTTCGACCTGAGCGCCGCCATCAAGAAGACGATGGGCCTTGGCGACGAGCTCAGGGACGCGCTGGCAGGTCTCCGCGACGCGGTCACGCTCGCCTTCATTTACGGCTCGTTCGCTCGTGGCGACGACGTCGTGGGGAGTGATGTGGACGTGCTCATCGTGGGGTCCGCCTCGCGGCGCCAGGTCGCCACAGCTTTGGCGGGTGCGGCGCGTTCGGTGGGACGCGAGCTGAACCCGTTCATCGTCACGCTGGCGGACTTCACTGCCCGCCGGCGCGACGGCGACCACTTCATCACGTCCGTCCTTTCGGACCCGCGGATCTGGCTCATCGGTGACGAAACCTCCCTTGCAGCGCTGGCTTGATGCCGGCGACCTGCGCCGTCACCGCACGTCGCGGCGCGAGATCGCAGACCTCCTCGCGGTCGCCGAGCGCGACCTGAGCGATGCCCGGGTGACTGCGCTGTCGCTCGACCGGCGGTTCGCGACCGCCTATTCCGGCGCGTTGCAGTTGGCGACGGTCGTCCTCGCGGCTTCGGGGTTCCGAACCGCCGCTCAGCGCGGACACCATGTCGTGACGTGGCAGGCGTTGCCCGAGCTCCTGGGTGTCGGGACGACAGAGACGGCCGTCTACTTCGATTCGTGTCGCGCTCTGCGCAATCGGGGGGACTATGACCGCACCGGCGTTGTGTCGGCGGCTGAAGTCGACGAAGTGTGGCGCGAGGCGGAGGCCTTGCGCGAGCGGGTCGTCGAGTGGCTCGCCCGGGAGCATCCTCGCTTGTCCCGGTGAGCCTTTGAAGTGCTCCTCCTGCCGGTCGTCACTCGCGCCCCAGCGAGGTCCCCATCCCCGCGCCCCTCGCCCTCGCCCGCGCGTCCTGCGGCGAGCCGCTGCTCCCCAACCTGAGCCAGGCGGACGCGGACGGCTGCCTGTGGATCTGCATCGACCCGGACTGCCCGGAGCTGTGTCGCCGGGGAGCTCGAGAGCGAGGATCTGGCAGCAGGCGGCGTGCCAACGAGCGCGGGGACCGGCTCGGCTCTGAGCTCTTCGCCTCCTACCACAGCGACGAGTTCGCCGAAGCCCAGGACGCCCAGCGCCTCCTCGCCGCCGCGGGGGCCCTCTGCGGCGCCGCCGGCCACGCCGCCGATGCCGAGGAGTGCCTCGCCGGCATCGACCCCGGGCTGCCGGGGCTGCTCACGACGAGCGAGCTGTGACCGCACTCCATCGTCCACCGCCGGGTTCGCATTCGGCGAGTGCGCTTGACCTGGTTTCCGTGCCTGCGCATACTGGTTCCATCCTTCCCCACGGGTATATCCCGTGGGTCCCCCGGGGTTGCGACCCCGGGGGTTTCTTCGTTCTGGGGGTCAATCGTCAACCGCACGGTCTTCCTTGTCGACGGCTTCAACCTGCACCACTCGATGCTCGACGCCGAGCGGACCTTGCGACGGCCTCTCCACCGCCTCGACGTCGTTGCGCTCTGCACGTCGTATCTCCACGCGCTGCCTGGCAAGCCTGATCGGCCGTCCGTCGTGTACTTCTCGGCGCTCGCCCATCACCTCGAGCGCCGTCGGCCGGGCCAGAGAGCCAGGCAGGTCGCCTACCTGTCGGCGCTCCGCGCGACAGGTGCCGAAGTGCGACTCGCGCGCTTCAAAGCCAAGACCCTCACGTGTCCCCTCTGTGGTCGCCGTTTCGCACGCTACGAGGAGAAGGAGACCGACGTTGCGCTGGGTGTGCAACTCGTGGAGCTCGTGTCCCAGGACGCGTGCGACATCGCCGTGCTTGTCAGCGGCGACAGCGACCTCGTGCCGGCGATCGTCGCGGCGAGGAGGCTCGGCCCGTCCAAGGCGGTCGTCGTCGCGCTGCCCTTCGGGCGTTCGAGTGTGGCGCTCGAGCGAGCAGCGACATCGTCATTCTCGATCAGGCCATCGGCCTATCTGCGGCATCAGCTCCCGGAAGACCAGACGCTCTAGTCCCAGTGCGTCGGACCGACCTCGCCCCTCAGCCCAGCCGCGCGATCACGTCCGCCGTGCTGACGAACTCGGCGAAGCCGGCGCCCAGCGCCGTCACCGTGTTCGCCAGCACGGCGTCGTGTGGGACCTCGCGGCCGTCGGCGTCCTCGAGGTCCGGGTCCTCAACGGCGTCGGCCGCGAAGAGCACTTACTTGATCGTGGCATAGTCCCCCTGTCGGCCGTCACCCGCGCCCCAGGGAGGTCCCCATGCCCGAGCCCTTCGCCCTCACCTGCGCCTCCTGCGGCGAGCCGCTGCTCCCCAACCTGAGCCAGGCGGACGCGGACGGCTGCCTGTGGATCTGCATCAACCCGGACTGCCCGGAGCTGTGCGCCGGGGAGCTCGAGACCGGGGATCTGGCGGAGGGCGGCGTGCCGGAGGCACTCGCCGCCCGTCTCGTGCGGCTCGTCGACTACTACGAAGACACCATCGAGGAACTGCGCGCGCAGTGTGGCGGGGAGGGGGAGGAGGGCGCGGACGCGGGCGGCGGCGGCGCAGCCGCTCCGCCGCCGGCGGGCTCGCGCGAGCGGGCGCAGGCCGATCTCGCGTCGCTCCGCCGCCAGGTGCGTGAGCTGCGGCGGCGCTCTGCGGCGCCGCCCGCCACGCCGCCGCCGACGCCGAGGAGCGCCTCGTCGGCATCGACTCCGGGCTGCCGGGGCTGCTCACCACGGGCGAGCTCTGACCTCTCTCCATCGTCCACCGCTGCGCTCACGTTCCAGTCACGCCATTGACCCGGCGGCGGCCTCGTCGCATACTCAGCGAGTCACCCCCGCGAGCAGGACTCGCGGGCCCCCCGGGGTTGCGACCCCGGGGGTTTCTTCGTTTCTGGGGTCAATGTGAACCGTGTGGTTCACCTTGTTGACGGGTTCAACCTCTACCATTCGCTGCGCGAGGCGGAGCGCGCTCGTGGTCGCGCCTTGCGCTGGCTCGACCTCACCGCGCTCGGTTCGTCGTTGGTGCATGCCCTGCCGGGGCGCTGCGAAGTAGCCGGCATCGTGTACTTCAGCGCTTTGGCCCGTCACATGGAGGCGTCGCGCCCAGGCACGGTCGCGCGACACTTGCGCTATCTCGATGCACTTCAGGCCACGGGTGTCGAGACCATCCTCAGTCAGTTCAAGCGACGGCAGGTTCGGTGCCCGTACTGCGGTCGCGTTCGGGACCGCTGGGAAGAGAAGCAGACCGATGTCGGTATCGCCGTGCGCCTCATGAAGCTGGCCAGCGCCCACACGTGCGAGCGCGTTCTGGTGGTGTCGGGCGACACCGACCTTGTGCCGGCGATCAGTGAGGCCCGGTCGACCTGGCCGACGCGCATCGGCGTGGCGTTTCCGGCGCGGAGAGCCAACGCTCAGCTCCGCGCCGTCGCCGACTGGACCATCAACCTCGACGCCGGCTCATATGCGCGGCATCAGTTCCCGGCCGTCGTCCGGGGTCGGGACGGTACGGGCATCCGTCGGCCAAGCAGATGGTGAGGGCGACGCCTCGACCCGACGAAGGACCTTGTGGCTCTGCAGCCCTATCGGCGGGTCAATCGCGAGCTCAGTCGATGCGCCGACCGAGCGTTGACGATCCGGGTCGCAAGCTACGTGCGGCATCAGCTCCCGGCGCGATGAGCGCCGTCGTTCCGAGCTACTGGCGCAGCGGAAGTGATCGTCCCCGCGCAACGTCCACCATGAGCGGCCATCGTCACTCTTGAGCTGCCGCGCAGGGGGCTCCAGACTCGGCGTATGCCTACCGTCGATTCCTCGGTCTCACGCGTCTGCCATGACCAGCTCACGGTCCCGGTGTGCATCGTCAACGTCGTGCGGGCGCGGCACGCTTGCGCCACCGCTCCAGTGGGGTACACTTCAACTAATCTTCCCCGCCGTCCGGGTCGCCCCGCACCGGCGGGGCTTTCTTTTGCGCCCTTCGGGCGGCGCGCGTGAGCGGCTCGGCGCCTCAGCGGGTCGTCGTCTTTCGGGACTACCAGAACGTCTATCACCGCGCCCGCGATACGTTCTGCGCTCGTGATGCCGCTGCGAGGGAGGGCCAGGTGGACCCGCTTGCCCTCGGTCATCTGCTCGCGGGCCGCGTCCCCGGCGGCCGCCTCGCAGGTGTGCGTCTCTACCGCGGCCGCCCCAGCAAGCGTCGTGACTCACGGTCGTACGCCGCCTGTCGGCGGCAGACTGCCAGGCAGGTCATTCGCGGGGAGGGCTCGTCACGGTGATATCGCGCGACCTGCGCTATCCACCAGACTGGCCGAGGCGATCCGCTCAGGAGAAGGGCATCGACGTGGCGCTCGCCGTCGACTTCGTCATGATGGTCGCCCGCCGTGAATGCGAGGTGGGCATTCTGTTCTCCAGCGCTACCGACTTGGCCCCGGCGCTGGAAGCCGTGCTCGTGTTGCGGCCAGAGGACCCGCCGGCGTGCGAAGTGGCGGCTTGGGCTGCACCCGGCTTCCGCCCGCGGTCGCTATCAGTGCGCGGTGCGAGCCTCCGTCGTCACCTGCTTTCAGAAGCCGAGTTCCGCACGGTCGCGGATGTCACTGACTACACGCGTGCCGGCTGAGTGCAGGTGGCGACGCGTCACCCGCGCCCCAGGGAGGTCCCCATGCCCGAGCCCTTCGCCCTCACCTGCGGCTCCTGCGGCGAGCCGCTGCTCCCCAACCTGAGCTAAGCGGACGCGGACGGCTGCCTGTGGATCTGCATCGACCCGCCCCGGAGCTGTGCGCCGGGGAGCTCGAGACCGGGGATCTGGTGGAGCACGGCGGCGCTCCGCCGTGCTCGTGGCAGACCAGCCCGGGGACCGTCAGCGATTCAGCCTCGCGCACGAGCTAGCCCATCTTGTGCTTGCGCCCGCCGGGGAAGTGGACTCGGAGAAAGCCGCCCATCGCTTCGCGGCCGCCTTTCTTGTGCCTGGCGATACCGCACGCCGCGAGCTCGGGATCGTCTCTCGTCGCACGGCCGCGAGCCAGCTCGCCGATATGCGCGCATGGGGATGGGAAGATGCGGAGCCTTCAGAGGGCGTCGCTGCCGCGAAGTACCGGCGCGCCTGGAGCGGCTGGTGCTTCGCGCTCTCGCGGAGGGCGAGGTGACCGAGAGCCGCGCGTCCGAGCTGCTCGCGGTGCCTGCCGATGCGCTGCGTACCCGCCTGCGCTGCGCTTGAGTCTGGTTCTTGGGCGGCCACGTCTTCGACAGGAAGGTCGGGATGAGCTGGAGAGTAGCCGACAGCTCACAGGATGCCCTCGCGGCAGCGGACTGGGCCGCCGTGGAGACCGCAGTTTGACACTGCGTTGCGTCATTGAAAGGCTAGGGCCCATGCTGATTCCCCGTCCCACCACCATGACGGCTACCGAGGGCGACTTCGAGCTCGACGAAGCCGCGCGCATCGCGGCTCCGGACGAGCTTGCGGGCGTAGCGGCCTGGCTGCAGGGCGCGCTGCGCCCGGCCACAGGGCTGTCGCTGGGCGAGAGCTCGGACGGTCCTATCCGTCTTGTGCTGGAGCCCGCGCTTGACGCAGAGGCGTTCCGGCTTGCTGTGACGACGAACGGCATCCGCATCGAGGGCGGCGGCGCGGCCGGGGTCTTCTACGGCTGCCAGGCCTTCCTGCAGCTGCTTCCGCCTGCCGTGTTCCGGCGCGGCAGGGTGAGCGGGGTGCGCTGGGCCGTCTCCGCCGTGCAGATCCAGGATGCGCCGCGGTTCACCTGGCGCGGCGCCATGCTCGACGTGGGGCGCCACTTCATGCCGAAGCACGACGTGTTGCGCTTCATCGACCTCATGGCCATGCACCGGCTCAACGTGCTGCATCTGCACCTGACCGAGGACGAGGGCTGGCGCATCGAGATCCGCCGTTACCCGCGACTGACCGAGGTGGGCGCGTGGCGCCGGGAGAGCCAGATGGGTGCGCGCCCGGACGCCCCCGGCGACGGACGCCCGCACGGCGGCTTCTACACGCAGGACGACATCCGCGAGATCGTCGCCTACGCTGCTGAGCGGTTCATCACGGTGGTCCCCGAGATCGAGTCGCCGGGTCACGTGCAGGCGGCGCTCGCCGCCTATCCCGAACTGGGAGTGACCGGTGAGCAGCTCGAGGTGTGGACCCGGTGGGGCATCAACCAGAATGTACTCAACGTGGAGGAGAGCACGGTCGATTTCTTCACGAACGTGCTCGACGAGGTCATGGAGCTGTTCCCGTCGCCGTACATCGGCGTGGGCGGCGACGAATGCCCCAAGGACCAATGGCGTGCGGACCCTCGCACGCAACAGCGCATGGCGGAACTCGGCGTGCAGGACGAGGAGGCGTTGCAGAGCTGGTTCATCCGGCGTCTGGACGACCACCTCACGGCGGCTGGACGCAGACTGTACGGCTGGGACGAGATCCTCGAAGGCGGGCTTGCGCCCGGCGCCACCGTCGCCTCCTGGCGCGGTATGACCGGTGCGATCACCGCAGCCCGACGCGGCCACGACGTCGTGGCTTGCCCGGACGACTTGGTATACCTGGACTACCGGCAATCCGACTCGCCGGATGAGCCGATACCGGTGGGCATCGTGCTCACGGTGCGCGACGTCTACGGCTTCGAGCCCGTTCCGGCCGAACTGACCAAGGAGGAAGCGCGGCATGTGCTGGGTGGTCAGGCCAACATCTGGACGGAGCACATGGACTCGCCGCGCACGGTCGATTTCTTTGCCTTTCCGCGGCTGTGCGCGCTCGCCGAGGCGCTTTGGAGCACGGGGGAACGCGACTACGACGACTTTGCCGGGCGGCTCGATGAGCACCTCGCCCGGCTGGACGCCGCAGGGGTGGAGTACCGCCGACCGTCTGGTCCGCTGCCCTGGCAGACGCGGCCCGGGATCGCGGGGCGGCCGAGCACGCGCGAGCAGCGCGCAGCGTACATGGCGCAGATGGTCGCCAACATCGGGGACTGAGGCTCAAGGCCTTGGCGCGGCATCCGCATGGCCAAAGCATTGGCCCCCGGTACAAACCGGGGGCCACTACCGCTGGATTCAGCCTTTGACGGCGCCGGCCGCTATGCCGGCGACGAGCTTGCGTTGGATGAGGAGGAAGAAGACGACCACTGGCAACGAGAACAGCACGGATCCTGCCATCTGACCGCCGAAGTCTGTCCCAGTAATAGGGTTGGAGAACGACGCCAGCCAGACTGGCAGGGTATACATGGTCTGGTCTTTCATGAAGGTGTATGCCACGAGGTAGTCGTTCCACGCCGCGATGAAAGCGAAAATGCTCGTTGCGATGACCCCCGGGATGACGAGTGGGAATAGGATGCTCCACAGGATGCGCCAGGTTCCCGCGCCATCCACCCTAGCCGCCTCCTCGATCTCGGGGGGGATGGCAATGAAGAACCCGCGCATGACCCAGATGGAGAACGGGAGCACCACGGCGACGTAAGCCAGGATGAGGCCGATATAGGTGCCGAGCAGGTTCAGGCTGTTGAACACCAGGAAGGTGGGGATGAGCAGGGCGGTGCCTGGCAGCATCTGCACGGCCAGGATGGTTACCATGATTGCCCGCCGCCCGCGGAACCGGAACCGCGACAGCGCAGCGGAGGCAAGTAACCCGACCACGATCGATAGCACCACCGCGCCCGCCACCACGATTACGCTGTTACGAAGATTGAGGAGGAAGTTCGATTGCGTGAACGCGTCGACAAAGTTGCCGAGCGTGGGGTGCTTGGGCAAGAAGATCGGCGTGGGCGTCATCAACTCGGGCCGCGGCTTGAAGGCGGTATTGATCATCCAGTACACCGGGAAGATCCAAATGACGCTGAAGACGATCGCGCTGATGTTCGCGCCCAAGTGCAACTTGCGACGGCGCCGCGCGTCGTGTTTGCGCGGACGCGCGCCGGACAGGGTTTCTTGGGGGGGCGTGGTAGTCACAGGTTTTCTCCCGCGCGAAGCAGGTTACGAATGTAGTAGGCGGTGAAGATCATCAACAGCACCGTGGTCACGACGGCGATGGCCGCGCCCTCGCCGAGCTGGAAGCCGACGAACGCAGTCTTGTAAGTCCAGATGCCGAGCGTCGAAGTCGCGTCGTTCGGGCCGCCCTGCGTGACCAGCCAGATCTGGTTGAAGACGTTGAAGTCCCAGATGACCGACAGGATCGTGACCAGCAGGAGGGTCGGCTTGAGGAAGGGAATGGCCACCTTCCAGTAGATACCCCACTCACTTGCCCCGTCGAGTCGCGCGGCCTCGAAGTACTCGGCTGGCACCTGAGTCTGCGAGGCGTAGAGCGTGAGTGCGATGAACGGCACGGCCTGCCAGACGATGAGAAGCCAGATGGCCAGATAGGCCAGTACGGGGTCCTCGGCCCAGTTGACTTGAGTCAGATCGCCGAAGAGGCGTGTCTGTGTCAGGAGCCAGTTGGCCACACCGTAACCGGGCTGGAACAGCCAGTCCCACACGAGTGAGGACGCCACGTTGGGCACGGCCCACGCGAAGATCAGGACGACCGTGACGACGTAACGCATCGCGGGCGCGAGACGGGTGAGGAGGTCGGCGACCGCCATCCCGATGGCGATGCTTCCGGCCACCAGGGCGGTGGCGAAGAAGACAGTCCGCCCAAGTGACCACCAGAAGGCGACATCCGTGAAGATCGTCGCGTACTGGCCGAGGCCGACACCGGCGAACTCCCCGGTGAACAGCGACCTCCGGTTGTAGTCGGTGAACGAGATGAAGATCAATAAGATGATTGGCAGGATGGTGACCGCAAGGATGATGAGCCCCGCCGGCGTCAGCAACCAAAGTGGGGTGAAATCCTTCTTTCTGCGTCCCTGTGGCGAGCGGGGTGCGTGAAGCTGCCCTGGGGTGTCCGCGGCAGCCACGCCCTCACCGGCAACGCTGGTCGCAGGAATGGAGGAACTCATATCTACTTTCTCGTAGAAGGCGAGATCAGTTGCCGTTCAGGACGGAGTCAATATGTGAGTCGAAGCCCTCTGCTGCGTCCGCAGGGGACTTGGCGCCGGAGGCAATCGAGGAGAAGAACTGGTTGATGCTGAGGTCTCCTTCGATTACTGCCCAGTTCGCCGCAGCCGGGGTGGACTTGGAGTTGAGCGCGGCGGCGAAGAAGCCTGCTGTCAGCGGCGGGAGGCCCGTCTTCTGTGCGGCCTTGACGCCCTCGACACTGTTCGGGGTCCAGCCGTCCTTGGCGAACACGTAGGTGTTCTGGATGTCCGGGCTGGCGGCGATCTTCACCCACAGCAGAGCGAGCTCCGGGTTCTGACTCTTCGCGGCGATGCCCCAGTCGGAACCACCGAGCATGACCGGCTGCGTCTTACCCGACTTGCCTGGGAGCGGGAAGACGCCGAGGTCGGCGCTGGTCAGCTTCGGGTTGTCCTTCTGAATGGAGTCGATCGACGAGCTGATGCTGAGGATGGCGGCAGTCTTGCCGGAGGCGAATATCTTGTCCTGTTCCGGGCTGTCCATGTCGAGCGTGCGCGAGGCGACACTCGAGTAGGTGTTCTGGAACGTCTTGAAGTCGTTCAGACCCTGTTGTGCGGCACTGCCACCCAAGCCGGCCGTCCACTTGTCGTTGCTCAGCGTGGCGATGTCGCCGCCGGCGTCCCATACCCACTGCATGCCAGCGTACCAGTACTGGCCGGGCAAGTAGAACGCGGAGAAGTCCTTGGCAGGGTTCGCGGCCTTGATCTTGTCGAGGTCTGCGATGAGTGCCTCATAGGTCGTCGGAGCTTCGGTCACGCCTGCGGCCGCCCAGAGCGTCTTGTTGTAGATGACCGCACGATTTCCTGCGAACGACGGCACACCGTACAGCTGGCCCTCGAAGGTCGCCGGCAGTTCAAGGCCCTCGAGCCAGGTGTTGCCCTGCTGCAGTTCCTTCTTGTACGGCGTCAGATCGAGCAGTCCGCCGTTGAATGCGTAACCGGGAATCTGCGTGTTGCCGAGATCCAGGACGTCCGGCGGCTCCGACGTGGCGAGGGCCGTCGTGACTTTGGTGGTGATATCGGCCCAAGGCTGCACCTCAAGCTTGACCTTCGCGCCGGACTGCTTCGTGAACTCCGCGTTGATCGCGTCCAGTGTGTCAGGGCTGAGGTCGGATTCCATTGCCCAGACCGTGAGGGTCTTGCCGGTGCCATCGGGTGTGCCGATAGTCTGATCGGTGCTCTTCGAACCACCGCCCGTGCCACTGCCACCGCAGGCGCTCAGAGCCAGGGCGGCGGTGATGCCAATCG
>Ga0209585_10000928_pt1 | contig 11311 bp, 4 predicted proteins | sample NGEPerone_FD_185491 | JGI IMG/M metagenome (GOLD analysis project Ga0209585, IMG submission 185491) | Arctic peat soil microbial communities from the Barrow Environmental Observatory site, Barrow, Alaska, USA - NGEE Permafrost154B-one... | ecosystem: Environmental > Terrestrial > Soil > Wetlands... | reverse complement strand
AAAAGGCTTGCCTATGGTAAGGGCCTTATTTGTTGAATATCCGGATGATCCGGGTGCATGGCAAATAGAAGATGAATACCTGTTCGGCTCCGATATTTTGGTGGCGCCTTTCTTTCACGATAGTGTGTATGAAAGAAATGTTTACCTGCCCGGAGGAAAGTGGATCAACTACCAAAGCGGCGAAGTGTATAACAGCGGATGGAACCACATAAAAGGAGGAAAGATCGCAGCAGTGATACTGGTTCGTGATGGTGCTGCCATACCAAAAATCAAACTGGCCCAGTCAACTCAGGATATGGACTGGAAGAATATTGAATGGGTGATTTATAGTACAGATAAAAAAACTGCCACCGGGCTTATTTGTCTTCCGTCTGATAATGTGTTACATGCTGTTTCTGTAAAGGGCAACCGACTTATCAGCGATCCATATAATGGAGGTGTAAAGTGGAATATTCATTCTTATAAAACCAATAAATAAATTATGAGGAAGTTACTTTTGAGGTGCTGTTCATTAATGTTGTTGGGAAGTATTGCTACTAACGGACAACTGTATGCGCAGTATCAATATCCATTTCAGGACCCAAAGCTTGATGTGGAAAAACGAATTGATAACATCATTTCCTTACTCACGCCTGATGAGAAAATTATCTGCCTGGGAACCAACCCAACCATTCCACGATTAGGAATAAAAGGATCAGGGCATATTGAAGGATTGCACGGAGTGGCTTTAGGCGGTCCCGGTAATTGGGGACGGCGAAAGTTGGTAACTACAACTACTTTTCCTCAATCGTACGGACTTGGAGAAACATGGGATACCGCTTTGATAAGAAGAGTAGCGGCAACCGAAGCTTATGAAGCAAGATATATTTTTCAAAGTGAAAAATATAATACCGGAGCTTTGGTAGTGAGAGCGCCCAATGCAGATATTGGCCGTGATCCACGCTGGGGAAGAACAGAAGAATGTTATGGTGAAGATGCGTGGTTCAATGGTTGCATGGTTCAGGCTTATGTAAAAGGATTGCAGGGAAATGATCCGAAGTACTGGATGACTGCTTCTTTAATGAAACATTTTTTGGCCAATAGCAATGAGAATGACAGGGAACGATCCTCTTCAGATTTTGATGAACGTTTATTCCGTGAATATTATTCTCTTCCCTTTAAAATGGGTATAGAAGCAGGTTCCAGGGCTTTTATGGCGGCATACAATAAGTACAACGGCATTCCTATGATGGTGAATCCCGTTTTAAAAAATATCGCCATAAATGAATGGGGGCAAAATGGAATTATTTGTAGTGATGGTGGTGCATTAGGTTTGTTATGGAAAGCGCATAAATATTATCCTGACAGTGCATGGGCCGCCGCAGCCGCAGTAAAAGCAGGCATCAACCAATTTCTTGACAGGTACATCAACCCTGTAAAAAGTGCATTAAGCGACGGGCTTTTAAAAGAAAGCGACATTGATCAGGCAATTCGTGGTGTCTTTAGGGTAATGATAAAACTTGGTTTGCTTGATCCACCAGAAATGGTTCCTTATGCATCTATTAAAGATGGAGAAGAGCCATGGCTCGGTACAAAAAATAGGGAGTTGGTAAAAGAGGTAACCCAAAAATCAATTGTACTGCTAAAGAATAAAAATAATTTTCTTCCCCTTGATAAAAATAAAATTAAATCTATTGCAGTGATAGGGCCATATGCCAACCAGGTTTTGTTAGACTGGTACAGCGGCACGCCGCCCTATTCCATTTCAGTATTGGAAGGCATTAAAAATAAATTGGGGAATAATGTCCTGGTAAGATGGACTTCAGGCACAGATGCAGACAGTGTAAAAACGCTGGCCAAAACATCTGATTATGTGATAATGGTGGTTGGCAATCACCCTTGGTGTAATGCAGGCTGGGGAAAATGCCCTGTGGAAAGTGACGGTAGGGAAGCGGTTGACAGAAAAACTATTTACCTTGAACAGGAAGAGTTAATTAAAGAAGCTTACCGCATAAATCCTAAAACAGTAGTGGTATTAGTAGCCAGTTTTCCTTATGCTATTACCTGGACGCAACAAAATATGCCCGCTATCATTCAACTAACGCACAACAGCCAGGAAGAAGGAACTGCATTGGCAGATGTTTTATTTGGAGATTATAATCCAGGAGGAAGATTGGTGCAAACGTGGCCACGATCTATGGATCAGCTTCCGCCGATGATGGATTATAATATACGAGATGGGCGCACTTACATGTATTTTAAAGGCGATCCTTTGTATCCATTTGGTTATGGCTTAAGCTTCACCTCTTTTGCCTATTCTAATTTTAAAATAAATAATAAAACAATAAAACCTGGTGGGGAAATAATCGTAGATGTTGACATTACTAACACCGGGAAAAGAACAGGTGATGATGTTCCGCAATTATATATTGAGCATTTACATTCTGTTGTTGAAAGGCCGCATAAAGAATTGAAAGCATTTCAACGTGTCACATTAAAACCGGGCGAAAGGAAAACTATTCACCTAAAATTTAGAGCAGCCGATTTAAAATATTGGGATGAAAACCTGCACAGGTATGTGTTGGAGGCTGATCAGGTTAAGCTGATGTTAGGAACTTCTTCTGATGATATTAAATTCCAGGAAATCGCTACGGTGATGGAATAAATATTTAAAAGAAAATGAAGCAAATGATATGTTGCTATTTGATATAATCTCATTGCCTAAAAATATTCTCTCATAAAAAAATTAATTCTAATGAAAAATTTATCCAGATTTTTTTTCAGTTTTTGTATTGGCATTTTTTTATACAGTTGTAATCAAAATACCACCGCAACCCCTGTCTTAGAAACTTCCGTAAACCAGATCCCTCATCTTGAAAAGCAGGGAACCGCTACCAGGCTTGTTGTTGATGGGAAACCTTTTCTGATGCTCGCTGGTGAATTGCACAATTCAACTGCCGGAGGCTTTGATTACATGAGGCCCGTATGGAAAAGAATGGCTGATAAAAACCTGAATAGTGTTATTGCAACAGTCTCATGGGAACTTATGGAACCTGAAGAAGGTAAATTTAATTTTGTTCTTGTTGATAGTGTAATTGCAGGAGCCAGGAATGCCAATTTAAAATTGGGATTGATCTGGTTTGGCAGTTGGAAGAATGCGGGTTCAACTTATATACCCGAATGGGTAAAAAAAGATTATAAAAAATATCCACGGGCCATTGATGAAAAGGGAAAGCCATTGGAAATTCTGTCAACATTCAGTGAGGCTGCCGCTGCGGCAGATGCTAAGGCTTTTGAGGCTTTAATGAGGCATATCAAAGATGTAGATAGTAAATACCAGACAGTAGTGATGATGCAGGTAGAAAATGAAATGGGTGTACTCGATAACATGGGAACCAGTCCTGGCAATGCACGCAGAGATTTTAGCGATGCAGCAAATTCTGCTTATAACAGTGATGTGCCAAAAGGGTTAATAGATTATCTCATTCAACATAAACAAAATTTGTACCCTGAGCTCAGTAAAGTATGGGGCGCTAATGGCTTTAAAACATCCGGCTCCTGGGAAGAGGTATTTGGCAAAAGTTTTATCAAGCCTGATAACAAGGATTGGAAATTGAATTCATTTTATACAGAAGAACTTTTTTCAGCCTGGAACTATGCAAAATATACAGAAAAAGTAGCCGCTGCCGGCAAAAAAGAATACCCTATACCAATGTATGTAAACGCATGGCTTAAGCAACCATTCAGTTTTATTCCCGGCAAGTACCCTTCCGGGGGTCCGTTGCCGCAAGTGCTTGATATATGGCGTGCTGCGGCTCCTTCAATTGATTTCATCGCTCCTGATATTTATACAGATGAATTTAAATGGGTATGTGATGAATATACCCGGAGCGGTAATCCATTATTTATACCCGAGACAAGGGGAGGAAAAATTGCTGCTGCGCGTGCCTTCTATGCTTTTGGCCAGTATGATGCCTCTTGTTTTTCTCCATTTGGAATTGATGGTGCCACCGATGCAGAAAATGAACCGTTGGATGAAACGTATGCTGTGCTTCAAAAGATGTCTCCTGTCATTTTGCAAAACCAGGGGAAGGGTACCATGAAAGGAATATTGGTGGACACTGTTTCAAGGACTCAGCAATTTGAAATGGGCGATTATTTGATAAATGCAAAACTTGCCGGTGGCAAAAGCACATCTATAGCGGGAGGCCTTATCATACAAACAGGCCCTGCAGAATTTATAGTTGCCGGAAAAGCCCTGGATATATTTTTTTTACCAAAAGATTCGACTGCACGAATTGGTATCCTTGCAGTGGATGAAGGAACTTTTGAAAATGGAAAATGGATTGCTCAAAGGAGATTAAATGGTGATGAGACGCATGCAAGTACCTGGGACGGTACAGGCAATAAATTACCTGCGGATAAGATTAGTATCCAGAAAATTTCTCTTTACAGGTATGAGTAAATGATATATTTACTTTGTCTGCAATTATAAATACCGGGTAAAATGCTGGCGGTATTGGAACAGCATTTTTAACTTTTGAAAAGGATTATATTAATGACAGCCGGTCACCTGAATTTGTAGAAAACAGGAATACCGGCTGCCAATATTTTACCCGGTTTAAAATTATTTTACCGGTTTTATCATAAATGAATAACTATAATCTTTGTACTCCATCCGATATTGTTTTAAAGGCCATGTACCCCATGAATTAATACCTCCAACACCGGTTTGCTCCAGGTCAATATTTAATATGGTCATATCTCTTTCTTTCAGTTCACCAAAATGACGGTTATGTTTTTCAAGGCCATCATCTAAGTCTTCATCAAGGAAATGGCGGGCGGCAATATTCAGAACAGTATCTCCGCTGATCCATAAACCTGTACCATTTTCATCCGTTAATTTAACCCACCTTACATCGGTTTTATTACCCGTTTCCTGTGGCCGTAAGTAAGGATGAAACTGATCATGCACATTCATCTTATACAAACCAACAAAAGCTGCGTCTTTTCGATCCCAGTAATTTTCTGAAGGGCCGCGGCCATACCATTCCATTTGGTTATATTCTTTTGGTAGCATCATTTGCATACCAAATTTAAACATCATCGGCTCCTGCTTTGAACTATCTGCATGCATGGATTCAGTCACTTTAATAATGCCATCTCCATTCAATTGATAGTTAATATCCAATAACGCATACACATCCGGTAGAGAATAATGCATGTTTAATTTTATGTTTTTAGTATTTGAAGAATCAATATTAAAACCAAGCAATACATAATTATGGCTGGCTCGTTTCCAGTTTAGCAGCTTTTGTTGCAGCCCGGCGCCAAAATCATTGTCAGTAGGGGCACGCCAGAAATTGGGTTTTAAATCATAACCTTCTTTAATAAAGTTATTGCCATCAACAATATATTGATGTAACAATCCATCGTTGTGACTGAAAATGAATTTCGCTTTGCTATTATTAACTGTGATGAAACTATCGGAAACCTGTACATGTAAATTATCGGCTTCTGGCAATGTAATTATATTATTTAAATGACTATAGAGGATAAGTTGGTCTTTGGCAATTTGCCAATTGGCAGGTACAAGACCTTCTGCTACTTTGGTTTTGTAATAAACATTTAGAAAAATTTCTTTGTAACTAACCTGCGGCAAGTTATAATGCAAATCAACTAAAGCAGTTTCCCATGGCGCTATTTTGAGGGATTCGTATTTACCTTTTTGAATAATCTTTCCATCGGCCACCAATTCCCAATCAAGATATACGTCCTGCAAATCTTTAAAGAAATTTTCATTGTACACTTTTATCTTACCAGTAGTCAGGTCAGAAGGATAGGTAAATATGTTCTGATATTCCTTTTTTACTTCCAGCATATGTGGATGCAGTGTGCGGTCAGGCGCAACCAGGCCGTTATCATTAAAATTTTGATCACTCGGCATATTGACACCATAATCTCCTCCATAAGACCAGATGGTATCTCCACGATCGGTAATTTTTTGAAATCCCTGGTCAACAAAATCCCATATATATCCGCCCTGCATGTGCGGATAATATTTGCGGATGGTATCCCAATAATCATTGAAATTACCATCGGTATTGCCCATGGCATGTGCATATTCAACTAATATGAATGGCTTGTGATTATTTTTGCTGTCGTATTTTACATGATATACCATATCATCCGGTGATGGATACATCGGGCAATAAATATCAGAAAAAGGTGTGGCGCTTGCTGGCTCATATTCTACCGGTCGGGATGGATCGCGATGTTTGATCCATTCATAACATTTTTCAAAATTCACGCCCATACCAGCTTCATTGCCCATAGACCAAATGATAACACTGGTGTGATTTTTATCACGTTCTACCGCGCGTGAATCACGCTGAAAATGTTGTAAGAACCAATCAGGCTTTTTAGATAGAGAATTAGCACCAAATCCCATTCCATGCGATTCAAGGTTGGCCTCGTCCACTACATATAATCCATATTTGTCGCACAACTGGTACCAGTAAGGATCATTGGGGTAATGTGAAGTACGAACCGCATTAATGTTATTTTCTTTCATGATCCGGACATCCTGTTCCATTCGTTCCTTGCTAATCACCTGCCCTGTAAAAGGATCCATTTCATGGCGGTTGACTCCTTTTATAAAAATTGCCTTTCCATTTACAAGCAACACTCCATCTTTTATTTCTACTTTTCTAAACCCTGTTTTTTGCGGAATCACTTCTATTACTTTGCCATGCTTATCGGTTAAAGTAGTAAGAACCGTATATAAATAAGGCGTTTCTGCAGACCATTTTTTTGGATCATTTAAAGTTATCGCTACATTTTTAAATTTTACTGAATCATCCAGCGTGGTTGAAGTTTTACTGATAGACATACCGGATGAATCTAATAATTCAAAAGAGGCTTTATAATTCTTTAAAGCACGATCATTGTTATTTAAAAAATCGAGGCTGATATTTAATTGACCATTTTTATAATTATCAGTTAAATCAGGAATAATCTGAACATCACGGATATGAACCTGGTTGCGGGCATACATATACACGTCGCGGTTTACGCCTGCCAGCCGCCACATATCCTGGTCTTCAATATAGCTTCCATCACTCCAGCGATAAACCTGGAAGGCGATTAGATTTTTTTGCCCGGGCTTTACATATTTGGTAATATTAAATTCAGCCGGAAGTTTACTGTCTTCGCTGTATCCAACCCATTGGCCATTTACCCATATATAAAAACAGGAGCGAATGGCACCAAACTGGATATAAATATCTTTTCCTTTCCAGCTTTTATCAACCATTATTTCTTTTCGGTAAGAACCTACCGGATTATATTGCCCGGGTACATGAGGCGGATTTGGTTTTATTAAGTAATCAAAATCATATTGGATATTGGTATAAATAGGAATGCCATAGCCATTAATTTCCCAGGTAGCAGGCACTTTAAAATTCACCCAATGACTATCATTATAATCAGTTTTCCAAAATCCTAAAGGTCGATCGGAGGGTTTATCTACCCAATTGAATTTCCAGTTGCCATCCATAGACTGAAAGTATTTTGAAGGTTGCATATCATCATGAAGAGCCAGTTCTTTAGTTTCATATGCAAAATACGTAGCGTGCATGGGTTCACGATTGTATTCATTTTTAAATTCATTTTCCCAAAAGGCAGTCGGCTCCTGCGATTGGCCCATAAGTTTTCCAATACTTAATATTACGGCGGTAAGTACAAATAATTTTTTCACTGAAGATTGATTTGTTATGTTATAAAAATTTTTAAACGTCAATTTTACAATAGGTAAGATTTAAAGTGTCTTCTTCTTTTTCATGGAAGATTCTCTGAAAATAGGAATTGGTTCTAAAATAATTTTACGGTTCTGCTGTTTGTTTTTTTCCTTCGGGGAAATTAATTCTAATAATAACTTGATGGATTCCTTTCCCATTAATACTGTTTGCTGATCTACAGTTGATAATGAAGGGGTGATATGTTCACCAAAATGCTCGTTGGCAAAACCGATTACACCCACCTTGCCTGGAATTTTAATATTTCTATCTTTTAATTCCTTAATAGCTCCCAGGGCTGTAAAATCTTCAACAGCAAAGATTGCATCCGGGGGATTTGGCTTTTCAAAAAAATATTTAACTGCTTCCTTTCCTGATTCTATAGAAATATTACCTACATAAATTAAACTTTCATCAAATGGAATGTTATGAGCGGCTAAAGCAGCCTTATATCCCTTTAAACGGGTATTCCAAATGCTTATATGCTGTGAGGCTGAAATATGGGCAATGCGCTTGTAACCTTGTTTAATCAGGTGTTCCGTTGCCAAAAATGCACCCTTAAAATCATCAATAACAACAGATGGGAGACCGAGGTCATCATTGGTTCGATCAAAAAAAACAAGGGGAATATTTCTTGCCTTTACCTCCAGAAAATGAGAAAAATCAACAGTGTTTTTTGCAATGGAAGCCAGGATACCATCTACCCTTGCGCTTAAAAATGTTTCAATTCCTTTTGCTTCATGTCTCATATCCTCATTAGATTGATAAATAAGTACATTGTATCCATTTTGATTGGCAATACTTTCAATGCCATGTACTACAGATCCGAAAAAATTAATTTCTGCACTGGGAATGATAACGCCAATCACATTTGTTTTACCAGATTGGAGTGAAGCAGCTATCGTGTTTTTTTTATAGTTTAAACGGCTGGCTGTTTTTTGTACAGCTTCCTTTGTTTTTAAACTAATAGCCGGATGATTACTTAATGCACGGGAAACTGTAGCCGGAGTAACATTTAGTTCCTTTGCAATATCAGCTATCGTTACTTTATATTTCAATTAGAATTATTTAATGATTTTTCGGTACTAATATTTATTTCAATAATTTTTGAATTTATACGACAAATTCCATTTAATAAAATTAAGTTGATATAACCTTAAATTCTATTCTTCCACATTGATGTTTATTGAAGCAGTGTTCATTCCTTGTACTACTGCCTTTAATTTTATTTCGCCTGCAGATTTGCCAGATTTTATGATAACCAAACATCTTCCCTGCCATGCTTTACGTTCGGGACCCTGGAAACTTTCAAGGCTTCGTGGATTTGCATTTCCTACTCCTACAATTGTTCCTGGACCATCAATTTCAAATTTTACCAGGTTTTCTGCCAATGGGTTTCGATTGCCTTTTGCATCTAATAGTTCAACCGTTACATAACTAAGGTCCTGGTTATTTGCTTTAATCGAGGTTCTATCTGCTGTTAATTTTATGGTTGTAGGATTTGAAGCGGTAGCAATTTGCGAAGAGTTGATAATTTTATTTTTAGCATCGTACCCAACTGCTTTTAGTACACCTTGCTGGTAAGGCACTTGCCAGGAAGCCATAAATTTGGTAGAACGATTCGTCAATTTTTTACCAAGCGATTTTCCATTTAAAAATAATTCTACCTGTGTACAGGACGAATAAATAGTAACTTCAATTGGTTTATTTTCATAGCCTGCCCAATTCCAATTACTCACTGCATCAAGCCAATTCCATTTGGCCCATGATTCTTTATTTGGATTTAGCTCAAATGAAGGTACAGGCGGTGTTACAAAAAGCGAAATCTGTCCATCTTTCCATAGTGCATCTCTGTAATAAGATTGAGGGCGTTTCCAGCCACAGATATCAATATCACCACAGTAAGCCAGGTTCCATGGATAAAAATTTTGTTTTTGAAAATAGCCCAGCCAACCGATGCTTGCTTCGCCAATGTAATCATAGGCAGTCCATACAAAATCGCCTATCACATAAGGATGATCCACCACGTCCATCCAGCTATCAAAAGCTTCCAAAGGATATGATTCAGTACCGACCATGATTCTTCCAGGTTGTCTTTTGTGATCTTCTGCGTAAATATCTTTATTTAAATGGTCTCCGCCTGCGGCATAGTTATATCCTGCCACATCCAACTGTGCAAAATATGGGTCTTTGTCTTCATTCAATCCGTTAACAGCCGAAGTCAAAGCTCTTGTTGGATCTAAGCTTTTTACATAATTCACGAGCAATTTAGCCGTTGCTACTCCTTCAGCATTTCCTCTTTCAGGAATTTCATTCCCTATGCTCCACATAATAATTGATGGATGATTTCTATCTCTGCTGACCATACTTTCGATATCTTTTTTCCACCAGTCTTTAAAATACAAATGATAGTCGTAAGGATTTTTGCCATAGTTCCAGCAATCGAATGCCTCATCCATTACCAGCATTCCAAGGCGGTCGCATGCATCCAAAAATGCAGGGCTCGGCGGGTTATGGCTACACCTTATAGCATTGAAACCACTTGCTTTCAACAATTCAACTTTTCTTTCTTCTGCCCTGTCGTATGCCTTAGAACCAAGTGGGCCGTTATCATTGTGAAAACATCCTCCTTTCAGTTTAACGGTTTTTCCATTTAACTGAAAACCATTATTTACATCGAATGAAATTTTTCTGATACCAAAACTATTGGTATCGGTACTTAACAATTTATTGTTACTATAAATAGATGTAATTGCGGTGTATAATGCAGGAGATTCGCAAGACCACAATTGAGGATTTTTGATAACAGCATCCTGGTTAAATTCGAAAGATTTCTTTGCAGCTACATTCTGTTTTAATTCGGTAGTAGCAACCTCGGCTCCTGATGCATTTACATACTTCGTAATAAAGTCAACTGATGCATCCTGGCTCGTTTCATTTACAACAATAGTTTTACAATTTATTGTTGCAGTATTGTTACTTACTTCTGGTGTGGAAATAAAAGTCCCCCATTGGGCGATATGAATTGGCTCCATCATTTTAAGCCATACATGCCTGTAAATTCCTGAACCGGAATACCAGCGGCTATTTTGCCCCTCATTCTTTACTTCTACTGCAATAACATTAGGACCATTAAATATTACATGATCAGAAATATCAAACATAAAACCTGTATATCCATAAGGATGATTTCCCAGGTGATAGCCGTTGATCCAAACATCTGCATTCATATAAACACCATCAAATTGAATGTATATTTTTTTGCCTTTGTCTTCAGGTGTAACTGTAAATGTTTTTCGATACCAACCAGTACCGCCGGTAGTAAATCCGCCACTTACCTGGCTAATAGCATCCCGGTTAAAGAGAGAATTGGTTCCTTTCAAATCTTCAATACTCCAATCATGTGGCAGATCAATTTTTCTCCATTTTGAATCATCAAAATTTATTTGCTCTGCACCCTGAGCGCCACCTAAATGAAAAGTCCAGCCATTATCAAACTCTTTGGTTATATTGTTTTGTGCGGCAATACTCATAGA
>Ga0209585_10000927_pt1 | contig 11322 bp, 12 predicted proteins | sample NGEPerone_FD_185491 | JGI IMG/M metagenome (GOLD analysis project Ga0209585, IMG submission 185491) | Arctic peat soil microbial communities from the Barrow Environmental Observatory site, Barrow, Alaska, USA - NGEE Permafrost154B-one... | ecosystem: Environmental > Terrestrial > Soil >... | reverse complement strand
TCCTTTGATACTCTTTCCCATATCGTTGAATTTTGATTTGTTTGTCTGAAATGATTGATATTATTTTTTCCTCTAAATCCTGCTATTAATAAAATTGTAATCGTGAAGAAGGGTCTGGAAAAATGCTTCGGTCTTTTGCGGAACTTTGATATTTAATTTCTGCTCGATGGCCTCGTGCGCTGTTTGTGCTATTGTTATCGCCCGAATTGTTTTGTTGCGCGATTTTATTAATTCGACCACCTCTTTAATGATATAAATATCGTTGGTTGTTAGCCTGGAAACTTCAGGATAAACAACCCTGTAGTTTTCAGGAATTTGCGTGTAAATGGTCTCCCTAAGGCTTTTATTGCGTAATCGAATGACCGAAGTGTTGGCTGCAATGTCGCCTAAGCGCTGACCTTTGCGGTTTAAAATAATAGTGATTGTAGCCAGCGAACCAAACATTACAAGTATTTCTACAAGCCGCAGTACCCACCGAAGAAAGTAGCTCGAAAATGTGGTAGGTGTTCCATCCATTTTTACTACTTTGATTTTAAGTATTTTTTTGCCCCAGCTTTGGCCGTTCATTGCCATTTCACTTGCAATACTATACAATACTACAGGTAATAATCCAATAAATATTAATACTTTTGAATGCAATCCCTGGTAAATAAAGCTTAAAACCAATAGATAGCTTATAATAAAAAGCATGTCGAGTAATGCAGCTGCGATACGCTCACCGATACTTGCAATAGGTTGTTCGATGTCAATATTTTGAGAAGTATCAATTTTTAAAGTGTCCATTAATTTATTTTTGTAATATTTGTAAAATAAGTGTTATTTTTTCATTTATTAATTACCTTGCGCTAAATTATCACCATTTGTATTCAACAAATGAACGAGATTCAATTCTTACATAAAAACATTAAAAAATGGGAAGCGTTCGAAGCGCTTCTTGATAATAAGAATTACGTTCTTCCGGACGAGATGTCCGATTTATTTATAAATCTGACCGACGATTTAGCTTATTCGCGCACCTATTTCCCAGATGCTAAATCTACGCAATTTCTCAATCAGCTCACACAAAAGGCGCATCGAGAAATATATCAGAGCCAGCCAATTAATAAAAGTCAGATTGTAACTTTTTGGGCTTCAGAGTTTCCTATATTGGTATATGCTTCACGAAAAGAGATTCTTGTATCGTTTATCATTCTTGTGATATCCGTTTTTATTGGTGTGATATCGAACAAATATGATAGTGGCTTTTCGCGCGTTATATTGGGTGATGGTTATGTAAACATGACGCTTTCAAACATTCAAAAAGGGGATCCTTTGGCAGTCTATAAAAGCATGAATCAGGTGGATATGTTTTTGGGAATTACTTTAAATAATATAAAAGTAGCATTTCTTGCTTTCGCAATGGGCATATTAACTCCCATTGGCGCCGGATTTATCATGCTGCAAAATGGTGTGATGCTGGGTACTTTTCATTCTTTTTTGGCTGAACAGGGTTTCTTACTTTCTTCAATCGCGACTATTTGGCTTCATGGAACATACGAGATATTTGCAATAATTGTTGCAGGTGGAGCCGGTATTGTCATTGGAAACAGTATTGTCTTCCCAAAAACATATTCGCGTATCGAGTCCTTTAGGCGGGGTGCCAAACGTGGTTCGAAAATGGTAATTGGACTGATACCTCTATTTGTAATTGCCGGTTTTCTAGAAGGTTTTGTTACCCGCTATACACAAGCCCCTTATGTTGTGCGTTTTGGTATCATATTATTCTCACTTTTGTCAATCATCTTTTATTTTTATTTATATCCAATTTTCCTAATTAAAAAATCAAAACTATGACAAGTACAAAGATTAATTTTAAGCAAGAACGCGACTTTGGCGATCTTTTCAATGCAACATTTGGTTTTATTTCGCAGGAGTTTAAACGATTCGGTACTGCAATTCTTTATTTCGTGGTTCCTTTTCTTCTTTTGTCAGCTATTGCAATGACGATTTATTCTGTAAAAGCACAAGCGTTTACACAAGCAATGGTTCAAGGCGACAAACCTGATCCATTTGCGATTTTTGCGGTAATGGGTTCGTTGCTTGGCTACATAGGAGTTGCAATGGTACTTTCATTAATTGCAATAACAATGCTGTTTAGTACTGTTTACAGCTATATTAAACTCTATGTAGAAAAGGGAGCTGCAGGATTTTCGATCAACGATGTTTGGATTCAGGTAACATCAAACTTTGGGGGGCTTTTAATCGCTTCGATTGTAATTGGTTTGGTTGTTACAATCGGAACCGTTTTTTGCATTCTCCCTGGAATCTATCTTGCAGTCGCTTTAAGTCTTGTTTTCTGCATTATGATTTTCGAAGAAAAAAAATTCACCGATGCTTTCAAACGTAGCATGAAGTTAATTAATACAAATTGGTGGCTTGCTTTTGGCGTATTTGTAATCGTGATGATCATCGTTTACATTTTAGCAATTTTACTATCAATCCCAAGTATGATATTTGGTTTTAAATCATTGCTTTCGAATATAAAGGATGTACAAAATCAGGTGTTAAATTTGCCCACCGGGTTTTATATTTTCAATGCTGTAACATCGTTGTTAACCCAGGTCTTAATGGTAATCCCGGCTGTTATTTCCGCCTTCCTCTATTACAGTACCGTTGAAAAAATTGAGAAACCCTCACTGATGGATAAGATTGGCCAAATAAGTGATAATGAGTAGACGGTTAATCAGACAACTTTTCTTCTTCATAATATTGGTTATCCCGGGATTTCCCGGGATAACTCTTTTTGCATCCGATTTTTCGGCTGTCGATAGTTCGCACGTGGTAGTTCGGCAACCGGATCCGAAATTTATGGATTCATACCGATCTCAAACGGAGTTCAACTATTCACTCCCACCTTTGGAAACCAATTTTCTTAAACAATTATGGGCTTATTTAGTAAATCGATTTCGGATTCTGCTGGATTTATCGGCGGCAATGCCTTTAATATTTAAAATATTGTTGTGGGGATGCGTCATTTTCACGCTGTTTATTGTTTTTACCAAAACACGAATTTATAAGTTGTTTTATTCCGACAAGGAGATTGATACGCCCGATTTTGAATTTTCAAATAGTGTCGATCAATCCATTGATTTTAACGAAGCAATTCGCTTACAGATTGCGCAGCAGCAGTATCGGCTGGCCATTCGGTTGCTATACCTCAACATGATAAACCTGCTTCGGATCAAAGAGTATATCCATTTTTCGAAAGAGAAAACCAATGTCGATTACTTGTCAGATTTGACCAATGATGACTTAAGACGGCAATTCATCACGATCACTTCCATTTACAACCATGTTTGGTACGGCGATGTTGAAATAGCAGAAGATCAGTATAGAAGGTTTGAAGAGCGTTTTCAGTCATTTTATACGACGATCGATGATAAAGAATAATCGCATATACCTGATGATTGTTGTTACTCTATTTGTGGTACTTATCGCCATCAATCATTTTGCACCCAAACAAATCGATTGGCGTGTAACTTACAATACCAAAGGAAAAACACCCTATGCTTGTTATATCCTGAGCGATATGCTTGGAACTCTTTTCCCTGAACAAACGATCATCAACAGCTACGATGGCTTTTACGTTTCGTTAGATTCCACTAATACGGAGAAGAAAAATGTAATTGTCATTACAACCACTTTTGAACCAGACAAGTATGATTTAGGTTCGTTGCTGAAATTTGTCGCCAAAGGGAACGATTTTTTTGTATCATCGGCCAGCTTTGGTGATTCGTTCCTGGATAGTCTGAAAATTAAACTCAAATCTTCAATTATCGATACCTCTGTCTACAGTAAAGGCAAAGAAGTTGTATACCTACTGAATCCTGAACTTCGAAACGATTCGGGATATTATTACGATAAAAAATTGCCGCTCGTTTATATTTCATCATTTGATACTTTAAGCACAAGGAAATTAGGGACTAATCGTGCCGGGAACTTGAATTTTATCTGTACTAAATATGGTATGGGTAATATCTATTTTCATACGCAGTCGCTTGTCTTTACGAATTATCATCTTTTACATGGTAACGTTGAATATGCTTCGAAGGTGCTGTCGTATCTTCCTGTCCGGAAAACCATCATGGACAATTATTACAAACCCGACCGCTTTATTAATACATCGCCGGTTCGGTACATCCTGTCGCAACCTCCTTTACAGTCAGCTTATTATCTGTTGCTTTTAACGCTGCTGCTCTATTTGGTTGTCGAATCTAAGCGGCGGCAACGTGTTATCCCGGTGCTGAAACCTCTTGAAAACAGCTCGTTGCGGTTCGTGAAAACGATTGGAAGATTGTATTTTAAACAAAGGAATAGCGCCGATCTGGCCTTAAAGAAATCAATTTACTTTAAAGAATTTTTGCGTGAGCGTTATTTTATATCGAATATATCGGCTTCAAGTGAATGTCAGATAATGGTTTCTGAGAAATCAGGCGTGTCAATCGATTTAGTCCGGGAGCTTTTGAATGCAATAAAATATTACGAAACTGCTCAAAAGACATCGGACGCCGGGATAATCGCTTTTAATCGTAATATGGAAATGTTTTACAAACAATGTTTATAAAATTACAGAATGGAAAATCAGGAATATTTTGAGGATCGGATTGGTCTTGAACTATTGCAGGAAAAGGTTGGGGAGATTAAAAAGGAAATCGCAAAAGTGATCATTGGGCAGGAGCAAATGATAGAACTAATGATTGTTGCATTGCTTGCTGATGGCCATGTTCTGCTCGAAGGTGTTCCTGGAATTGCAAAAACGCTGACTGCCAAAATGCTTTCGAAGCTAATTTCGACTAATTTTTCCCGTATTCAGTTTACGCCCGATTTGATGCCATCGGATGTTACCGGAACGACTGTGTTTAATGCTGGCAATTCGAAATTCGAATTTAATGCAGGACCTATTTTTTCGAATATTGTTTTGATAGACGAGATCAATCGCGCTCCTGCAAAAACACAATCGGCTTTATTTGAGGTGATGGAAGAGAAACAGGTAACTGTTGATGGTACAACTTACCCGATGGAAGCACCTTTTTTGATCTTTGCAACCCAGAATCCGCTTGAACACGAAGGGACATATCGTTTGCCTGAGGCACAACTGGATCGTTTCCTCTTTAAATTGGTTGTTGATTACCCATCAGTTACAGACGAATTTCTGATTTTGAAAAATGCCCATCTTCGTCAGGGTGGGAAGGAGATGGAAGGAGTTGTGCCGGTGATCGCTGCGGAACAATTGGTGGGTTTTCAGAAAGTAATACAGATGGTTCATGTTGAGGATCATCTCCTGACATATATTGCCGTAATAGTGAACAAGACACGTAATCATGCGTCGCTTTATTTGGGCGCTTCTCCACGTGCATCAATTAATATTTTAAAGGCGAGCAAGGCTTTTGCAGCTATCCAAGGGCGCGATTTCGTGATTCCCGAAGATATCAAAGCGGTAATGGTTCCTGTTTTAATTCATCGTATCTATCTGACGCCCGAAAAGGAGTTGGAAGGCATTTCGGAAGTACAAATCATTTCGGATATCATCAATTCTGTATCAATTCCCCGATAAACTTTTATTGTGAGATTCATCAAGGAAATATATATGCGGATTCGGTTGTATGCAATAAGCAGCGCGATTATCTTGTTGTTTGTATTGGGTCAGTTTTTTGATCCCTTATTTTTTGTTGCCAGGATTTTACTATTATTTTTTATCCTGTTGTTGATTTTCGATGCTGTTTTGTTGTTTCTCACCAATCGGCAGTTGGTTCTATTGCGCCGGACAATGCCCGAAAAACTTTCGAATGGCGATGAAAACAAAGTGGTTATTTACATTACAAACAACCATTTCTTTAAAATTTGGGTGGAGGTAATTGATGAAGTTCCAGCACAGTTTCAGATGCGCAATTTTGCTGTGCGGATGGTTTTGAAGCCGAAGGAAGAGCAAGTCATTCATTACGTTTTAGTCCCCAAAGAGCGGGGCGAATATATTTTTGGCTGTACAAATGTGTATCTGTCAACACAAATCGGATTGTGGAGCAGGAGAATTAAGTTTGGGAATCCGGAGACGAAAGTTTCGGTATATCCTTCGTTTCTGCAAATGCGCAAATACGAATTTCTGGCTATTTCGAATCAGTTGGTCGAAGCTGGGATTAAACGCATCCGCCGTGTGGGATCGTTCTCTGAGTTTGACCAGATTAAGGATTACGTTGTGGGTGATAACTATCGTACGATCAACTGGAACGCAACAGCACGACGATCGAAACTGATGGTTGACCAGTACCAGGAGGAACGTTCGCAACAGATTTTTAATGTGATCGACATGGGAAGATCCATGCGTATGTCTTTCAATGGGATGACGTTGCTCGATTATGCGATCAATAGTTCGTTAATACTTTCGAATACAGCGTTGCTGAAATATGATAAAACGGGATTGATCACCTTTAATCAAAAGGTAGATACTTTTCTAAGGGCAGAGCGCGGTAATAAAACAATTGCTAAAATTCTGGAATTGCTGTACAACCAGAAGACCCAACACCTGGAATCGGATTATGCTTATTTAAGCGCTTTTGTGCGCCGCAATATCACCCACCGGAGTCTGATTATCCTGTATACGAACTTCGAAAGCATCAATTCATTGCACCGGCAGCTTACCTATTTGAAACTCTTGTCAAAGAATCACCTTCTTTTGGTGGTGATCTTCGAAAATACAGAAGTGAAAACTTTTGCAAGAGCAAATGTGCATACGCTTGAAGCCATTTATGTAAAAACTATTGCGGAGAAGTTTGTTTTCGAGAAGAAATTGATAGTCCGCGAACTGAAGAAGCATGGAATTCTCTCGGTCCTGACGAAACCCGAAGATCTTTCGGCAAACCTGATCAATCAATACCTCGAATTGAAGATGATAGGGAAGATATAAGGACATTGGCTTTATGATGAGTTATTCAATTCAAAGGTTAAAGTTTGAGTGCTGTATGATGCGAAAAGCATAAAGCATTAAAAGTCCTGCAATGATCAGCAATAAAAAAGTTTTTCTGACTTGTAACAGCCAGTTTTGTTTAAAGAATAGGGTAGCGATGTCCGTTGCAAGATAGAGTGGGAGCAAGGCAACCACAGCATTGTAATTGATTGCCGTCGCAAAACGGAGGTGCGTCATCTCATAAACTGCACGCGTCATCCCGCACAGCGGGCATTGAAATCCCAGTAACCAGTAATGAATGCACACCGAATGAGTTTCGTCGAAAAGGATTTGACAGGGAATCAATGCGACAATCAATAATAAGCCAAGAATGATGGTCAGTCGAATCAGTTGATTGCTTGGTGCTTGTGCGATCTTCACTGTTTAGGAATAATTATTCACCCGATCGACTTCCATCCAGGTAATCTTACTGTAAACCATGATCTTGTTCACGTAATAAATTGCTCCGGCATAAACCGGAATCAACATCAGACTGCCAAAGTCAAACCATTTCAGCAAGGCGAAGTGCAGGAACCCAACTAACGCGGCTAAGGCCATCAGTCCAAACACCTTTATTGCATTGGCGCCGCCCTGCACAGCTGTTTTCTCGAGCGAAAATGGAAATCCAGGTTGCTGATAAAAATACAACAGCAATGTAATCAGGTAAATTGCCAAAAATGCAATGAAAACATCGGGCAGAACCTTGATTCCCCATAACACGCATACTCCGGTTCCCATTAAAAGATAAAACGGAATAAAATACCTTGCAAATGCGGCGTTAATGGCACCTTTAAAGAAGCTAGCAGGCGACTTTAGCGGCATTGATTTGAATACCCATGTCGAGGTTTGGTTATTTCCGACCAATAAAGAAGTGCAAAGGGCAAACGAAATCATTACAAATGCATATAAAACAAAAAGATAATTGAAACCCGATGTAAAATCGCTGAAATTGCCATGTCTGCCGATGTTTGGTGCGATTATCATGATGAGGATATATCCAAACGACGGGAGCATTGTTTGTTTAAATTGTCGTTCGCGGCCAGTCATTTTCCACATCATTTTAAAAGCTGCCCTTTCCTCATTCGAATGAACAAACAGCGAAGACATTAAGCGATACCAAATACTTTTATGGCCCGATTCTGTTTTGATCTTCGAAACGCGGTCGCCCTGTTCCAAATCCATCAATTTTCGGTTAAAGACAGGCGTGAGATATTTACCTGTAAAATAGATTGCAACAGGAGGTACAACCAATGCCTCAGCAATAAACAGCAGGTGCGATTGATCAAAATTCAATGTAGTGAATGCTTCGATCATCCCGGAAAAGAATGCAGGTGGCAAGAGGTAGGTAAACCAGTAAACAGGCAGGACCAAATCCTGAATAGCAGTTTTGTCAACCACCCGGAGTCCAATCTGATAAGCTGCCATAAAAAAGATGGCAATCACAATCTGGAAATACATCAACAGGTTTTTAAGTCGCTCTCCGCTGACTACACGCATAATTCCGAGATATAGAATATTGGTGAAAAACAAGGTAAACAGCACATTCAGAAAAATGGTAAAAATATAAATCAAACCCGCGAGATTCCCGAACTTATAGATTGCAATAACAATCGTAATCACTGAAAGACAAAATGCCATCATCGCGAGATAGATAAACACGTGGGCATTGCGTGCCAGGCTCACAGTATTCCCTTTGATGGGCAATGGCTGGATAATCCCATTTTCGGAAGTATCGAACAGAATGGTGGAGAACTCCGAGATGATCATCATGGCCATCATTGCCATCAGGAAAGTATGTGAGAGGTAGAAAAAGGTGAAGGGGGTATTAACCATTACTAGAAATATGCCAAAGAATGCGCCCATAAAGATTTGGAAAAACGATTGCTTGATCAACGTTCTTTCATGTCCGTTTTCTGATTTTTTCGAATATTTATTGGTTCGCCGGTCATCGAGCGTGAGCTTTAGTTTTAAAATCCGGATAAACTGATTGTAATCGGCATCCATTTTCTCAATAAACCAGCGGAAGGGGACAAAAAGTGAGAGTATAATACGTATCATCGTCCTTACTTTTCGAATGCGTTAATAAATGCCTCCGCTTTTTCGCCATGATCGGTATTTCCTGTAAGACGGGTGAACATCTTTTCGAGATTTTCGTCGTGCGAGAGCTTATTCAAATCGTCAAACGAACCATCCGCAATTACTTTCCCCTGATCAATCAGGATAATCCGGTTCGATATCTTTTCGACAACATCCATCAGGTGAGAACTGTAGAAAATAGTTTTCCCATCATGCGCGAGGTGAATCAGCATCTCCTTGACCATGATCACCGAATTGGCATCGAGACCTGAAAGCGGTTCATCCATAAATATAAGATCGGGATTGTGGAGCAAGGCGGAACATATCAGCACTTTCTGACGCATCCCTTTCGAAAAGGTGGCAATCCGTTGATTCAGATGCGGTTTCATTTCGAAGATATTCATCAGTTTTTCAGCCTTATCGCGTGTTTGTTCGGTCCCCAGTCCGCGCATTTCACCTACGAACTCCATAAATTCCAATGGCGTTAACGATTCATACAGCACAGCATTCTCCGGAATATAACCGATTTGCCTTTTAATATCAAGGGTTTGTGTGCGAAGATCTTTTCCGAAGATGGTGACTTCTCCCTGGAAATCACTTATTAAACCACATAGGATCTTTACGGTGGTCGATTTACCTGCGCCATTCGGCCCGATATAACCAATGATTTGCCCTGAAGTGATCTCAAGATTGATTCCCAGAAGCACTTGCTTCTGACCGTAGTTTTTTTGAAGATTGCGGATTTCAACGATTGTTGGATTATTCATAAGTTAATAGGTATAAAGGTATTTAGACGGACAAATATAATTTATTTCTGAATTTATTGGTTAGTTTTGAAGTGCATAAAACAATTTAAATCATGCGAATATTCCATCTTTTACTGATATTGAATGTTCTGTTTTTTTGTAACTGTACTAAAAGCCAAAGCCAAATGATTGACAAAACGACAGTGAAAGAACTCGACCTGAACCGTTACCTTGGAAAGTGGTACGAGATTGCCCGCTTCCCGCATTCTTTCGAGAAGAACCTGGTTGGTGTAACTGCAACTTACCAGCTGAAGGATGATGGGATGATTGAAGTCCTGAATGAAGGATTTAAATATTCTTTGGATGGGGAACATTCAAAGGCAATAGGGAAAGCTAAAATTCCGAATAAACTGGAGCCCGGAAAGTTGAAAGTCTCTTTCTTCTGGATCTTTTATGCCGATTACTTTGTGTTGGAATTAGACCCAAATTACCACTATGTGATGATCGGAAGTTCATCCGACAAATACTTCTGGATTCTGAGCCGTACGCCGCAAATGGATCCTGCTGTTTACAATATGCTTTGCGACAAAGCCCGAAAAAGAGGATATAATTTGGAGAAGCTTTATAAGGTGCCGCAAGTTGCGAAATAGAAAGGGCAGAAGCTTATTTTCACGCTCGTGGTGTAAACTGTCAATACTTTAAAAACATGAAGACCAATTGGCTTATCTGTTTTGGCGTTATTTATGTTTTAGCTTCTCTTTGCATTTATCAGGCGATTAAAAAAGAGGTCATCTATATTTCTTTCGATGATTTAAAAGGATACAAGTACCAATTTATTGACTCAACTGATGTTTTAAAAACAAGAGAGGTATTGATAACTCAAGGTGGAGAACGCTGGTATCAGTGGTGGCGAATTGAGGTTGATAAAGAAAGAATTAGAAAAACAGATTTTGATAATATTCGAAGAACCGTTATTAATTCACAATATTTTATTATCCTCAACGTTCAACCATTAAAAAAGGTGGATATTTTCGAGAAGTATCATCTTTTTATCATCAAATGGGTAAATGATGTCCCATATATCATGCCAGTAAAAAATATTTGGTATGTTGTTGAATGATTCATTTAGAATTTAAGCTTTAAAATGAAATCAATATTTATTACCATTAGCTTAATCGTCCTGCTAAGTTTGGACTCAAAAGCACAACTCGTAAGCTCTGACACCGTTGTTTGTATTATTGATACAACTAAATGCTACGTGAAGTATAGAGAAAATCCATTTGCTGATAGAAATCCAAAATTTCATTGGCAGGTTTCAATTCAAGGCCATTATTATGATATTGAAAGGCCTCAGAATAAAGATTTTGCATGTATTGTATTCGATGCAGACGATCTTAGTAGTCCCTCATTATATGAGAAATAAAACCCATAAACGAGTAACTTGAATAAATAGTAAATTTAAGCGTTGCTCCGTGCAGTACAAACCGTAATTGCTATGATGCTTGACATCACTTAGTAGTC
>Ga0209585_10000925_pt1 | contig 11360 bp, 8 predicted proteins | sample NGEPerone_FD_185491 | JGI IMG/M metagenome (GOLD analysis project Ga0209585, IMG submission 185491) | Arctic peat soil microbial communities from the Barrow Environmental Observatory site, Barrow, Alaska, USA - NGEE Permafrost154B-one... | ecosystem: Environmental > Terrestrial > Soil > Wetlands... | reverse complement strand
TCTTCGCCGCAGCCTGTGACGAGCGCGTCCGTGCGGCGGTGATCAGCTGCGGGTTGGGCACCGTCGAGTCGTTCCACGCGGCCGGCGTCGTGCACAACCCCGCCTGGTACGTGCCGGGCATCATTCCAGCCGGGGACTCACCGGCCATCGCTGCGGTCACGGCTGGTCAGTCGTTCTGGATCTTGGCGGGCGCGCGCGACCACCTGTTCCCGCTGGACGGCGTCGAGCGGGCGGTTGCCGGGTTCCCGCGCGGGGGTGCGCAGCTGCACGTGTTCGACGGCGAGCACGGGTTCCCGGGCGCGATGGCCGATCAGGCCACGCGGTGGCTGGCCGGTGAGCTGCGGGACGACGCGTCGGGGCACCCCGCGGGCTGAGCGGCGCCTCAGGCGTCGACGAGCGTGATGCGCACGTGCACGGTGTCGCCGGTGGTGATGCCCTCCGCCGTGCGTACCGCCTTCTTGATCGGCAGCACATAGGTGCCCGACGTGCTGGGGAAGATCGACGTGCGCCAGTCGGTGTCACCGATCGTGACGTCGACGCGCAGCGAGCCGAAGCCCCGGGAGACGCCGCCCGCCAGGTCGAGGATCTCGTCCGCGATGTCCGTCGGCAGGCTGACGAAGGTCCAGCTGTCGGCCTGGCGTGCCGTCCACAGCCACAGTGCCGCGTCGAACTCGTACGTCATGACCGCATGCTCCTCCGACAGCCGCGCTCGCGGCCGTCTCTTCAGCCCCCGTCGGCCTGGTCCGCGAGCCATTCCAGGGCCGCGGTGGCCGAGCTGAGCACGGAGATGTGTCCGTCGTCCGGGCGCAGCCACACCTGTGCCGAGCGGCAACGTCCCGGGAGCCACTGGGTGTGCGAGCTGGGCACGATCCGATCCGCGCCGCCGTGCACGAGCAGGACCGGTGCGCTCACCCGGCCAGGATCGAAACCCCACGGGGCGACGTAGGCCAGGTCGTCGTCCACCATCCCGCCCAGGCCGCCCTGCAGGGCCTGCCCGGCGACGATGCCCAGCCACGACCACGGGCCATCGAACATCGCGTGATCCGCCGGCGTGAACTGCTCCGGATCGAACTCGCTCGACGCCAGGAGCTCCGTCAGCGTCTCCCGGCCTGCGGTTGCGGCGCGCAGCTCCGCCGCGCCGGCGGCCGCCATGCCGGCGAACCAGTCGAGCCCCTCGGCCTGGAACGGAGCCAGGCCGGCGACGCTGACGGCGCCGAGGACCCGCTCCGGGAGCAGCGCGGCGCAGGCCAGGGCATGTGGACCCCCGCCGGAGTGGCCCATCACCGCGAATCGCTCGATGCCCAGCGCATCGGCGATGGCGGCGACGTCAGCGGCCGCCGATGCCACGTCCCGGCCCGGTTGCGGAGTCGACCCGCCGTACCCGGGCCGGTCGTGTGACACCCAGCGGATGGTGCGCTGGGCGGCGGCCGTCGGCATCGTCCGGCGGGGCGTCGTAGACGTGCAGCGTGCGCCCATCGATCAGCTCGAGGTCGGTCTCCGTGATCACCCGCCGACCCTAAGCGGTCTCCAGGTGGCGTGCGAGTGCGTCCGTCGTGCGGGCGCTGACCTCGGGTGGCCGCGCCCGCACCTGGTCGGTGCCGCGAGGGGTGCTCAGCCGAAGGCGTTGAACTCCTCGATGCCCAGCAGGGGCTTGATGACCCGCTGGATCGGCCCCCGCACGACGTAGCGCTGGACCGCGCCGTTGCGGAGCTCGTTCCCGATGGCCGCCATGACCATGCCCTGGTCAAGGGACAGGTACCGCTCGGCGACCGTGCCGCTGCGGACCGCGACCGAGTCGTAGAACCCACCCGGCCCGTACGCGCCGAGCTCGGTGCGGATCCGGGCGAGGTTGTCCATGGCCGCGTCCTTCGCGTACGGCAGAGCGAGGAAGGAGGCGTGCGGGGTGACGACGCCGTCTCCGTACTCGGTCGGCGCACTCGGCGGACGCGGGCATGTGGGGTCGTCCCAGCCCGGGTCGACGGTGGTGCGCTCCTGGTCCGAGGTGTAGCCGTTGGGCTCCATCCCGATCTGGTCGACGCCGTACTCGCGGTAGCCACCGGCCGGGTTGCTGGCCGGGGAGAAGCCCCAGTAGCCGTACCCGGCCTCATCCATTCCGTGCTCGATCTGCGCTCGCACGATGAGCGGGTGGTTCACACCCCAGCTGCGAGGTCCCCACTCCGCCTCCGGTATGAACAGGTCCACCATCAGCGCCTCGAACATGCTGCCGCCCCAGGTCGGCACGAGCTGCATGTCCCGGTAGCGGTAGGCGCCCTCGAACACGGGCACGCCCAGGTACTCCTTCCACTCACCCACCGGCCTCTGCTCGGGCCAGCTCCAGTCGCAGGTGTTCGGGAAGGTCCGGAACATGGCGAAGTAGTGCTCGGGCGGGATCTGTCCCCAGGCGATGCCCAGGTAGCTGGCCATCCGGGGCTCGGTGTTCAACGTCCCGTAGTGGTGGCCGGTGTACCAGACGTCCGGTCCGCGGTCACGGTAGTTGCCGAGCACGGCCGCTCCGTCGGCAGGTTGCGCGTCCCAGAACCCGCCGCGGAGCTGCCGGACCTGCGGGTCGTAGTAGAAGCCGAAGTCCATGGTGGAGCGGATGGCCTCGGCCTTGTCGCGCAGCCGGGGCTCGGCGTTGCTCACGAGCACCAGAGCCGTGGCCAGCCAGGCGTTGTCAACGGTGGAGAGGAACGGGTAGACGGTGCTGCCGTCCGTCGGCCAGATGGTGAGCTTGGTCCCGGTCGACTCGTCGTACCAGTTGTAGAACATCCCCGAGTCCTCGTGGCGCTCGAGGCCGGCGACCGTGTCGAGGGTCTGAGCGAGGCGGTCCTTCGCCTCCCTGCGGCTGATGATGCCGAGGTCGCGGGCGACGACGGTGCTCCACAGGTAGGCGCCGATGTTGGTCGGTGACGTGTAGCCGCTGCGGGTCGTGACGTCGAGGTCGCCGGCGACGTTGTCGGCCGGCAGGCCCGTCGCGGGGTCCACCATGGCCTCGAACGAGGTCCAGGTGTCCGTGGCGTACTCCAGGAGAGTCGCCCGGTCCGAACGAGGTCCTCGCGCGGCGGCCGCGGTCGACTGGAGCACGAGCCCGGTGACGGCAAGCGCCGCGACGGCAAGGGCAGCAGTGCGGAAGCGTCCGTGCATGGTCATGGTCGATCCCTTCTCGAAGGTCGTTCGGTGGGGACGCTCGGCGTCTGTCCACAGGTGTGCGGTCACGGCAGGTGGACCTCCAGCTCAGGACCGCCGGGGCGCAGGGCCTTGGCGAGGTCGGCGAGGTCGACGGCAAGGCCGCCCGGGCGGTACGGGTGGCCCGCCCGAGATCCGGGCAGGGCCCGCCCGCCCAGACGCACCTCGGTCGGTCCGTGCCCGCGCGGCCCCACGTGGTAACGGACCCGGAGCACGCCGCCGGCCAGCGGGACCTCGGCGGTCAGGCCGTCAAGGAGGGTCGGCAGCACCGGGTCGATTAGGACGGTCGGCCCGCGGCGTCGGACACCGAGCAGGGACTGGGCGACGATCCGCAGGAGCACACCAGGGCCGGAGGAATAGATGCGCCACCCGCCCTCCAGCCCGGTTGCCCCCGAGAGCACGTCCGCGTACCGGCGGGCGAAGTCCCCGCGGTCCAGGACTGCGGCGTCCGAGCTGGACGGGTAGGTGTTCGCCTGGCGACGGCGCGCCCCGGGGACCAGGCCCGCGGCCGGGGCGAGCACCTGCTGCAGCCCCAGCCAGAGCGCCTCCGCGTCGCCGTGGTGCGCCATCGCCTCGCACCAGCGCAGGTGGGCGTGGACGTACATCAGACCGATCTCGCGACCGACGAACGTCGCCGTCTCCGCCCGCTGGAAGTACCGCATGGTCCCGCCGTGGTACGCGGGCGGTCGGTCGAACAACCGGACACCGTCGACCCCCATCAGGTGCTCGCGCACCAGGGCGATGTGGTGCGCGGCCTGGCCCGGGTCGAGCAGGTCGTCGACGAGTGCATGGATCATCTGCAGCGACCCGTGGTGCAGGCCGGTCTCGGTGTCCCGGGGGTGGACCAGGAGGCGCCGGACTGCGACGTCCCCGTGCTCGTCCGGTGGGTCGAGCTGGGCGTACCCGGCGAGCTCCCCGTCGACGACGAGATACCGGTGCAGGTCCGCTGCGACCTCGGCGGCCTCCGCGCGCAGGGCCGCCGCCAGATCGTCGTGACCGCCGACGACCCCCAGGCCGTCGGCGATGGTCCGCAGCGCCTGGTGGTGCAGCGTCACCGTCCAGGCGCTGGTCATCGCGCGGGCCATCGCAGGGTCGGCGGGCTGCAGCGAGTCGTTCCAGTCGCCATGGCCGTAGGCGACGAGCCGGGTGCCGGGCAGCACGTCGGAGCGGGCCCGGTCCAGCGCCCGCTCCAGGTGGGTGTGCACCGTCGAGGTGGGCGCTGTCGGTTCGTCGGGCGGCGTGTACCAGCCCACCGGTTCCTCGAGCAGTGCTGCGTCACCGGACGCCAGGAGGTACTGGCCGAGGGCCAGGACCGGCCAGTGCACCACGTCGCCGTGGGCCGGCTCCATCCGGAAGTGCTCGTCCCCTGGCAGGAATCCGAACGCCTGTGGCCAGGTGCCGTCGGGGTTCTGCGCGGCGAAGACCGTCAGCAGCAGGTCACGGGCGTCCTGCTGCCGGTCGAGGGCGAGGAGCAGCTCGAGCGGACCCTGGACCACGTCGCGGGTGCCCCATGCGCCGCCGGTGAACTGCTCGAGGCCACGGGGGGAGAGGAAGTGCACGAAGGCGTCGCGGACCAGCCAGGGCAGGCTCACGGCGAGGGCGTCGACATCGCCGTGGGACACCCGCAGTGCTGTCACGTCGGTCCACCAGGCGGTTCCCGAGCCCGGGCCCGACGCCGGCCGCCCGGGCGCGCGGGCCGGTTCCGCCGGGCGGTCGCTGACGTCGTCGCCTGGGTGTTCGACCTGCAGCTGCACCGTGACTGCCGATGTCGCCGCGGTGACCAGCGTGACGACAGTAGGGCTGCGTCGGCAGCCGTCGTCGAAGAGCTGTCCGTCGTCCCCGAGCGTGATGGGCTGCTCGGTCCGCACCACCAGCTCGGGCCCGAGGTGGTGTGTGCCGACGCCCAGCCGCACGACGCCGTCGGCGCGCTGTTCCGTGCTGGTGGCGTCCTGGGGGGCGACGTCGCCCGGGGCGCGCAGCGGATCGGCAAGATGCAGGGCCAGCAGGACGCGCCGAGCGGTGCCTTCGGTGAGGCGTACCCGCAGCTCCATGCGGTGAGCCGACGGGGGTGCCACCGTCGAGAGCTCGACGGCACCGCCCGGGTCGGTCCCGTCGGGTCCGACGACGTAGATCCACCGCGCGGAGTCCGGCGTCATCGCGAACACGGACGGCAGGTCGAGCAGCCGCCATCCGCCGTCGACCTCGACGAAGACGCGCAACCCGTAGGCGCGATGCAACCCGAGGTAGCCCCGGACGGTGGTCAGCAGCGGAGCGTTCGACGCGTGCCCACGGGTCAGGTAGGACAACGGCGAGCCGGTCATCCACGCGGTGGCGGTCAGCGCGCGGACGTCCGGGGACGCGGTGTCGCCGGTCCGCAGGATCGTGCCGTGCGGGCGGAGCGTGGTGAGCTCCTTTGCCTGGCTGACGACGTGCTCGTCGTCGTCGGTGAAGAAGGAAAGCGGACCGCCGCGGTCGTCGCGCTCGACCGCGCGCCAGGGGGCGGGCCACCGGTCACGCAGCTCCGTCTCGGTCAACGGGCGGGCCGTCAGCTCGCGGCCGCGGTCGTAAGCGCCGGCCGGGGCGAGGCGGCCTGCGGGTCGTCCGGCGAGCCCCCTGCGGTCACCCGCCCCGGGCGCGGACCAGGGCGCCGCCGCCCGTGCCGCTGCCAGCGCGTCGGCGACCCGAGGGAGGTCGTCGTCGGTGGTCGCGGGGGGATGGTCGTCGACCAGCAGTCCGGCGAACGACGTCCGGAGGGTCTCTCCCGGGCCCAGCTGCACCTGCTGAGTCTGCAGGGCGGCCAGGGTGTGCTCGTGCTGGCGTCGGCGCGACGGGAGGTCCCCGGCCAATCCGGCAGGAGGCACGGCGGCTCGGGCCGACCAGCCGTAGACGTCCAGCGCGTCGGTGGCCCAGGCGACCACCGGGGAGGTGGCAGCCAGCACGCACCACGGGTGCAGTCCGGCCTGGGCGAGGTTCTGGCGCACAGCAAGCGCCGTGCCGAACCCTTCCCCGTGCAACGGGGTCACGTCCAGGTACTGGCTGACGTAGAGCTCATTGATCCGCAGGGCACCGGGCGCGGCGAGTGCGACGTCGTGGGCGTGCACGAGGTCGACATCGCGGGCTCGCGGACCCTGGTTGACGACCTCGACGTGCCAGGCCCAAGCGGGCCGGTCGCTGCTGAGGGTGAGGGTCGCCTGCCAGCCCAGCGTGCCGTCGGGGTCGACCGCTTGGCCGGAGACCACCAGGACACCGTCCTCGAGGCGTGCGCGCGACCCCGATCCCGCGCCGAGCACCGGCCAGGAGCGGCCCTCGGCCCGGTCGCGGACCCACAGCTGGAGGAGACCGGGCTCGAACACCGATGCCGCGTGCTGGACCAGCTCGAGCCGGTCCGTCCCGAGGCAGGCCGGCGCCCCGCCGTCGACGACGACGGCGCGCAGACCACCCCCAGCGTCCAGCACCCACGGCGGCCTGTCGGCCGCACCCATCACTTGATGCCCGTCAGGGCGACGCCCTGGACGAAGTAGCGCTGCAGGATGAGGAAGACCACCAGCACGGGGACGACCACCACGACCGCGCCCGCGAGGAGCAGGCCGTAGTCGGTCTGGTTCTGCCCGGTGCTGTACAGGGCCAGGGCCACGGGGAGCGTGTACTTGTCCTCGGTCGTGGCCACCACCAGCGGCCAGAGGAAGTTGTTCCACGAGCCGAGGAACGTGAGGATCGCGAGCGTCGCGAGCGCGGGCTTGGCGAGCGGCATCACGACCTGCACAAAGATGCGGGCCTCGCTCGCGCCGTCCACCCGCGCGGCGTCGATGAGCTCGTCCGGGATGCCGAGGAAGAACTGCCGCATGAGGAACACGCCGAACGGCGCTGCCAGGAACGGCAGGATCAGGCCGAAGTAGGTGTTGACCAGGCCCATGTTCGCCACCAGCACGAACAGCGGGACCAGCGTGACCATCCCGGGGACCATCAGCGTGCCGAGGACCAGGCGGAACAGCAGCTTCTTGCCGGCGAAGTCGGACTTGGCCAGCACGTAGCCGAGCATCGAGCAGAAGATGACGTTGCCGATCGTGACCGCGAGGGCGACGACAGTGGAGTTGGTGAAGAACTGCGTGAAGTCGAGGCGGTCGAAGAGCTCGCGGAAGTTGTCGAGCGTCGGCGCCTCGGGGATCCAGGTGGGCGGGACCTGGCGGATCTCGCCCTCGCTCTTGAGCGAGCTCAGCGCCATCCAGATGAACGGGCTGGTGACGACGATCAGGCCCACGCCGAGGACGAGGTACGCGAGCCAGTGCGGGCGCGCCTCTCCGAAGCCCGTCTCGTGGGTGCGGCGGCGGCCGGTCCCACCGGTGGCGTCAGTCGGCGGCTCGACGGGCGGGAGCTGGCTGCCCGAGCGGGCGGTGGGTTCCACGGTGGCGCTCATCGTCCGATCTCCTGCCTCGCGACGGGCACCGGCTTGCGCCGACGGCGCCGCGGCTCATGCTCGCCGAGCAGACGGAACTGCACGAGCGCGAGGAGCACGACGGCGAGGAAGAGCACATAGCTCATCGCGGCGGCGTAGCCGTAGTTGCCGAAGCCGAACTGGTTGTACGTGTGGAAGGCGACCGACAGCGTGCTGTTGAGCGGCCCGCCCTGCGTCATGACGAACGGCTCCTCGAAGAACTGCACGTAGCCGATGCCGGTGATGACCGCGCCGAAGAGCAGGGTGGGACGCAGGGTGGGCACCGTGATGTGGCGGAACCGCTGCCAGACGCCGGCGCCGTCCAGGGCCGCGGCCTCGTGCAGTGCCGTCGGCACGCTCTGCAGGCCGGCCAGGAAGATGATGATGAGCGTGCCGATGGATCGCCACGTGGCCATCGCGATCATCGACGGCATGGCCCACGTCGTGCTGGCCAGCCAGTTGGGCCCGTCGATGCCGAACCAGCCGAGGACCTCGTTGAGCAGGCCGACGTCCGGGTGCAGCAGGAAGCGCCAGACGACGGCGACCGCGACGATGTTCGTGACGACGGGCATGTAGTAGCCGACGCGGAAAAGGGCCTTCGCCCGTGTGATGCCCGCGTTGAGGATCACCGCGATGGCGAGCGCCAGGCCGAGCGTGAGAGGCACGCCGGCCAGCACGAAGTAGGCGGTGTTGGCGGCGGCCTTGCGGAAGATCGGGTCGGCGAACACCGCGGCGAAGTTGTCGATCCCGACGAACTCGACGGCGAAGGGGTTGCGCAGGTCCGAGCTGCGCAGGTCCGTGACCGCCATCGCCAGGGACATCAGCACCGGTCCCAGCGTGAACGTCAGGAACAGGAGCATGAACGGCAGGGCGAAGCCCCACGCCGCCCGGGTGCGGCGGCGGTACAGCGGCGGCCGCTTGCGGATCGCGTAGGGGTCGGTGCGGCTCGGTGGGACCTGCTCACCGGGCCGCACCGCGGTCGCGGCGGACATCTCGATCAGAGCCCGGTGCCGATGGCGGCTGCCTGCTCCTGGATCGTGGTGGCCACCTCCTGCGGGTCGGCTCCGGACTTGCAGAGCCGCTCGAGCTCGGTGTCGATGACGCTCGCGACCTCCTCCCATGTGGGGATGGACGGCGGCGCGAGGGCGGTCTCGAGCTGCGCGCCGAAGACGGTGAGGTACGGGTCGTCGGCGATCGCCGGGTCCTCCCAGGCGCTGGCGACCGACGGGAGGTCGTTGACCTGGGAGTACCAGGCGACCTGCACCTCGGGCTGGCTCAGCCACTCGACGAACTTCCATGCGGCGTCGCGGGCCTCGGAGTCGCCGAAGACGGCGAGGTTCGCGCCGCCGATGAAGGACGCCTCCTGCTCGCCGGCCGGGAGCGTGGCGAGGGCGACGTTCTCCATGCCCGCGGCGTCGAGCTCCTTGAGGATCCCGACGTGCCACGGCCCGGAGACGAACGACGCGATCTTGCCGGCCATGAAGTCGGGCTCGAGGGAGCCCTGCGGCAGGTCGGTGGGCGCGAGGCCGTCGGTGAAGAACGACTGGTAGTACGTGAGCGCCGCGACCATCTCCGGGGTGTCCAGGGTGAACTCGGTGAAGTCCTCGTTCGTCAGCTGGACGCCGGCCTGCCAGGCGAAGGGCAGGAAGGTCTGCCAGGCGCCGGTCTGGCCGGGCTGCAGGTTGACGCCGTAGGTCGCGCCTGCGGCCATGGCCTGCTCGGACATCGCTGTCAGGCCCGCCCAGTCCGTCGGCGGCTCGGGGGCGAGGTCGGTGCGGTAGTAGAGGACACGGGTCTCGACGTACCAGGGGACGCCGTAGTTGGTGCCGCCGACGTTCGTGGTCTCCCACGCGCCCTCGAAGAAGCCGGCCGAGTCGATGAGGTCCGGCGTCGGGTCGAGTGCGCCGGTCGCGGCGAACTCGCCCATCCAGGTGGTGCCGATCATCGAGACGTCGGGGGTCTGCCCGCCGGCGATGGCGGTGGCGATCTTGTCGTGCGCGGCATCCCACGGGACCGCGGTGACGTTGACCTCGACGTCGGGGTTCTCCTCGACGAAGGCCGCGACGAAGGCCTGAAGGGCCTCGCCCTCAGTGCCCATCGCCCATACCTCGACGGTGCCGGATGCAGGTCCTTCACCGACGGGCTCGGCGGCTTCCTCGGAGCCGCCGCCCCCGGTGGAGTCGCGTCCGCAACCGGCGAGCGCGAGGGCTGTCACGGCGATCACGGCGGCGCCCACGCGGGCGCGCGAAATTCCGTTCATGGTTGGTCCTCCCCATTGAGTTCGACGACCAGCATTGCCGTCCCGCCGGCGATCTATGCGCTTAGGCGACCCCTTGGAGGCAACGTAGGCGCACAACCAGGCGGCCGCAACCGGAGGGCTCGGGACGGAGCCGGAGTGTCCGGTCAGGCCTGGGGACAGCCGCAGCTGCGGCGGATGACCATCCGGACCGGAAGGGTTCGATCGACCGGGGCAGTCGTCTGCGCCGTCAGCGACTCCACGAGGATGTCGACGGCGAGACGGCCCATCGCCTCCATCGGCTGCCGCACGGTGGTCAACGAGGGTGTGCACAGGCGCCCGGCGACGACCCCGTCGAAGCCGGTGACGGCCACCCGCCCCGGGACGTCAACGCCGAGCTCCGTGAGCACCTCGAGCAGTGCGAGGGCATGTTGGTCGCTGGCGCACACCAGTGCCTGGGGGAGCCGACCGGCGACGGCCCTGGCCCGGATCACAGCGAACGGGTCGTTGTCGACCAGGGCCGTCGGGTCCAGCACTGCGTGCGGTGCGGGTAGCCCGAGCCGCCGGAGGGCGCGGCACATGCCGTCGAACCGCTCCGTGTAGTCGGTCATCTCGGGCGCGCCGACGAACTCGACGGACGTGAGGCCGTGCTCGGTCACCAGGTGTTCGGTCAGCGCCTCGGTACCGGCCCGGTTGTCGACCCGGACGTGGTGCAGAGCTCCTCCGCGGAAGGGCATCGCGAACGCGACGACCGGGAGCCGGTGGGACAGCTGGGCGATGATCTCCTCGGATCTCGCCCCTGGGAGTACCGCCAGACCGTCAACCCGACTCGCGATGTCGATGATCCCCGCCCCGTCGCCGCCAGGACCCCGGCCGATCAGCAGCGCCCGGCCGCGCCGGGCGCACTCGAGCTCGAAGCCGCGCTGGACCTCGTCGACGTAGAGCGGGAACACCCGGAAGTCCTCGGCGTCGGAGTCGTCCGCGAAGACATCGCTCGAAGCGTCCGGTCCGAAGTACGGACCCGGGTCCTCGCTGACCGGTCGCGCACCGCCTGCCTCGAACGCCTCGAGGAACATGTCGAAGGCGTAGAGACCGAGCGCGCCGGTGCGTCCGTGGGCCAGCCCGCGAGCATTGGCGCTCGGCACGTAGTTCAGTGTCCGCGCCGCATCGAGGACCGCCTGACGCGTCGTGGGGCGCACCCGCTCGGGCTGGCGGAAGGTCATCGACACCGTTGCGATCGAGACGCCCGCAACCCGCGCCACGTCGTAGACCGTCGGGCGCTTCGGCACGATGACTTCCCCTCGACGTGCGCAACTCTAAGCGCATCAGGAACTGGCGGGGCCATGTCGACGGCGCCGTCTCGGGTGCTGTCCCGGGTGCCGGTCAGTGGGCGCCCGTGAATCGGCTCTCGACTCCATAGGGCAGCGAGTGCCCCTCGGCGATCTCCAGCAGCCGGTTGTACTTGGCCACCCGCTCGCCACGAGCCGGTGCCCCGGACTTCAGCTG
>Ga0209585_10000924_pt1 | contig 11366 bp, 5 predicted proteins | sample NGEPerone_FD_185491 | JGI IMG/M metagenome (GOLD analysis project Ga0209585, IMG submission 185491) | Arctic peat soil microbial communities from the Barrow Environmental Observatory site, Barrow, Alaska, USA - NGEE Permafrost154B-one... | ecosystem: Environmental > Terrestrial > Soil > Wetlands... | reverse complement strand
GTCCCTTTATCTCGTATATTTCTGCAAATGTATTCAGATCCTCAATTTTGTCATCCTTAAAATGATCAAATGCCTGGCTGGCCAGCAAACGGCGGTCAACCATAAACAGGATTCTTCGGAAGCGGTTCGACTGAATCAAACGGTAGGCAAGGCCAATAATGGTACGGGTTTTCCCGGTTCCGGTAGCCATCGCGAGCAGCATCCGTTTAATCTGCGGACTTTCCATGATGGTCTGTTCAACGCGTTCGATCGCTTTCATCTGGTAATCCCTTAACGAAAGGCCGTTTTTATCCTGAAGAAAGTTGGGTTTGCTGTTTTTCAACTTTTCATCAGCCCCGTCAATGTCCTGCTCCAAAAGTTTTTTCAGCCCTTCCGGCGAGAACCATCCTTTTAACGATCGGGAATGGTTTTTTGGTTTTCTGACATCAACAAACCAAACGCCGCTTTTGGTTGCCAGTTGCTGTAAATAAGGTCGTCCATTGGTCGAAAACAGAAAAGGCACTTTATAAATTTCCCATTCACCCAAAAGTTGAACCGGCAATTTCGCTTCAGCCAGTTCCGCATATCGTTTTGACTGCGTTAAGTCGGTCGATATATCCTGGGCATATTTCTTAGCTTCAACCACTCCATAGAGTTCCGTGCCGATAAACAAGGCATAATCAGCCCATTTGCTACCGCATTTCCATTCTGCGATGGCCTTGTTTTTACCTTTCTCCGGAAGAGAACCATGCAACTTGAAATTCAGGTTAAGTGTGTCAGCTTCCCATCCGGCAGCCCTTAGTTGTTCATCAATCAGGAGCCGGGTTTCAGCCTCCGACATTTCAATTTTCAAGGCAGCTTTCTTCGAGCGTTGTTTGATCTCAATTGATTTCTCAACACTCAAAGTTCCAATTTCCCGTTCATTGATCAGATCAGCAAACTTTTGTTCCAGTTGAAGATATTCCTTTTCGAGGTTTTTGAAGTCCTTTTGCAAGTCAACCTTTTCAGGAGGGTGAAACTTTATCGAACTGATGTCTTTGGCTTCATCGGAATAGGTTTCATAAAACCATTTGGCAATTTTAAACGAGCTGTAAAGTAAGCCCATTGCTGATTCTTCTGCCTGTTTTCCGGCATGAACCGCCTGATTACCCGATATCCGGATCGTATGAAAAAGGCTGAGGATATTATCTTCCAGGATAGCTTCATCCTTCAGTAATCCCAATCTTCTGAAAGCATTATTATCGTAGGGAAAGTCCAGCTGATGGATTTCAAAAATCGCTTCAACCATCTTTTCTCCAAACAACCTCATCTTAAACAAGGACGTATTGGCGTCGTCGTGAATGTATTTTTCAGCTAAAATCCCAAGATTGGCAAGAATCGGATATTCTTTTGATAGGAACTTGAAGTTGCTTTCCATAAGATTGATTGGAAGAGTTTAATGGTCTGCCGAAGATACAGATTCCAATCAGAAAACAAAAGATTATGAAAAAGAAAAATTAGGTGTTTTCATGGTGTATTCAAACCTCCGTTTAATTTAATCTCATTCCGGCCTGTTTCGCTTCTTCACAAATTCATCTTCCTGAAGAAGCTCTTTTACATCACTCATCTTATACCTACGCCCCCCACCAAATTCAATCGTTTTAAGGTAGCCATTTTTATTCCACCTCCAAAGTGTCGTAATATTAACATTCAGTATTTCAGACACCTGTTTGACCGTTGGGTAGGTTTCCGCCTTTTCGGAAACGACAATCTCTTCTAATTCGCTTTTCGTTTTTTCGATTAGATAGTCAGCAAACACCTTTAGATCCTTTAATTTAATGGCCAGAGTCAGATCTGCATTACTCTTAATTAGTTCCTCAATAATATTCATTGTGTCCTTCTTTTTCTATTTAATAATTTGGCGTCCAATCTCCGTATATATTCGTCTTGGGTTTCAACACGGTTCTCAGTAAGCCAATTTATGATCTCATCCCGTCTGAATAACAATCTTCCATCCCTTCTGAAATGGGGGATCAAACCTTTCGCAGTTCTTTGATAAATTGCAGGTTTACTATATCCGCTCAATTCACACACTGCTTTGAGCCCAATTATTTCAGGCTTTGTGTTTTTCACCAGGATCTGCTCCTTATTTAATACCCTGTTAAGGACAGACACTAATTGGCCTACCGTCAAAAAAGAAATAGGGGTTTCATTTGTAATTTCGTTATCCTTCATAATCGGGTTTACTTTTTGTGTAGATATGTCCTGACCTCGGATTCCGTTTCCGAAACCATTTTTCTGAGTACTTCTCTCGAACTTCAGAATAAAGAGTTGGCTTCACAGTAGACTTGTTCCAATTGAAATTTTTGCGCAAAAATCACCAGCTTTCAGCAATGTATAAACCGATGAATATCAATAAAATGATATTCATCGGCGATGTAATGTTTAAGTCTTAAAATTCAGTAGTTTAAGGGGCGAAATAACCAATTGCCTTAAATTAATAATCTGTTATTTGCCCCAAAATATTTTATGAACTTACAGCATTTTTAATCACGAATTACAATCCTGTCTCCATCATTTTTCGCAAAACCTCTTATAATTGCTGTATCAATTCCCCGGAGCATTGAAGCTTCAACAATTGTTCCTAATCGTCCAAAACCAAAAAGTTGAGAAGTTTCCTTTACAAGATCTTCTTTTGAGAGACTAATTTGTTGTTCTAAAATTTCTTTAACGGCTACACTAACTTCCTCAGGAGCAATATCGGCTGCATTCGAGGCAAATATTCGATAATTCATATATTCTGAAGGAACCTGTTCTGACGTCCAAAAATAGCGGTCATTTCCAGAGCCAGTATATTTTAGGTTTAGTTGTGAAAACAGCATATTAAAATAAGCATCAATTCTACTCCCAATTCGAGAGATACCCCATCCGGACAAAACTTTACGACACAATCGATCTCTGCTAATGGGAGCCTCAATCGCAATAATATGATTAATCTGACGCATTACATATTGGCTTCTTTCAGGATAGGTAAACTCTTCACAGGAAAATCCTACGTATTCTATTTTCCCGGATTGATATTGAATACAATACTTTGATTTATCTGGGTCATGTGCCATTAAACCACCTGATTTTATTAGTAATTCATCAGATATAGTTTTGCTTACATCTGATCCAGGATTACTTTCAAGTTCTGGTTCAATATTAGTAAAACATTCACTATTAATTTGATTCGAGCCATTTGCGATCGCAGTCATAATATCTGCCAAAACTTGTTCCGGATTTTCCCACCAATCCAGCGACCATACTCGGAAAACATTCCACCCTAATGTTTTCAACACTTCCTGTTGAATGATTTCACGATCACGGACTGTTTTTGCAGCTTTATAGTTCGTCCCATCACAGAGTAAAGCCATTATATAAACTGAAGGTATTTCAGGATTAATAATTCCTATATCAACGCGATAGCCAGAACAGCCAATATTCGTGTTCACCTGAAATCCGCGCTCTCGAATTTTATCAGCGATAATATCAACTAAAGTCTTCTGATTGATAATTTGAGAGTTTGCCTTATAAGCAATTGCATTCTTCCCCTTTTCTGCATATTCAAGGAAAGCCTTTAGCCCTGCAACACCTTCTGATGATGTTCGAGCCAAATCAATTTGTTCAGACCTTAAAGTAGAGAATACTTTCATCTCATACCTTGCACGCGAAACTGCAACATTGAGCCTTCTCCAACCACCTTCACGATTTAATGGGCCAAAATTCAGACTGACTTTACCCTCTTTATCCGGACCATAGCCAACAGAAAACAAAATCACATCCTGCTCATCCCCCTGTACATTTTCAAGGTTCTTTACAAATATCGGTTCCGCACATTCTAAAGCTAAAGCTTCTATTTCAGGATTTTTCGCAAACGCATCATTCAATAAATCTTCTATAATAGTTTGCTGTACTGAACTGAACGTTACAACTCCAATACTTCGTCCAGCTTTCTCTTTATCTGATAATCGCGACATAATTTCATTCACAACCGCCTCTGCTTCGAATTTATTTTGACGACTTTTCCCTTTGTCATAATATCCTGGGATATGTTTATAACTAACTTTACTTTGAATATCATCGGGAGAAGGGAAAGTAAGAAGCTTGTTCTCGTAATATTGTGAGTTACTGAAAGCAATAAGACTTTCGTGTTTGCTTCGATAATGCCAAAGCAGATATTTCGACGGCATTGTCAATGCTAAACAATCATCAAGTATACTCTCTAAATCTTCTTTGTCAAGGTTATCTTCGTCAATATTATTCGATGTAAAGAAACTTGTTGGTGGCATCTGTTTTGGATCTCCAACGACAATCACGTTTCGACCTCTTGCAATCGCGCCAACTGCTTCACAAGTTGGCATCTGCGAAGCTTCATCGAATATCACCAAATCAAATTTGAAATTATCCACATCAATATATTGAGCAACCGACATTGGACTCATTAACATACATGGCGTCATACGTGTTAATAGCGTAGGAATTGTATCGAATAATTTGCGGATTGATGTACCTCTGCCATTATTCCGGATATTACGTTGCAAAAACCCAACTTCGGAACTTTGCGATGCAGCACGGACAAATGACGGTATATTAGATGCTAATTTCGCAAATAACTCTTCTCTTGTCAGCTTCTCAAAATTCTGTGTCAGCTTTCTGAATTTACGTATTTTATCTTCAAATAATTTTCCGTTGAAACTGGCCAATATTGGTTCTGAGTCAATAACGCCATCTATAATGCTTTTGTAAAGGGCTTTGTCAAATGCGCCAATGATCTGATTGCTATCTAATGAATGGCTGCACAAATACGACATAAATGAGTTTAGTCCGACACCCACAGCTTTCTTTCTTGCTGTATTCCAACTACACCAATCCTTTAATTGGTCAATATTTTCGAGCCAACTATTTGCTTTCTTGATTTTATTCAATATCCATTGTTCTGTGTCATCATAATGATCTGAAATCTCTAACTTGGTTGATAATTCAGCATAGAAGCCATTCATGTCATCAAAGGCGCTGGTATACTTTGATAAGGGTTCTTGATAAATCGATAAGAATGTTTCAATACCTTGCGACATACTGTCTGCGATTGAGTCTCGCATTTTTCCTGCAAGGAATATGTCACCGGTTAAGATTAATAGCCTATCGTTGAGCCACAAGGACGATTTACAGCATTCTGCTATTAGGTTCCAATCGCACTCGCCTTCAGCCCACATTAATCCTAATAGGTTTGAAAAATAAATATTCTTGTTCTCTATTGTCTGTTGTTCATGCTGAAATGCAATAATTCTGGCCAATATTTCTTTGACCTGTTTCTGATCTAAAAGGGTTGTTAAAGAGTGAACTCTTAATAATTTAGTGATTTTATTTTGAGCAAAATATTTTGCCAGGAACCATTTACTCTCGGCTATGTTCCAGTCAATAAGTAGCTTATTTGCATTAATAGATAAGATAGTTTTATTAAAATCCGTTAATAATAAGCTCCTAATACTATTTCTCTTAATGCCATGTGGGATAATTTGGGAAACCTGTGAAATTGTCTCCATAAAATTGTCTGCTCTTAATAATGAACTTGAAATAGTCGGTCTGTTCAATAAAAAGTTTGCAATTTTTTTTAGCGATTCAAAGTGTTTTTTAGTGAAACAATCCATCTCTTTGCTGAATACACGCATACAACCTGTTACAGTTGATTTACATCGATCGAGTGATGATAGATATTTTACTATTATATCCCGACCTTCTGTTTTACCAGATTGGGTATATTGAGAGAACTCAATGTCTAATAGTGGGTGGTTGAAAATGTTTTTACAGAGGATAGCACTCGCCTGAACCTCTTCTATGATATCTCGCCAAATAATAATATTTTCTGTTGACAGCGTAGCCACAACATTCGGTGTTAATGCATAATCACTTTTTATATGTGATTCAATATTATAGCCAAAGAAAGCACTATACAAAGAGTATCCCGATTGTTGCTTGCGATGTAATACGTCTACATATTTACTAAGCTCACTTCGCAAAGTATGTAATCGCTGCGATTCGACACTATATTCTTCCGGAGATTTTTTGCACAGAATTTCTGTCCGGGTCTTCAATTGTTCTAATACAGCTGATTTTTTAGATTTATTGGAATGTAACTCTAAACAAAATGGGTCTATTCCAATTGACTTGAGTCTTTTCTGAACAACAGTAAGAGCAGCCATTTTCTCTGCAACAAAAAGTACTTTCTTCCCTTTATATAAGGCGTCAACTATAATGTTCGTTATGGTCTGGGACTTTCCTGTTCCCGGAGGGCCATGCAATATAAAACTCTTGCCTTCGGATGCGGCACAAATGGCTTCCATCTGGAAAGAGTCTGCACTGATAGCCAGCGCAATATCCGAAGGTTTTACATCGGCATCGAGATTCATTACAACTTCTTCATCTACATCCCATTCCAGTATTCCAGATGCCAGGCTTTTTACAATTTTATTATTATAAAGTTTATCTGCATTACTATGAATATCATTCCACATAATAAATTTGCTGAATGAGAAAATGCCAAGAATTGCTTGCTCTTCAACATTCCACTTGGTTTGATTCATAATGCCTTTACGAATAGTGTTAAATATGAGTTTTACATCAACACCACTTTCATCTTTTGGCAGATTCTCCAAACCACCTATATTTATATCAAAATCTTGCCGTAGCATCTCCATCAATGAAATGTTCATCAATGTCTCCTCTTCCCTTGAACGAATCACATATCCTTTTTGTGCAGACTTTCTGATAATTTCGATTGGCAATAAAAGTATTGGTGCATAACGGGGTTTTTCACTATTGGGGGTTTCATACCATTTCAATAAACCCAATGCTAAATAGAGTGTATTTGCTCCATTTTCTTCCATCGAAAGGCGAGAACTTCTATATAGGTTTGTAAGCGAATTAATTAACTCGTTTTCAGTGAGATAACATCGTAATCGCTTTTGTGTTAGTTCCTTCTTTACGATATCAATAATTGGATCAACTTGATTTACCGATTGGTAGATACCAGCGTCCATCAAATCATTATCCCAATCAGTGGGTTTTGGTAGAATTTGAAACTCATCTCCGTTTGCGAGGGCATCTTCCAATAGGTTGATATTTACAGAAATGAGCTGAACAGTACTTTTAGTGAGCCTAATATTCAGCAGATTATTGCGTAAGCTGAGGTCTAATAGTTTCCGCTCCCAGAGTCTTTGCTTTGTAACTTCAATAATTTGGGTATTAACTATTCTCGTTTCAGGGATAATTGTTTCTGGAGTATCGGTATCCCTACTTTCTGTTGATGTATCACTGATTTCGATTCCATTATCACCAATTATTCTCAACGGTAATGGTCGAATACCGGCAAATCGACTTCGTTTTACATCAATCGATAAAACGAAATTTGAGTTGTCCGCTAACTTATATTCTGCCATAGAAACAGCGGCGTCAAAATTTACTTTCTGCCCTGAATTCATGCAAGTAGTTTCAACCAATAAAATTTCATTTATTCCATTGGCAATACGCTTCGTAATTAGCGAGACATCATCATTAACACTATCTGCAAAAGTGTCATCAATAAGCCAGGCACCTGCAAATGCATGACCTTTGATTACAACAATTAGCGGGTTAACCCCAATAGCCTCTAAACAGGACACATATAAGAGCGACATATCCAGACATGTACCAATCCTATTTGTAAGGATTGTATCGCACATCCTTATTCGTTGACCAGATAGTTCATAACTGGCCGGTGGAGCACAATAGACAATTTTCTGTTCAGCAATTGCCTCATAAATGGCAGCAATCTGTTTCTTTACGCGGTCTTGATTTCTACTTTGATATGCATCCAAAGATGGGTTTCCAGTCCACACTTCAAGTATCTGTGATGCTCGGTGAATTATCTTTGTTATTGCAGGGTAGTTTGGTGTCACGAAAGCTGAGAGCATTTCAGGAATCACAGATATACCGCCCCATTGATCAAAAGGCAAAATATCAATTGAATATATTTCTGTTGCAATATTCTCATTATTACTACATACCGAAACAACAATCTCACTAACCACTCTTTCAGTAATTTCAGACAAATATTTGGGGGAAATATTTATTTTGACATTATTTACTTCAATAATTGAATTTTTGGGAATTATATCAATTATTCTTTCTGTCTTGTAAGCCAGATCTGGCAAAAGTGATATTTGAACACTTATATTTACAATATCAACATCAGAATTATTTTTCAGTAAAAGTTTTCGTGATATTGGTACGTGATTTTGCTGCATCGCAAAATTCATTGTTGGAGTATAAACAAAACTAAGTTCAAGCATCTATCTTGATTTTTAATTATGTATTGAGATTGTCTTCGAATTCAAATTGTTTGGTTAAATTTATTTTTAACTGAGCGCAAAAGCCTAATACGGTCATATTAATTCCCAAATTTATTGATTATAATTCAATTTGGCTTATGAAATAGAAAATTATTTTACGTAAGATTTATCAAAAGTTTCTTTGCAATAAATGTTTTTGAGGCTATTTTTTTTTGATGATACTATTTCCGCCTTTTGTTCACTATTGATAAATAAAAATTATTAGGACATTGTTGCTTATAGAATTTGGAATTTTGGTTCTAAAAGATATAAAACGAAAAGGACAGAGTCGGGCGGCTCCATCCTTTTATTAAGCTTAATCACTTTAACCTTATTTATATAACCTGATTTGGTATTCGTAATATTTTTAAAATAGTTTCAAGATTTTGATGATATTTTCTGACAAAATTTGAATTAAGGATAAACCACAACCACCTTTTATACGTCACACAATAGGTTGTTTGTTTTATTCAGTCTTTTTCAATCGATCTTGAAAGTTTTAAATGCATCTGTTTGACACTACGCTTTGCAGTAAACGATTAGCTGTAACCGTATTAATACCAAAAGAGTAAATGATTTTACCTGATCCCGGAATTTTTAATTGATTGTATATTTCTGCAAACCTAACGTACTTGTTTATTGTAATTACACGTGATTTAATATGTATCGAAGCGAAGCAGTAAGTGCAGATCAGAGTGTCTGCCCTGTTAATGATAAAAAGGACAGAACCGGGCGGCTCCATCCTTTTACTAAAACTAACTAACCTAATTTAACCTAAACATGATAAATATTTACAATTATCGGGCCACAGTAGTATCCCGCACTTTCTCTTTGCTTAATTTATCACAAAAAAATAGCGGAAGGTAGCCAAGCCAGATCAGGCATGATTCAATTGTGTGATCAGTATTACAGCACTACTTAATCCCAAGAAAACAACAGGTTTTTTTCATAATGAGTCCGATTTGCCCTCAATACAGGGGCCTGATTTATTTTTGATAGAATAATTGATCCATTCGTTTTCAACAGGAACAGCACATTAACTCCTTTGATATTGAGTGAATTCAATAGATTTTAGTGAAAGGGAAAATTCATATATGTGTCAAAGATGTTACCCCTTTTGGACACGATGTAATACGACATTGAGAAACTGGTCTCATTTTTGCTTGGTTATAAAATAAGGAATAGAATATAAATTTAAATTTAAGGATATGAAAACTTTAAAATTACTCGCTTTGGGAATTGTGCTGTTTTTCGCAGGTGCAGTTCATGCACAAGTTTCAGTACGTTTTAACATTGGAGTGCAACCTCAATGGGCCCCTGTAGGCTACGAAAACACGCGGTATTACTACCTGCCAGATGTGGAGTCATATTATGATGTTGACAATTCAATGTTTATTTATTACGAAGGAAATTCTTGGGTGCATCGCAGTTACCTTCCCAGCCGATACCGGAATTATGATTTGTACGGCGGTTACAAGGTTGGAATGAGGGATTATCGCGGAAACACGCCATACTATAACCACCGGGAGTACAGAGACAGATATGCACACGGACGAAACAGGACCATTCAAAGAACGATAGGCAATCGCCCCGGAAGAGATTATTACAGCGATAAAAATGATCGCGAAAGAAACCAGGTTAACAGGGGTCGTTACAATCGGATTGACGGTAATGACAGAGGCGGTGATAACAGGTACGACAAGCGTGGTGATGAAAGAAACCAAAGATTTGAACGTGTTCGCTACAATGAAAACGATAACAGGAATAATAGTCGTAACAATGACAAGGGAAATAATCGTCATGATAATGGAAACAAAAACAAGAAAAAAGATCGCGATAACTAACTCAATTATTGGCGATAAGTAATCGTAAGTTTAAAATATAGAAGCCGCCTCAAAAGTAGAATTTGAGACGGCTTCTTTTTTTTGGCATCAGGTTTTTGGCATTCCCCAGAACTTAATTACAGGAAGTCTTTTTAGTCGATCAACTTAATAAAAATATAATTCCAGTCCTAAACTGAATTTATTCCTTATGTTCTCCGGATCCCTGGCGATTCTGAAACCAGGGAATTTCAGGGATTGGTTTTTCCTTATGAAACCGACGTTGCTGTAAAGGAGCTGTAATAACTTCTTTAAGTAGTTTTTCCCCTGCAGGATTCAGCATCGAGGGATCATTATTGCACGTCCAATTGACCTTTTCCGAAACAGGGTAAGCATTCATTCTGTCATAAGGGTAAGCATTAAGCAGTCCTAAAACATCCGATAAATGGTTGGATGCTCTTATCCACCCCATCTCCTCCGATCTTGAAAGAATGACCGGCATCCTTTTAACGCCAATGCTTTGCAATAACGGATTGGCTGTTGTCGTAATAATTGCAAATGAGAAAACAGTCTCCAGCGTATCCGGATTTTTCCATTGATCGTAAAGTCCTGCAAAGGCAAACGGCCGTTTCTTATTTTGCAGGTATACCAGGTAGGGTTTATTTTGACTGGACCATTCGTAGTAAGCATCTGCAATCACGAGGCATCGCTGAAATTGAATTGGTTTCCGAAAGGATTGTTTCAAAAATATCGCATTGGATCCGGTGTAACCTGGATCGTTACGGCTGTTTTTATCCCCTTCAGCCCTCGCGTTGATAAGGTCCATTGGTTCGTGCGCAAAGTAGGGGGTCATCCCGAATTTGAATACCTGTATCAGGTGCGGATCCTCACAGGTGATCACATAGGACTCATCACCTTCCGAAACTGCATACAATTTGGGAATTTCAGGAGTGTTTGGTCCAGGCTTGGCATCAAACCGGGGTTCAATACGTTTAAGATCACTTGCCAATACAAATTTCTTGCACATGATTAGATATTAATCAAATATTTGATTGTAATATAATCACATTTGGAATGCGACAAGCAAAAGGCGATTGATTTATACCGAAATTAATCTTCGGGAGATAGAAATATCACGTTTCTGTTTATTTGATAGAAGAATCACCAATCTGTTGTCCTT
>Ga0209585_10000923_pt1 | contig 11373 bp, 10 predicted proteins | sample NGEPerone_FD_185491 | JGI IMG/M metagenome (GOLD analysis project Ga0209585, IMG submission 185491) | Arctic peat soil microbial communities from the Barrow Environmental Observatory site, Barrow, Alaska, USA - NGEE Permafrost154B-one... | ecosystem: Environmental > Terrestrial > Soil >... | reverse complement strand
GCTCCGAATAATCCCATATGGTATAGAATAATATTCAGTTCGACCGGTGTTAGTTCGATAAATTTAGTCGCCCTCGAAATTGATAACCGGGCGTGTCCTTTTGGTAGATCCTTTACTTTCTCATATCCGCGGGTTGTTTCAGCATACGCCCCAACTTTGCAAAGGTCATGTAAGAGTCCACATAGAATTACAGAATTTCGCGGTATTGGTTTCTCCCATTTCGCGTTTTCTTTGGAGAACTCTCTTGTGACATTAAGAGAATGCTGGCATAGTCCACCTTCGAAAGCGCTGTGATATCGGGTGGAAGCGGGCGCGGTGAAGTAGTCCGATTCGAGCAGGTAATCCAACAGACTTTCAATACCAGGCCTTTTGACTGCTTGCAAAAGGGATATTACAGTGCGTAGATTTTGATCGGGATCTGCCTGCTGAGTTATGGGGGAGTAAGTTGACATTTTACCTCCACCCCACGATTTTAAGTTTTCTTGCTTCGTTATCAACTGGGAAAGAGCCTAATGTTTTCTTGAATTCCGGAGTTCTCTGATTGAAATCCCGGGTGAATTTATCCAGATCCAAGACAGTACTATGATATTCATTCTTGGCCAATTTTATCAAAGCATGCCTGAGTAGTGGGATTAGGTGAACGTTGCCATCTGCCACCGGCGCTTTCTCAGAATCAAAAAGACCTGACCCGGAATCCAAAGTATTATCGTTATCGGTTGACCCGGAATCCAAAATACACGACCCGGAATCAGCCGGAATCAGCCGGAATCCAAAGTCATTATCGTTATCGGTTGACCCGGAATCCAAGGAATTCGCGCTTTTCTCTAATATAAGGGCCCCCCTGTTTTCTGTGTGTGTGTCTTCGTCTATCTCTGCCCCTAACACATACTCACAATTACTACCCCCCCTATTATTACTACTTTCTTTGATTCCGACATTATTATTATATACTAGACTATTATCAATCAATATCGGTTGACTCGGCGACCCGGAATCCACAGGTTTTGGATTCCGGCTGATTCCGGCTGATTCCGGCTGATTCCGGGTTTTTCTAAGAAGAATTCTGTTGCTCTCCTTCCAGTTTTCGAATGTTGCTCGATCTTTCTTAAAAGAATGGGCTTTGGCGGGGTCTTCTATGTCAGCGCATGCTGATAACCCATCGAATAGAGTATCATTGTAGAGGTAACATAGTGTTTTTATGTGCCCCGCTCCCCTCCCTATTATCTCAAGTCCCTTTTCGTCTAGTTTAGGCATTAATACCATTTCATATGAAAATCCAGGAACCTTTTCTTTGAAGCCCTTACCACTACCTATCTCTCCTATGAGAATTCGTTTAAGGGTGTTGTCGGATTTTTTGAATCTTCCTGTCTCTTTCATGTATGCTAAAAGCCTTTTATGAGGTACTCCGTCATCGTAAGCTTCGGTTTCTAGCATTTCATGTAAGCTGTACAGGATTAAGATTTCCTCATCGGACAGTAGACATGAATTATTTGTTGCTACAGGAGCATAGACAGAAATTGCCCTTTCCCAATCTTCAAGCGTTCCCACTAAGTTCCCATGGAGGGTCTCTCTTTGTCTGTATTTGAAAACCGTAGTTGCGGAAAGAATACTAGTGAACTTTTCCAGATTCCTTTTCTCTGACTCTTTGCTCCATGTAGATGCAAAAAGAGTGGGGGAAAACACATAATATAGCTGATCACATATATATTCAAACATGCACCTACATATCAAAGTCTTCTCCTTGTCCTCTTCCAGAGGTTTGCCTAAAGCCTTACCTTTCTGCTTGTGGTTTACTTCTCTGTTGTGCTCTGTGCCTCCTTCTGTATTTGAATATACGAATCTAGTTCCTAGCTGTTCGTCAGTTATTGTATCAACTGATGACAGCCAGAAATTTACTCTTGGGGGTATCACCTTTGTGACTGCTTTACCGTCAATAATAGTGTCTAATACAGTAGGATATTCGAATTCTCCGGTTACCTTTTTCACTGTAGACATTATGTCGGGCTTTTCAAGATCTATATCATCTGTGTAAACAATTGTACCCGGGAGTAAATTTTCCATGTAGTAAAGAACTTTGGGGGTGAATGTTGTGGATCTAAATTTCCAGGGGGGGCATAGTTTTCCCATCTCAATACATGCGCTACTCTTACCCGATTCAGTGTCACCTGACGGTTTTTCATGTATTCCAACAGCTAGATTTAAAACCTGCGTAGATATAATTGAACATGCCAGTATTTCCCCTAGATTTCTATCTCCTACGTGGCACTCGTTCCATGTATCGCAAATATATAAGAAAGGGTCCTCCGTGTCTAGTATCTCATTTGCCTTCTTAATAATGTGCTCTGGGTAGGCTGTTAATCTGTCCTCAAGTGGAGGAAGAGAACTTCCATTCGTGGAGTCTTCTTCGTCGTTTTGGTTTGCGTTAGATGTGCTGTTTTTATTTGTAGCCTCGCCCATCAATCGGTTGTAAAGTTTGATTATAACGCGTTTCCATTCCGGCTTTAAATCAAAATCATGACAGGTTTTAATAATGATCTCTAATGCTTCGTCTTCATGTAAGTTCAGTATATTACTACATTTCACGAAATTCTTAACCTGTTCAAATCTATTGTCCTCGGCATCGTCTGGAACTAAGTTTTTCATTTCTTCAAGACATTGTTTATAAAGACGGTCGGGCTGAGTTTCCCTAATATGAGTTGATATTTTATTCAACAGGCCGCGGAGGTCTTCCACACCCCATGGAGGATCAAGTTTTAAATTCTCAACCTCTACAAACCTGATCATCTCGTCAATGTCTGACATCGTCTTTGCATATTTGGAAAGTTCGACTATGTCTTTAAATTGTTCAGGGGGGTTACTGTCTGCCAAAGTTTAACCCCTCCATTTTGCCCATTACCAGAGTAATAGTATAAGCGATATCACTCAGCCTATATCCGTCTGTTAAATCTTCTTTCTTACATACTCCTTTTTTAATAGCATAATATGAAAGTGCGGATGATGGTATAGGATCATTTTCGGGTATAAGCCCGCTATTCTTCGCGTATTTCCATACCTCAAATACGGTATAACCATCCTGGAAGTCGACCCCAAAATATCGCCCACCATGAGCTCGTCCGGAGCGCTCGCACGACAAACCCCCCGCTAATATAGCCAGGTAAGAAAAAGCGTTATGGTATACTTCATGCCTCCAGCAGTGCAGTAAACCATTACTTACATTGCAATTGTGCCCAGTCCCTGACCCATGTATAATAGTAGGCATTGGAACCTTCCGATTGCCTGTTTCTCGGACCCCAGACACGTCCGTGATATCCAGATCCCATAACGCACTTCTATATTTTCCGCCTTTGTTCGCGTCGTTCGACTTTTTACCCACGTTTCGGATGACTGCCTGGGTTTCATCATGTCTCATTTCAGCGTATCGTACCCTGTAAACCTCGGGCAACTCATCGAATGTGATTTCAGAAACGGCGAGTTCGTTGTTAACGGTATATTTACCTGCAAAAGGTCTTTCTTCTTCGGGCATCCGGCTGATTTGTTCTTCTGAGCAGGGTACATAAGATCCCGGAGCAACCACATAATACCAAACTGCTCGGACTTCTCCCGCGTTCTTTGTCGGTATGTTCTTTTTAGCAGTCCCATCTATAGCAAAATAATAATCGTGCCGCCCTATTCGCTTTCTTGATGTTATTTGAAGTGTTGGCTTTATCTCGGGTGCCTGGGTGAGGTCGTCCCTGTCTACGATGCAAAGCGGATCTTTCCCAGTTGCACATATCCCGATATTGTGGCCTTTTTTCATCAAGTATACAGCTTGTTGAATGGTTTTCCGGTTGTTTTTCCAGCTTATATTTTCGATAGGTTCTTTATCATTCTTTACCAGTGGGAAATAAAATGGAGAGTATCCGCTAGGCGTGGATCTCATCAGCAATGCATGAAACTTTAATAATTCGGAGGGGTCTGTGGAAGTCATTAAACTCCCCTCCTTCTCAGCATATACGCAAATTTCTCCGTTTTCCGCCCGTTTTTCCCAATATAAACTTTGGACCCAGGAGCGCGCCTCTCTTCGTAGGTAGCCACAAATTGATCCAAAAAAACCAAGGAGGGCATTAAGTTCCCCCCCCTGTGTATTTTCAATACTTCGGCTCGTACCCAGTCTTTGAAGTGTGCTCTGAAATAACAGTCTCTGCAATCTGACGATTCAAAATTATTCTTAGAATGTGCTGTTTTTTTCATGGTATTTTCCCTTCTGAAATTCAGAACAGGAAGCCAACTGAAAACGAAAAAAGAGAGCTCTATCTAATAATTTTAATACCCGAAAGACTTAAATCTTCGTAAGACCATTGTTGCTTAATGTGTTTTTGGAGACACAAAAAGTTAGAAATCAGGACGAATAATTTAAATATTAGGGGTGCCTAATTTATAGTTAGGTTCTCTATATCAATTTCAGTCTGCCTGGAGTTAGGACGCCAGGCTGGCTTACTGTTCTGTGATCTTTTGATTGTAGTTAGATATTGTTTTGACATTCTTTTTTATATTCAATCAAAGCCATCTATTTATTGAACCTTTTGGTTATTAACCGTTTGTCTATTTTTCATAACTCAGGTGCGATGATTTCCGAGCAGCATTTTTATTTTTTTCTAACAATTTAATATTTTCATTTCTTTTTTCGATTTGAAAACAGCAACGAAAGTTTAATAAACAAGCAAAACCAAGAATAGCATTGGTTTGTGTACCAATTAGTTTGAGTAGTTTATTTTTGTTTTGCTTGCGTCTGAGTCCACTATTCTCCCACGGATTCTGGGCTTTTTCGCTACTGTTTCTCTCATTTTGACTACAGTGTAGTTGCCCCTGTTTTTACAACTCAGATGCCTTGATTTTCCCGTTTACAAGATCCTCGACTACTGTTTTTATAAAAGTCTCCCTGTTGAAAGCAGCTGTTCGTAGTTTCTGCCAAGTTTCCGGCGATGCTTTTATCAATTTATCAGACATTTCTAAATCACCTTTTGGCTCATTTCTAAGTAAATCAGTAGACACGTATATAAAGGAAAATCAAACTCGTTTTTCCGCAGTTATTTTTTTGCTAAGTTTAATATTTGCATCCGCTGCTTCTGCCTTTTGATTGTCAATCTCGCCCTGCCTTCTGGTTACAGGGTTTCGGATACGGAGGACTTCCTCGACTAATTCAGGATCTGACGTTAACCATCCATGGAGTCCGCCCAATGGCGAATCATCGCTGTCTTCGTCAAAATATTCCACATAATTTCGAACTAGGTTGTACACACCCTCTGAAATTTCGATCTGTTTCGACGGCGTTTTCGTTAAATTTAGCTGTGATCTTGCCACTTTCGCAAATCGAAAAATAAAGTATATATTGATATATAGTGTCCAGAAAAACTGAGGCTTTAGATAACCTCGATTGTCTCGCACTCGGCTAATAATCGGTTTGTTTGCCGGTTTTCTGGTTGTGCTGCATGAATAAATAATTGCATAGTTCCTATGTGTCGGGATTAAAGGAGGTATGAAAGGTTTTAGATAGCCTCAATACCACCTAATACCACCTCTGTTAAGGGGTATTCGGAGTTTATGAACTGCAGTTCTATGAAATCAGTAACGGCAGCGCCTCTTTTGAGTGTATATCTTTCACCCACAGCTTTTGAGATCATTTTAAAATCGGTTGAATTAGATATAAATCTAACCACGTCATACTTTTTAAGTGCAGCTTCCTTCTTCTTGATTATTATGTCAAGGTTTTTATTATTATAATGCTCGTATTCAAACCCTACTTTTAACCCATTGATTTTACATGATATATCCACATCCTGATTGTGGTATTGGGCTATTTCTTCGGCTCCGTACTGTTGGAGAAGTCCAGTGAGCTGTACAGTACTTGCATAGTGGTCTAAGGTTTGGTCACCTAATCCAGGGCGCTTAATGAGCCCTTCTTGGAGCATACCCTTAGGTAGATATACGACTGTTGAGCCTGCTTTTCCTATGTTTTGGACTTGATGCTTATCGTATCCTTGCTGTAATAATTGGGAGTGGTCCCCCTGGCACCAGTCAGTAAATATTATTTTCTGTTCTTCTACGAGCCACTGAAGGTTTTCAAATACCCGAATACCCCCATCAGTAGCGGCTATTTGTTCTTTCTCAAACCTTCCTTTTATGACAGAATCCTCCAGTTCCAAAGGTTCAAATCGGATAGGTATTCTCTGACCCTTGACAAGTAACAGCCCTTCCCCCGGTCTAGCGTCCTCGTCATCCCCACATAAGACAAGTGTGTCTTTTTCCTCTTCTGAGAGATTAAAGTATTTACCAACATCATCTACGGCATTTTTAATGTTTGCACCTAAAATTATATTGCAAAACATATTCATCTGAAATTCTTCCCGCATGTCGTTTTTAGTGAAATCAGAAGGTTGATGGGTGCACAGCCCCAGGAAGACACCATGAGAGCGCCCCTGTGTTAATGTTGTAAGCATGTCAGAGGCTAGCTTAGGAGTTCTCAGGTATACACCTGCTTCATCCATAGCTATTATTGTGTCTCTTTCGTTATCCGTAGTGAAGCGACTGTGAAGCATCCCCGTAACGAGCACATTCATGGCATCTTTTATCATTTGTGGCACGTTTGACATGTCAATAACTATAAAATCTTTGCTTAGGTCTAGATCTGCTGTGGGTCTATTCATGTAAGAGAGAGTACCTTTGCCTGTAATCTGATACATCTTATTTTTAATCGCTTCTGCTGTCTTCTGCTGCGCCCCCAGATCAGAGTTTCCAGCATCCAAGTAAGCGATATCATACAGGTTCTGCATTGTTGGCCAAGGGTTGTCCCAGGTTTCCGGCCTATCCCGATAGATGCCTGCAACTTCATAGATCTGGTTAAGCTTCTCATCAAGATAAGAATCTGCATTCTCTGTGAGCCCGGGGAGCCATACCTTACAGAACTTGATAAACAGATCTTTGTGTCTATCGTAGGCTTTAGCATAAGCAAAGGCGCTGTTACCCATTGCCTGTTTATCTATGAGGATTTGCAGAGGGTTGATATTTGAGCCTTCATCTCCAATGTCTACAACACAGGCTTTATCTTTGTAGAATCTAGCCACTGCCTTATAATCGGTCCCTCTGTCGGCTTTAGGTGTTACATAGATTATGCGGTAATTAAGCATATCATGCATTCTCATTAAAAGGAGCATGAGCGAGTATGTTTTACCGGATCCAGTGGCGCCTAAAAAAGTAAAATGCCTAGCGGGTAAAGTTTCCATATCTATAAGTATCTCGTTATTGGTTTTAAGGTCCTTTCCGAAGTAAAGTCCTTTATCATCGGTTCTGCTGTTAAGATTTGTTGATGTGCAAAGTACTGCTGCTGTGTCACTCCTAACACCGACCCAGGCTTTTGAATCACTCACATAGAAGGGCAGAGCGGACAAGAACATTTCCAATTGCCGCCCTGTAGGTATCTGGACTTCGATTAGTTCAGATTTCAGGATTGATATTATGTAGCTCTCAGCCCTGAATACCTCCTTTTCTTCCCCCATAATCACAATGATAAAAGAACTGTGGAAGCTTCTTTGTGAGTTAAAGTATATTTGTCTATAATTGCTGGCTATATCTTCGCCTTTACAAACAAGTTCTAAATCAGGATTCCCTTCATTTTTTGACAGATTATGCTTTTTTTCCTTGTTCACATTATAGCTGGCCTGCTGTAAGTTTTCCTTTGCCTTGTCTCCGGAGACCTGAATCAGTCCATGAGAGAGCATAATCTTGCAGCCTTCAAAGCTTAATTCCTGGATCCTCTCAATAGCCTTAGAGGTCATCTCTCTAGGATAGCCTTCTCCGGATGGTGTGGGAAGCCCCGCAACAAGGCACCTAACATAAGTTCGCTGATTGAAGAGAAGATTTGTATCTGCCACCTCAATTCTATTAGGAGTTATAGTCCTGGAAAGTGATTTTCTCCAGAGTTCATCCTCGACCTGTTCGTTAATCTGCCTGTGTGTGTGTTTCAGGCTTCTTACGATTGCTTTTATTTTACCATTTATTGACATTTTAAATCCCCTTCTTTTCTGCCAATGTTGTTATGTAAAGTACTGTAATTTTACAGAATATAAATAATCCAAATAACATACCAAATGCGAATCCGATTACTCCCAACTCATGAATTGATATATTTCCAGCAAGCCCATAGGCATTTTTACAAATGTAAAGGCATACAAATAACATTGTAAAATATCGTATGTTGGTTAAAAGTAGTTTCAGATTCATTTAAATCACCGTCTCATTGAACATTGTTCTATAAGCTTTACTGATTTCGTTTTCGTCTTGAACTATTTTGGGTCTCAGCTTTGCACCTTTCATATTTTTAAGTAATCCCGGTACTATTGCCCCATACTGTATTTTTGCTTCATCAAGCGTTTTCCATTCTCCGAGACCTATAAAGGCGTAATATTTCCAGGAAATGACAGAACTACCGTCACCTGCGATTTTATTATAAAGACCTGCGAGGTGCAAGTCTGTGGCTATATCTCCGTTTGACTTTTCCGCCGCTTCTAGTAGATATTTTAATATTGGCTTCCGGGGCTCCAGCCTACTACACGATATAGTTTTAAAGGGAGTGTTTGCAGGAATTCCATTTACTACTTTTTCCATTCTTTTCTCATGAATCTCCCTCTCTTCCTCTGATATCCTCATAGGGAAAGTTTCCATAAGGAGCCCGTATTTATTGCCTTTAAATTCAATTATCCCTTTTTCGTGAATAGCAATAACAGGAACTAATTTTTTGAGGAAAGCAACTTTTATATCAAAAGTGTTGATAACGTGTTTACCCTGTATGTTTTGAATCGTGAAACTCACCCTTAATTTTTGCCGGTCGACTTTCTCGAATGTTGAGAATAATTTAAACCAAATAATTAACATTGCCAGCATCGCACCGCCATAAGCAAGCTGTACAAACCCTTCACTCCTGGCTATCTCATTAAACAGGTATAGCGCACTACCTATGGCACTCAATAGAATCCAGGTATGCAAGCAAGTAAAGTCTAGGAAACGGTCATCCTTGACCTGTGTAATTGTCTTAGGGGGCCTGGGAGCACTGTACGGAGAATCAGTCATTAAACCAGCCCCGCAGCCATTACAAGTTTGACACCTTTCTTTATGAATTCAAAATCACCGAATAACATATACCAACACACCAAAAACACAAGAATTGTAAGACAAACATAGCCTATTGCCTGCATACCTGAATTACTAGGAAGCCCCTTGAGTGCCATTATTCCAATTCCTGTGAAGAATATAGCCACAGGCTGCAAAAACAATATTCTTAAAACGTGGTCTGTTGTCTTCTTTGCAAAATCTCTACTCCATTCCGGCACATACATAACCGCTATTAATGTACACAATATAGCCACTGCATAAATGATAATATATCTAATGATGAAAAAGATAAAAACCACTGAATCGCACAAAGCCATCATTGCGTATAGTACCAAATTATCCGGACTAGGGGCTATAGAGCTAAGATTATTTAGCATAACAAACTGGCTCAAAGTCTCTATGATTTTGAGAAGCATCACATAGAAGAAATTTGCAGTAAGAGCAATAAAACACATACACAGTCCACCCCAAAACCGAGAGGTAGAAAGGTCTTTATCCTCAAACACACTAGAATAAATTTTCGTTCTTGCTAAGCTTCTGTTAGCCCATTCTCCAAAAATGAAGATACACACAAAGAAGATTGCAAGAGCGTTATAATTCTTGAATAAACCTTTAATAGCGGGATCGTCATAAGGATTAGGCACGTAAGTAATGGCAGTATATAGAGAACCTCTGATGGTTCCAAACTTGTTGTTAACATCTTTGTTATTGTCAAAACTTGCATACAACCCATCTATGATGGATCGACCAAACAGGTTTATTCCATCACTCACCATGCCAGAACCAACACTATTGGAGGCAACAGACTCTTTCTTTGGTTCTGGTTGTGATGTGTTTACAAAGGTGTTATTTTCAGCCACGGGGGTCCCCGTAATTAATTGATTATCGTATGCCTTGCTTTCCGTCTTTGCTGTCTCCAGGTTTACAATAGGTTTTATTGCATCTCTAGGACTTTCAGCGTCTGTTACTGGTTTTATGATTTGGAGCTTCTCTGTTCCCGCTCCCGCTGCAATGTTAGCAAAAAGCAGAAAGCAAAGAATCAATGTTATGGCTTTCTTCATCATTTTATTACCCTCCTTAAATTTCTATACGAGGAGACACCGAGGATTAAGAGAACGACCAGGAAAGACCACAATTTAGGGTTTAAAACCTGGCTGCTCTCGTCATTTACCTCAGTAACATTGATTTGAGAAATAGTGCTGTAGCCGGAAGGGTTGAAGCCAGTAATTTTAAGCTGGCTCTGATCGAACTTTCCCTTCAGGTAAACCGCGTTTCCTGTGTGCTGTAACTCTCCTTCCCACACATCAGCGCCTGAGCTCTGGTTACCTTCAAGGATTGAAAAGTAATGAGTAGTGGACTGATTACCATACTCATACTTTACACCCGTCAGCTCTTCGCCTGTGACGTATACCAGCGAGTGAGGATTGTATGTGTTGCCGTACTCTGTGATTTCAACACTTGCGTTTATTGCTGTTTTCTTGTCGGGATACTGGAAAGTGAAAACCCTATTCAAAATATCAAAGATAGAACCGAAGATCTTTTCTGACATTTCGACTGTTGGAGGATTATTATAAGAAATTCCCTTAACAGATATTCCCATTGTTTCAAGTTCGGCAACACCTATAAATTTATTAGAATGAACATAAACGTTATTATCTGAGCCTGAGCCTAGCATGATTGCTTTTAAGCCATTATTTGCAAATGTGTTATTAAAAACTTCAATATTAGCGGTTACTGTTGGTTTATTGCTGGCATCGTAACCGTGGCTACTACCTGCATTTCCAACCTGGATCCCATTTTCCCCGTGAGGATAAGCAGAATTTAAATTGGTCCCATCATATGAGAAGAAAACATTATCAAAAACTCGGCAACCGATGTTATTATCAAGCCTGGCGCAATCACTTGTTATGCCTGCGACTCTATTATTAAACATCTCACCGCCGATAACAACTGACCAAAAAATACCTTCGTGCTGACAATTTGAAATGAAATTATTATAGACTTTAACATTTTTTGACTCAGTGTCAAAATCCAGTGATGAACGTAAAATTAAAAATCACTAGATTTTGTAATTGGTTACAATCCTTGCGATTATACTTCTTGCTTGAAGTCTTTAGATAACGAATGTTAATTTTGATTGGAGACCGAATTCTTCTTACGAATTCAGATTTTCAATCAAGAAATGCAAAAATCACTAGATTTTGGAACAGAGTCCATTTTTTGCGTAAT
>Ga0209585_10000921_pt1 | contig 11422 bp, 11 predicted proteins | sample NGEPerone_FD_185491 | JGI IMG/M metagenome (GOLD analysis project Ga0209585, IMG submission 185491) | Arctic peat soil microbial communities from the Barrow Environmental Observatory site, Barrow, Alaska, USA - NGEE Permafrost154B-one... | ecosystem: Environmental > Terrestrial > Soil >... | reverse complement strand
GCTGGGAGGACCTCGTCCCGGAGGCCGGTGGCCAGCCCGTGCGGTTGGCAACCGGCCTTCGGGGTTCCAGGGTTCTGCCGCGTCCCGGGGGGGGTCAGACGGGCGTGCACATGCCGGATGCGGATCGGCCGCCGATGAGGTCGTTGACCAGCTCGTTGAAGATCGGGCCTGCGGCACCGACCTGGGGGTCCTCCACCCTGACCGGCCCGCCGGATGGCGACAGCACCATGGTGATCAGGTCGTCGGGGAAGGCGGCGGTGGTCTTGCCGGGGGTGAGGTGAGGCCATGGCACCTGGGATGCGGCGGTCGTCAGCCGTTTTGCCGCCTCGGGGGTGAGCTGGCACTGGCGCTGTGCCTTTCCCTTCTGTGTGACCGACACGAGCCCTTCGCTGGTGACCACCAGCACGTCGTTGAAGCCCGCGACTCCGCCGACCCGGGTGATCGTCAGCGGATAGACCGACGGTTGGGACGTGCTGTTGGACGGGGTGTTGGCTGGGCTGTTGGCTGGGCCCTGAGAGCCGCAAGCGGTCATTGCTGTCACCGCCACAGTGCAGCAGATGACTCGCACAAGGTGTCGCATTTGGTTACCTCCACCGATCGGACGACGCTAGCGTGCGATCGGTTCCGTCTGGGGGATGGTTCAGGTGAGATTGGTCCCATCGTCAGCACCCCGTGGCATTCACCCTGCAGGGCCGCGGGCTACGCTCCGCTTGGACGTTCCCATACTCGACGATGAGGATGAACTCGTGGATCTTTTCGAATACCAGGCGCGCGACATGTTCGAAGCGCACGGTGTGCCCGTGCTGGCTGGAACCGTCGCCGAGACCGTTGAAGAAGCCCGCGCCGCGGCAGAGGCGATCGGCGCCAACAGCGGCGGAGTGGTCGTCGTCAAGGCGCAGGTCAAGGTCGGTGGACGTGGCAAGGCCGGTGGGGTCAAGGTCGCCAAGTCGGCCGAGGACGCGGCTGAGGCCGCCCGACAGATTCTCGGTATGGACATCAAGGGCCACACGGTCCACAAGGTGATGATCGCCGCCGGCGCGCAGATCGCGGAGGAGTACTACTTCTCGATCCTGCTCGACCGCGCCAACCGCTCCTACCTCGCGATGGCCAGCAAAGAGGGCGGCGTGGAGATCGAGGTGCTCGCCGTCGAGCGTCCCGAGGCACTCGCCCGTATCCCCGTCGACCCGATCATGGGCATCGACGCAGCCAAAGCCAAAGAGATCGTCGACGCGGCCAACTTCGACGAGGACGTCAAGGGCCAGATCGCCGAGGCCATGCAGAAGCTGTGGACCGTCTACCGCGACGAGGACGCGACGCTGGTCGAGGTCAACCCGCTGGTCAGGACCACCGACGGCAGGATCGTCGCCCTTGACGGCAAGGTGACGCTCGACGACAACGCCGGCTTCCGTCACCCCGACCACGAGGCGCTCGAGGACAAGGCTTCGGCCGACCCGCTCGAGGCTGCAGCCAAGGCCAAGGACCTGAACTACGTACGGCTCGACGGGTCCGTGGGCATCATCGGCAACGGCGCTGGACTGGTCATGTCGACACTGGATGTCGTCGCCTACGCCGGCGAGGAGTTCGGAGCGGCCGGCCAGCACCCCCTGCCCGCAAACTTCCTGGACATCGGCGGCGGCGCGTCGGCTCAGGTCATGATCGACGGCCTGCACATCATCCTGAACGACCAGAACGTCAAGTCGGTCCTGGTCAACGTCTTCGGCGGCATCACCGCCTGTGACCACGTGGCCAACGGCATCGTTGGTGCCCTCAAGGTCCTCGGCGACGAGGCCACCAAGCCGCTCGTCGTCCGACTGGACGGCAACAAGGTCGAGGAGGGTCGCCGCATCCTCGCCGAGTTCGGGCACCCTCTGGTGACGGTGGAAGAGACCATGGACGGCGCGGCCCGTAAGGCCGCCGAGCTGGCTTCGGCCGCCAACACGAACTGAAAGGCGGCAACCACCGTGGCAATTTTTCTCAACGCTGACTCCAAGGTCATCGTCCAGGGCATGACCGGTTCCGAGGGCCGCAAGCACACGCAGCTGATGTTGGCCGCAGGCACCAACATCGTCGGCGGCGTGACTCCCGGCAAGGGTGGCCAGAAGGTCGAGTTCGACTCCGGCACCCTGGTGCCCGTCTTCGGGTCCGTGGCCGAGGCCATAGAGGCGACTGGCGCCAACGTGACGGTCGTCTTCGTCCCGGCCAAGTTCACCAAGGCCGCGGTGATCGAGGCGATCGACGCCAAGATCCCGCTCGCCGTCGTCATCACCGAGGGCGTCGCGGTCAAGGACAGTGCGGAGTTCTGGACCTACGCGCTGCAGGCCGGCACCACGCGCATCATCGGCCCGAACTGCCCCGGAGTGATCAGCCCCGGAGCCTCCAACGCCGGCATCATCCCGGCCGACATCGCCGGCTCCGGTCGCATCGGCCTGGTCTCCAAGTCGGGCACCTTGACCTACCAGATGATGTACGAGCTGCGGGACATCGGATTCTCAACAGCCGTGGGCATCGGCGGCGACCCGATCATCGGGACCACGCACATCGACTGCCTCGAGGCGTTTGAGAACGACCCCGACACGGACGCGATCGTCATGATCGGCGAGATCGGCGGGGACGCCGAGGAGCGTGCCGCGGCATACATCAAGGACCATGTCACCAAGCCGGTCGTCGGCTACGTCGCGGGTTTCACGGCCCCCGAGGGGAAGACCATGGGCCACGCTGGCGCGATCGTGTCCGGTTCGTCGGGTACGGCTGCAGCCAAGAAAGAGGCCCTCGAGGCCGCCGGTGTCAAGGTCGGCAAGACGCCGTCTGCGACCGCCTCGCTCATGCGCGAGATCATGAAGAACCTGGGCTGACATACCCACAGCACGTCTGACCGGCCGGTCACCTCGTTGAGGTGGCCGGCCACGTCGTTGCCTCCGCCAATCCGTGATCTGGCAGCTATGGACCCAGATCGGGCGCAATCTCGTCGTCGTCGGCGCGTCCTGTCCCACCTCGGCGTTGTCGACGGCGACGATGGAGGCCTCATGAGTCAGCTTCTTCGCGATCGTCGCGTCACCGCCACACGCTTGCCCCCGGATGCGCTGACCGGCGGCCCGCTGAGGTGGCGCTCGATGGTGGCCGGGGGCTCGGCAGCAGTGGTGTCGATGCTCACCATCGCCCTGCCTGCGCTGGCGGTCTGGGTCGCCAGCGCCGAGAGCACCGTGGAGTGGACCCGAGCCTTCTCCGTCGGCTCCAGCGTCTGGCTTCTGGCCAACAGGGCGCCGCTGGGGGCTGGGCAGGCCACGATCTCACTGATGCCGTGGCTGTTGACCGCCATTCCGCTCGGGATCGCCATCATCGCCGTGCGGCGGGTTCTCGTGCAGCTCGACGACGAGAGGCCACGCAGGTTCGAGACCCGGGGTGGCCCGGGTAGCGACGTCGCCAACATGGCCGTGGCCTTCATTGGCTCCTATGCCGCGGTAGGGCTGCTCGTCGCCCTGGCCACCTCCGGCCATCCCCTCCATGCATCGGCCTTGGGCTCGGTTCTGGGTACGGCCGTCATTGGCGCGATGGCTGTGCTGGCCGGCGTCGCCCTGGAGCTCAGGGGCGACATCGGTTCGGTTGCACCCGGTCTGAGCCGGGTGCTGAAGGCCCGGTTGCCGGTCAACCTGCGCCGGGCCATCCGTCCTGGGCTGGTGGGCGCGTTCGCCGTCTTCGGCGCAGGACTGGTCCTGACCCTCGGCGTGATCGTGGCGCACCGGGACCGGATCGGCCAGCTCTACGACACTCTGGGCGGTGATCCTGTCGGCATCAGCGTGCTCACTCTCGGCCAGCTCCTGGCCCTGCCCAATGTCGCGCTCTGGGCCGCGTCATGGATGGCGGGGCCCGGTTTCGCCTTCGGCCAGGGAACATCCATCACGTGGTCGCACTCACACCCTGGTCTGCTTCCCCTGATCCCCGGTCTGGGCGCCCTGCCGGACCCAGGCACGCTGCCCGCCGGTCTGTGGCTCGTTGTCCTTGTCCCCGTGGCAGCCGGGGTTCTGGTCGGCTGGCGAGCCGTGCGCTCGGTCGCTCGGCTCTCCTCGTGGCAGGTCAAGGCACGAGTCGCGGCAGCGGCCTGCGTGGTGGCCGCTCTGACTCTGACGTTGGCGAGCGCGCTCGCTGGTGGTTCGTTGGGCGCCGCCCGGCTCAGCGTCGTCGGAGCGCCGTCGTTGGTGTTCGGAGCGGCCGTCTTCGGAGAGCTGATGCTCGGGGCTGCGGTCGCGGTCTGCCTCAGCCATCTGCACGCAGTACGACGCTGAGCTGAACCGAGGCCGGCAGCTCAGACCAGAAGTCAAGGCGGGCGGTTCAGGCTGCCGGGTCAGCGGTTGGCGCCGGGCAAGCCACCGAGGAACGACTCGAACCCGCCGTAGAAATGCGACTTGCACTCCGCGACCGCGACCGCCGTATTGGCCCCTGTGGTGCAGTCCTGAAGTCTCTTGGCCGGGCCATAGACCACATATGGCAGCGCCACCATCACCGCAAGGACACACACCATGACGAGGCCGATAGCGCTCCACACGATGCCGCGGGTCGATGCCCCGCCCCTGGACATGGCTCGCATCGCTCGAACCGACTCGACCCCGGACCACACCAGCGGGAGTATGGCAACCGCGGTGTAAGGCAACGGGGTGCTGGATGCGACCAGACCCACGAGCATCAGCAGAGCCGACCGTCGCGCATGCGCCATCCCCGGTGGGAGGACGCGTGGCGTGCGGGCCGAGGCCAAGGGACGCTCCTGGTATGGGACTGGTGGGCCGAGAGGACGAGGTCGTCCGATATCGTCTCCCATCGTGACAACTACGCCGGACACCGGGTCGAATGCCGGCTCGATCGTGGTTCTCGTATCGGGCAGCGGCACCAACTTGCAGGCACTCATCGATGCCACGGCTGATCCGGCGTACGGGGTGCGGATCGCGGCGGTTGGCGCCGATCGCGACGACATCGAGGCACTGTCCCGCGCTCGTCGGGCACAGATCCCCACCTTCGTATGCCGGGTCGCCGACTTCGCGACCCGCGCGGGATGGGATTTCGCGCTCACGTCGCAGGTGGCGGCGTACAGCCCCAGCCTGGTGGTCCTGGCGGGCTTCATGAAGCTCACCGGCGAGGCGTTCCTTGGCCAGTTCGGCGGACGCACCGTCAACACCCACCCTGCCCTGTTGCCGTCGTTCCCCGGCATGCGGGCTCCCGAGGAAGCCCTTGACTACGGTGTGAAGGTGACCGGCTGCACCCTGTTCGTCGTCGACTCTGGGGTCGACACCGGTCCGGTCGTGGCCCAGAGCGCCGTCGGCGTGGACGACGACGACACCGTCCAGACCCTGCACGAACGCATCAAGACCGCCGAGCGCCGGATGCTCGTCGACTACGTGGGCCGGATGGTCCGCGAGGGGTTCACCGTCACCGAACGAAAGGTCACCATCCCGTGAGCGACTCGAAGGCACTCGGCAAGCGCGCCGTTCACCGGGCGCTCATCTCCGTCTATGACAAGACGGGACTGGAGGTCCTGGCGCAGGGGCTGCACGAAGCCGGGGTCACCCTGGTGTCCACAGGTTCGACCGCCTCGCGCATCGCCGACGCCGGCATCCCCGTGACCAGGGTCGAGGACCTCACCGGATTCCCCGAGTGCCTTGACGGCCGGGTCAAGACCCTGCATCCCACGATCCACGCCGGGATCCTGGCCGACACCCGCAACCCCGACCACATGGCTCAGCTGGCCGGTCTCGGCATCGAGCCGTTCGACCTTGTGGTGTCCAACCTCTACCCGTTCACCGACACCGTCGGCTCGGGCGCCTCGCAGGATGAGTGCATCGAGCAGATCGACATCGGTGGACCCTCCATGGTGCGGGCCGCGGCCAAGAACCACGCGAGCGTCGCGATCGTGACCAGCCCTGTCGAATATGCCTCCGTGCTGGTTGCCGTTCGTGGTGGTGGCTTCACCCTTTCCCAGCGCAAGACCCTCGCAGCTGAAGCATTCGTGCACACGGCCAACTACGACTTCGCGGTCGCCAGCTGGATGGGCAACGTCCTCGCCGACACCAGTGACGGCACCGGCTTCCCGGAATGGGTCGGCGCCACGTGGAACAGGGCGACCGTCCTTCGCTATGGCGAGAACCCTCACCAGAAGGCCGCCCTCTATGCCCACTGGCGCCCCGGTATCGCTACTGCCGACCAGCTTCACGGCAAGGAGATGTCCTACAACAACTTCATCGATGCCGATGCCGCCCAGCGCGCGGCCTACGACCACGCCGAGCCGGCCGTTGCCATCATCAAGCATGCCAACCCCTGCGGTGTCGCGATCGGCGCCGACATCGCGCAGGCCTACGACCGCGCACACGCGTGCGACCCGGTGTCGGCGTTCGGTGGCGTCATCGCGACCAACCGTCCCGTCACGGCGGCGATGGCCGAACGGGTTGCCGAGGTGTTCACCGAGGTCGTCATCGCTCCGGACTTTGAGCCCGAGGCGCTGGAGATTCTGAAGCGCAAGAAGGCGATTCGGCTGCTGAGACTGCCCGAGGGCATGGAGCGCGGCGCCGAACAGATCGACTTCCGTGCCGTCAGTGGTGGGGTGCTGATGCAGACGCGAGACAAGATCGATGCGGTTGTCGAGGGCGGTGGGGGCGATGACCCGTCGCTCTGGACGCTCGTGAGTGGCGACGCTGCGGACGCCGCACAGCTGTCAGACCTGGCATTTGCATGGCGGGCGGTTCGCGCCGTCAAGTCCAACGCCATCCTGCTCGCCAAGGACGGTGCCAGCGTCGGCGTGGGCATGGGCCAGGTCAACAGGGTGGACTCCTGCCACCTGGCGGTCACCCGCGCGGGTGCAGACCGCGCGGCCGGCTCGGTGGCAGCCTCGGATGCGTTCTTCCCGTTCGCCGATGGACTTCAGGTCCTGCTGGACGCCGGCGTCCGGGCCGTGGTCGCCCCCGGTGGCTCGATGCGCGACGCGGAGGTGATCGAGGCTGCCGCGGCAGCCGGCGTCACCATGTACTTCACCGGGACCCGCCACTTCGCCCACTGAGCCAGCTGCCTCTGACGGAGTCTCGTGACGGAAGTCTGGTGACGGAAGTCTCGGCAGATCAGGCCAGCTGACCGGCTGGGTCGGCTAGCGCGCCGCCGCGCACACGCGGTGGCTGAAGGTGACCACGTCGCCGGGCGAAACGAGGTGGGCCACGGACAGACACGTCTGCTGACCGCTCGGCAGCCCACGCAGCGCCACCCATGGGGCAGCGTTGGGGCTGGCGTCGTAGTTGACGATTGCCCTTGGCTTGCTGGCGTCCGCCCCTTCGTAGATCACCGTGGCAACGACGTCGGGGCGGATCGGCATGGCCCAGGACACGATCAGCTCGCCCCTGTCGGGGCCCTGGGCCACGACAGCATTCCTGGGGGTGTACCTGGCGGCGGCCTGTGCTGCCGTCGCCGTCAGATGGCTCGGTGACATCTGATCGGGATCGGTCGCGGGCTGGGCAAGTCTCCATGTGGTGGATACAGCCAGCAGGGCGGCGAGCGCGCCACAGAGCACGAGGAACCGGTGCCTTGAGCTGACCGGAGTCTCCGGCGTGGGCTCAGGCGCACGCGGAGCCGACGCAAGGGCGGTGAGCCCCTGCCCCAGCTCGGTCAGGGAGGCGCCGAGCTCGACAGCGGAGGCGGGACGGTCGTCCGGCTCGGCGGCCATGCACCTGCGCAGGAGTCGTTCCAGCTCGGGAGGCACCCCGGGCCGTGCGATGGCCGGAAGGTCGTTGCGCAGGATGCGGGAGACCAGAGGGGCAAGGCCCGTGCGTGCCTCCTTGGCGAACGGCGCTTGCCCGGCCAACAACGTGTAGAGGGTGGAGCCGAGCGAGTAGATGTCAGACGCAGTGGTCGCGGCCTTGCCCTCGAGGATCTCGGGGGCGGCGTGGACGACCGTATAGGCGGCGGTTTCTGTCGCGACGCTGCCGGCGTCATCCATATTGACCACGCTGGCGATCCCGAAGTCAGCCAACGCAGGCTCGCCGTAGGCCGTGAGAAGCACGTTGTGTGGCTTGACGTCGCGGTGCAGGACGCCCGCTTCGTGCGCCGCGTGCAATGCGCTGCACAGGCGAGCTCCGATCGAGACGACCTCAGAGACCGGCAAGGGGCCCTGCGCGGCAACCTTGCGGGCCAGTGACCCACCCGAGCAGTACTCCATGGCCAGCCACGGTCGGTGGCCTCGCGTCGCCCCTGCGCCGTAGACCGTCACGATGTTCGGGTGTGAGGAGACCCTGCCGGTGGCCAGGCACTCGGCGCGAAAACGTCGCAGCTGACGGTCGTTCAGGGTGTCCGATCGCAAGACCTTGAGGGCGACGGTCCGGTCGAAGCGGATGTCGCGGGCCCGGTAGACGGTGGCGAAGCCCCCTTGGTCGATCCGTTCCAGATCCTCGTAGCCTTCAGGGCCGTCGTGCTCAACGGATGTCTGCGCGTTCACGCCGTTGACCACCACTGAAAGGCCCACCCCTCGTATGCCGTAATCACCGTGTGCCGTGCTCGTATCCCGTTCGGGAGCGACACGTGTTCGGGGAGCGATATCTGCCTCCCGGCTCTTCCCTGCTGCTGCAGTTTTTCATGCCCCGGGGTCGCGTGGGTGGCGTCGAGCTTGCCTGTGGAAAGATTCGCGTCATGACTGCTCAGACTCTGGACGGCAGAGCGACCCTGGCGACCATCAAGGAAGAGCTCAAGGGCCGTATTGCAGCGCTGGCCGAGCTCGGCATCGTCCCCGGTCTCGGGACTGTGCGGGTCGGCGAGGACCCGGGAACCAAGTGGTATGTCAACGCGAAGCACAAGGACTGTGCCGAGGTCGGCATCGCGAGTATTCGTCATGACCTCCCGACCGGCGCCACCCAGGCCGAGGTCGAGGCCATCATCGACCTGCTCAACGCCGACCCTGCCTGTACCGGATACCTCGTGCAGCAGCCGACCGGGCTCGACGAGTTCGCCCTGCTCTCCCGGGTGGATCCGAGCAAGGACGTCGACGGGCTGCACCCGTACAACCTGGGGTGCCTCGTCCTCCGGCAGGCAGCGCCCTTGCCGTGCACCCCCGTGGGCATCATCGAGCTGCTGCGCCGCTATGACGTCCCGATCGCCGGAGCCCATGTCGTGGTCGTCGGGCGTGGCCTCACCGTGGGTCGACCGCTCGGCCTGCTGCTGACCAGGCGCAGCGAGAACGCCACGGTCACCTTGTGCCACACCGGAACCCGCCATCTGGCGCAGCACGTTGCTCAGGCGGACATCGTCGTCGCCGCGGCAGGGTTTCCCGGCATCATCACGGCGGACATGGTCAAGCCGGGCGCTGCGGTCGTCGACGTGGGCGTCAGCCGCGAGGTGGGCGATGACGGGAAGTCGCACGTGGTGGGCGACGTCCACCCTGACGTGGCCGATGTCGCCGGATGGCTCACCCCGAACCCCGGCGGTGTCGGGCCGATGACCCGCGCCATGTTGCTGATGAACGTCGTCGAGGCTGCCGAGCGCATGGCTCGTTCATGACTTCTGCCCGCGTGACCTCTGCCCGCTTCGGTGCGCTGTGGTTGGTCGCGGTGGCGCTCATGGCTGGCGTCGGGTTGATGGGCTTTGGCCATGTTCGCCCCGGCGGGTTCGTGGTTGCCGGCACCTTGGTTGCCGCGGCGGCGTTGAGGCTGATGCTGCCTCGAGGACCGGCGGGTGGGCTGGTCGTGCGTTCCCGCATTGCCGACGTGGCGTTCCTCCTGGGCATGGGCCTTGGGCTGTTTGTCATCGTCAGCGCCCTGGATCTGCGGTCGAGACGCTGAGCCATCTGAGGCGCTGAACCACCCGAGGAGCTGAGCCGGGCCAACGGCATACACCACTGCCCGCCAGCACAGGGTGCTGACGGGCAGTTGCCTTTGAACGAGTGGGCGGCTGGCCTATTTGATCAGGCCAAGGCTCCTGACGGCGTCGCGCTCCTCGGCCAGCTCGGCCACTGAAGCGTCGATCCGCGCGCGGGAGAAGTCGTCGATCTCCAGACCCTGGACGATCTCGTAGCTGCCGGCCTTGGTGGTCACCGGGAAGGATGAGATCAGGCCCTCGGGGACACCGTAGGAGCCATCGGAGGCGACGGCCATCGAGAGCCAGTCGCCGTCAGCGGAGGCACCCAGCCAGTCACGTGCGTTGTCGACGGTCGCGGATGCAGCCGACGCGGCAGAGGAGGAACCGCGGGCCGCGATGATGGCGGCGCCGCGCTTCTGGATGGTCGGGATGAAGTCACTCTCCAGCCAAGCCTGGTCGTTGACCAGCTGCGCGGCGTTCTGCCCGTTGACCTCGGCGTGGAAGATGTCCGGGTACTGCGTCGCTGAGTGGTTGCCCCAGATCGTCATCTTGCGGATGTCGTTGACGCTGACGCCGGTCTTGGCGGCCAGCTGTGCGAGTGCACGGTTGTGGTCGAGGCGGGTCAGTGCCGAGAATCGCTCGCGGGGGATGTCCGGCGCGTTGCTCATCGCGATGAGGGCATTGGTGTTTGCCGGGTTGCCGGTCACGGTGATGCGGACGTCATCGGCAGCGTGGTCGTTGAGGGCCTTTCCCTGGCCGGTGAAGATGGCACCGTTGACCGAGAGCAGGTCGCTGCGTTCCATGCCTGGGCCGCGTGGACGTGCACCGACGAGCAGTGCGAGGTTGACGCCCTCGAACATCGTGTTCGGGTCGTCGCCGATCTGGACACCGGCCAACGTCGGGAAGGCGCAGTCGTCGAGCTCCATGACGACACCCTCGAGAGCCTTCAGCGCCGGCGTGATCTCGAGCAGCCGCAGCTCCACGGGAGTGTCAGGGCCGAACAGCTTGCCGCTGGCGATGTGGAAGAGCAGGCTGTAGCCGATCTGGCCTGCGGCGCCGGTGACGGCGACCTTGATGGGAGTTGTGCTCACGTTGTGCCCTTCGGCTGGCGCCCCTTCGGGCGAGTTGGATGAGTTCCTCGTCGACGTTAGCAGCGCCCCCCACAACGCTCGACAGGTGTCGCGATCCGGAAGGCCCGAATGCAAAGTATCTTGATGTCAAGGTAATCTTGGGCCAGTTCAGTTGAGACCGTGAAGACAGCCAGCCGCCGAACCGAGGAGCCACACGCATGAGCAAGATCAAGGTGAAGAACCCCGTCGTCGAGCTCGACGGTGACGAGATGACGCGGATCATCTGGCAGTTCATCAAGGACCGCCTGATCCACCCGTACCTGGACATCGACCTCAAGTACTACGACCTGTCGATCCAGAAGCGTGACGAGACCGACGACCAGATCACGATCGACGCGGCGAACGCCATCAAGAAGTACGGCGTCGGGGTCAAGTGCGCGACCATCACCCCCGACGAGGCCCGTGTCAAGGAGTTCGGCCTGAAGAAGATGTGGCCCTCGCCCAACGGCACGCTCCGCAACATTCTCGGCGGCACCATCTTC
>Ga0209585_10000920_pt1 | contig 11450 bp, 6 predicted proteins | sample NGEPerone_FD_185491 | JGI IMG/M metagenome (GOLD analysis project Ga0209585, IMG submission 185491) | Arctic peat soil microbial communities from the Barrow Environmental Observatory site, Barrow, Alaska, USA - NGEE Permafrost154B-one... | ecosystem: Environmental > Terrestrial > Soil > Wetlands... | reverse complement strand
TAGCGGATGCTATACTTGACAGGGTAGTTCATGATGCACATCGAATGGAACTCGCAGGAGAATCATTGAGAAGAAGACAAAAAAACAATGTCAATGAAAATATTGAATCAAAATAAATAAATCTAATTTTGTAATACGCTAATCAGGATAAGGATATGATCGTTCTTAAAACTCTCAAAAATGGGTGGTCAAATTACACCGGCGCAGGGTGGTCAATTTAGCCGGCAAATCCACTATACACGGCAATCGATGAAACGCTGAAAGGGAAAGAAATCCCGATGCCTATAGGATTCTCATTTTCCGATCAAGAAAAAACAGTGCGAAGTGATTTCAGGATAAAATGGTGGCAAGACCCAACAACATCAACCTACCAGAATATTAGTGTTATTCCAATTGGGAACCTGCCAGAAGAACCATTTGATATTTCCGGGCTAAGTTCTTCAAGGTTTTATTCTGCTGACGAGAAACCCGTCTTCTTCGGGCATTACTGGTTCGGTGGACATCCTCAATTATTAAGGGAGAATATCTGTTGCTTAGATTACAGTGTTGCTGTGAATGGGGTGTTAGCTGCTTACAGTTTTGACGGAGAGAAAGAGCTCTCGAATGATAAATTCACCTTCGTATAGTCGAGATCCCTCTATTAAAAGACAATTACGCATTTAATGCACCTGCTTGTATCACATCATCAGAATAGCCAATGTGAACGATAAAGATGTTGTACCCTGGCGTGGGTGCGTGGATTGAAACAGTTCGCATTGCGTTTGCATCCATTTTTAATGCGTTCGCATCTCTTGGAGTGTGTGGATTGAAACCTTGGTCACAATGTAGAACTGATTGGCCCAGTAATAAAAGGCTTGATCGAGAATGTTACAATTGCTCCATTATCTTCCATTCTTGCTGTTACCGTTCTTGGAAAAACCAACGATCTGTCCGGAATGGACATATATAATCCACTTGTGGGATAAGGCGGCTAAAATAGAGAACGTGTAGCCAAACATCAGTTTAATACTAAGTGAGAGGATTGGCTGTTGGCCGGAGTCTGATTTCGTTACAAGCTTTGTTCATTTCCCATAAAAAAAACTAAAAGTAGTTCCAGATAGAAATAGTTCGTCAAGAATGATTTCTTTTGCAGGCATTAGAAAGAATGAAATTGGCCTAATCTTAAGCAGCCTTTTTTTAATCTCACTAACTAATTGTGCTAATTTATTAGCTTGTCATATGTCGATGCAAAAATTTAAAGACGATCCTGAAGCGCTGCTACAATTGGCAGAAGGCAACCTTGACGCTTATCGTTTTTTATTTGACCACCATTTTACAGATCTTTGTAACTTCCTGTTGATCTATTTGCACAGTAAAGAACTTGCAGAAGATATTGCGCTCGAAATTTTCACATTCATCTGGGAAAAACGTCAATCACTTCAAATCAAAGCAAATTTCAAATCGTTCCTTTTTGCCGCAGCCAAAAATAAAGCAATCACGCTTTACAGTAAGGAACATCAGAAGTTGTTTACCCAAATCGAAAACGTTGAATCAGCAATGCCAAATGATTCATCTTCTCAGTTTACGATGGAAAACAACGAACTCCGTGATCTGATTAATGAAGCTATCCTCAACCTTCCGAAGAAAAGCCGACAAGTCTATCAGTTAGCATGGGAAGAAAATCTCTCGTACAACGAAATTGCCATTCAACTCGGATTAAGCCCCAAAACGATTGAGAACCATGTGGGAATAGCACTGCGTAAACTGCGCGAATCGCTGAAACCGTATTACAAACAGCTATTTATGTGGTGGTTGATTATGCAATTTTTAGAATGATATCCCTAATCGTTTCGGGTTGAAAATGCGAATATTGAGCTTCTGGCTATTAGGAGCTGGCGACAGGCAGACTCGTATACTAAAGAATCAGAAACCATCTTAACTTTTAAAGGATTAGTGTCAAATAGTTTGCACAATCATGCCAGTTTCAAGTTGTCAGAAACCAGCTGCTTATTACCTAATCCATTTAAGACCTTTTTAGGAAAAAACGCAAACATCTTATCTACGGCATTAACAAGCAAGCCGCAAGTTGCCAATTGCCAGTGGCTGATATTGATCTTCAAAAAGTTGGAACAAGATATAATCCTCTCACTTCGTCGTGTTACATCATTTTCAAAATAATTGCAATATCGTTTGGGGGTTTTTCCAATTTTCATAGACATATAATTGAAACAACTAAATATGGAATCGATAATCACCCCCTGGGATGCAATTGCTGCCCGGCTAAAAAACGAAGCTAGCACTGAACAACTTCTTCAAATGGAGGAATGGCTCGAATTATCGCCAGAAAATCCAGCGATCTTTTCGGAAATTATGAATACATGGTCACTTACCAAATATAAAACTGAGTTTTACGAGCCTGATAAATCGATTAACTGGGAGAAATTAATGAAGCGGATTGGCCATTTTCAAAGTCGTAGAATAGAATTAAATACCTGGTACAGGTGGATAGCCGCTGCATCAATAATTGTCGTTGTTTTCCTGGCAGGTCTTGGATTGGGCGAACGCTTTTTTAAGCGATCAGGTTCTATTCAACTAGTCAGAATAATATCACCTGAAGGCAGTAAGACACAAATTGTTTTACCCGATAGTACCCATGTTTGGCTGAATTCGGGAGCTGAATTGCAGTACACAAGTGATTTTACAGCTCAAAATCGTCAGGTAACCATGAAGGGCGAATGTTTTTTCGCTGTTACAAAAGATCCGGGACATCCTTTTATTGTTAACGGAACTGAACTACGGATCAAAGTTTACGGAACCCAGTTTAATGTGAACGAAGACCGGTTTACAAAGGGAACCGATGTTACATTGATTTCAGGAAAAGTAGAGGTTTACAGCCAGAATGACAAATTGTTATCAAAGTTGATTCCGGGAGAACAATTGGTTTACACCAATGGATTAAGTCAGGTTCTGAAAACAAAGGATTCCGAGGCAGTGGCATCATGGATTAATAATATGCTGATCTTTAACAATCAACCATTTGAAGAGGTGATTCATTATCTCGAAAAATGGTATGGAGTGACTATAACACTTGATCGGACATTGTATTACAATTACAACTATACATTTAAGGTGAAAACCGAAAGTCTGCACGAAGTGCTTGATTTAATATCGTTTATAACGCCTATCGAATATCGGATTGAAGGAGAAAAAGTAACCATTAAATACCAGAAACATATGAAGAAATAAAGGAAAAACAGACACAAAAAAACAGGAAGCGTTTTAGACTCCCTGTTTATTAATGTAGTTTATCATTAAACCGAATTTTCTGTGCAAAATGCTTCCTGATAAAAGTGATGCACAAAAGATTCATAAAACTAAATCATTCAAAAGTATGAAAATTTTAATTCATTTGTGTTGGCGTGAACCTGCCACACAAAAAATTCTTTTAACTATGCGATTAACGTTATTCTTGCTGGTTATTAGTGTTTTTAGTGCATTTTCAAATACCTATGCGCAAAAAACCAAACTGGACATCAATGTTCAAAACAGAACTGTAAAAGATGTTTTAAATGAAATTGAAACTCAAAGCGAATTTTTCTTCATGTACAACAACAAGCAGGTAGATGTTGAGAGGATTGTTAATCTTGACGCAAAAGCTACAACTGTTGATATCGTATTGCAAAAATTATTTGCAGGAACCGATGTAAATTTCAAAGTTGTAAACCGTCAGATTTTGCTTTTCCCAACTAACGAAATCAATTTATCGGCTCAGCAACAAGACAATAAGATGTCAGGTAAAGTTACCGATCAAACAGGTGCTCCTCTACCCGGAGTTGCCATTGTCGTAAAAGGAACTACGATCGGCATTGTCACTGATACTGACGGAAAATATACGCTATCGAATATACCGAATAATGCCACCCTTGTATATTCCTTTGTAGGAATGGGCACTAAAGAGATAGTCTATAAGGGTCAACCAGTTCAGAATATGGCATTGACAGAAGATGCTATCGGCGTTGAAGAAGTCGTAGTAATCGGATACGGAACTGCACAAAAGAAAAACCTTATGGGTGCAGTCGATAAAATAGGGGCAAACCTACTTGAAGACCGTCCGGTTAGCAATGCGATGCAGGCACTTCAGGGCGCATCCGCGAATCTGGTTATTCAGCAAAAAAGCATGAACCCCAACGACAACAGTATGAATATCAATATTCGCGGGGTAAGTACAATGAATAACAACGACCCGCTAGTTGTTATTGATGGCTTAATTACTGAAATGGAGAGCTTAAACAAGCTGAACCCGGCAGATATTGAAAATGTATCGGTATTGAAAGATGCCGGTAGTGCTGCAATATACGGATCGCGTTCGTCGAATGGCGTAATTCTGGTTACTACCAAAAAAGGAACAAAAAACAGTAAACCTGTTATTCGTTTAAATACTCTTGCCGGAATGCAGGATACCAAGGTACTTTATACGCCGGTAAAAGGTTATGAAAATGCATTACTCAGAAACCAGGCACTGATAAACGGTGGTTCATCTCCCATTTATACACCTGCACAAATCAGAGACTATCAGTTAAAAGGCGATGGCGAATGGTTTTTAAATGGCATATTACAGAATGCGATGCAACAAAACTATAATGCGAGCATTTCTGGCGGTAATGAAACATCAACTTATATGGTATCTGCCGGTTACTACAATCAGGCAAGCAATTTTGTTGGAAATTACGGATTAGAACGGTATAATTTTCGTACTAATCTGGTAAATGAATACGGCAAATTCAAAATCATAGCATTAATGGCATATAACCGTACAATGCAAAATGCTCCAAACGCCAGCGCGGGAACTTTAATAGTTGATGGGGGACGTATCCCAAATTATTACAACTATAAAATGAAAGCCGATAACGGTCATTACTTGACTAATGATGTTTTGTCAGAATTTAACCCCCTGGGACTTCTGGAAGCCGGTGGATATCAGAAAAAAGACGATGATAATTTTAACGGAAGCCTTAACCTGGAGTATAAGATTATCAAAGGACTAACGGCAAAAGGATTAATTGGACTGGATTTAAGCGCAAATCATAGATATATCAGGGGATTGGAAGTGCCGTTCTATGCCAGTGAAACAGCAACAGTACCCAGTTCCTTTGCCAACAGCACAAGAAATACCGAAGATTACAACGAAAAAAAGTACATCCTGAATACCCAGTTTATGCTGGACTACAATAGCACTTTTAATGAAGTGCACAATGTTACAGGATTACTGGGTGTTTCAAATGAATCGTATACAAGGCAGGCAAACGAAATCAAGAAAAAATATACCGATCGTGATTTAGGTCTTCCTGAATCAGATACAGAACTTGATCCAAGCAGTTATAATACACCTCAACAGACTCAGGAACGGAGTATTTATTCATTGTTCGGACGATTAGGTTATAACTATAAAAACAAATATTACAGTGAATTCAGTTTTCGTTATGATGCTTCATCAAAGTTCGCTAAAGATTATCGTTGGGGATTCTTCCCTTCAGTCTCTGCAGGATGGAGGGCGTCTGAAGAAAACTTTATGGCTTCCTACAAAGAAAAATTTGGAGATTTAAAAATCAGGGGCTCATATGGTGTATTGGGGAACCAAAATGTAGACGATTATTCCTACTTCACAACTTATTCCGTTTATACGAACTCATATGGGTTCAATAATCAGGCAGTATCAGGTACAGGTTTCAGTTTTGGAAATAGTGAACTCAGATGGGAAGAATCAGCCAATTTCAATATTGGTACGGATGCTTCTTTCTTGAAGAATAAGCTCTATGTATCATTGGATTACTTCAATAAAATCACATCAAATATCTTACTAACACCAGTTGTACCAACCGTCTTCGGAGGTGCAGTGGCCAAAGAGAATGCCGGAAAAATGAGAAACCAGGGTTGGGAGGCAACAATTGGATTTCGCACAAAAACAGGTGCTATCAACCACAATATCAGCCTCAACATAGCTGACTCACGAAATGAAGTAACTGATTATGGCGGAAACGAACAAATTGACGCAAGTGATCAAATGCTAAAAATCATCCGTGAAGGTGAAGCGTTAGGATCCTATTTTGGATACAAAACCGACGGATATTTCCAGAATTATACCGAGATTGAAAATAGCGCTTTACCAATTGGAGCCACCGTTCAGCCAGGTGATGTTCGCTATAAGGATGTCAATAAAGATGGCGTAATTGACGACAAAGACCGCCAGGTTTTGGGAAATGCATTTCCCCGTTATACATTTGGATTGAACTATGAAGTGAAATGGAAAGGTTTCGATCTGGGTCTTTTGGTTCAGGGTGTAGGCAAGCGTGACATGTTTTTGCGTGGTGAATTGGTTGAGCCATTTCATTCGAATTATTCCTACGTAATGTATACTCACCAGTTAGACTACTGGACACCAACCAATCCGGATGCCAGATGGCCACGTTTGTCGTCTCCGGGTTCTGCATCCAATACAAATAACTATCAGAAAAGCTCTGATATTTATATATTCAATGCCTCATATATCCGCCTGAAAAATATCCAGGTTGGTTATACCTTACCTAATCAAATCACTTCAAAAATCGGGGTGCAAAAGTGTCGAATTAGTGTAAATGCACAAAATCTCTTCACATTATCCAATGTATCGTTTATTGATCCAGAATCTTCGGAGTTCGGAAGCAACATGGGAGGTACAGGAGGTGCAGGAGCAAACAGCGGACGTAACTATCCTACGCTGAAGTACTTTGGATTTGGTTTAGATTTAGAATTTTAAAAAAAGAATCACGATGAAAAAGAAATTCTTACAATATAATGCGGGAGTTGCATGTATTATTCTTTTATTGTTTACTTCTTGTAACAAACTGGATCTTACACCAACCAATAAATTCACCGATGCTAATTACTGGACTTCTGCGGAAAAAGCAAACCTTGTTTTAAATATGGCCTATAGCCAGATGAATAACAATGACTATTTTTTCAAAACGGAGGCTTTGTCAGATAATTTATATGAAGGTCGCGGTTCGAGCAGCGAAAAAGCCATATCTTCGGGTCAGGCAGATGCAGCAAACAGCCGGTTTGCAGACGAATGGAAAAATTGCTATGAAGGGATTAAAACCTGTCATACTTTCCTCGAAAATGTCGACAGGATTACGGCAATGGACGAGACATTGAAAAAGCGGATGAAGGCAGAAGCCAGGTTTATAAGGGCCTACCTATATTTCAGATTGACCACATGGTATGGCGACGTACCTTTGTTCGATCACGATCTCACATTGTCCGAGACAAGAACCATCACACGTTCATCGCAGACTGAAGTATTAACATTTATTGGTAGCGAATTGGATGCAATATTGGCAGATCTTCCCGCAAAAGAAGCTTATTCTGATGCGAATAAAGGCCGGATCTCTTCTGGCGCAGTAATTGCATTGAAAGCACGGTCCTTTCTTTACAGTAACGACTGGGCAAATGTGGTGACTTCGAGCGAAAAGCTGATTAGCACAACAACTTACGGCAAATATGATTTATTTCCTTCCTATGATGGACTTTTCCTTCCGGAAAACGAATACAACAGTGAAGTAATTCTGGATCTGGGCTATGTTCCCTCATTGAGGACATGGGGAAATTATTACGATTACGCTCCACTTTCGGTTGGAGCCAGAATAAATTCGCTTGCCCCGACTCAGGAACTGGTTGACGATTATGTCATGCTAAACGGGAAATCAATAAGCGCCACAGGTTCAGGATACAACGAGGATGATGCATATAAAAACCGCGATCCAAGACTTACGGCAACGGTTGTGTATCATCAATACCAATGGAAAAAGCCAGATGGTTCATTTCAAACCATCTATATTAAGCCAGGTACGGCACCAAACGAAGCAGCAGCCGTTGACGAATATAAGGGACAAGGAACGAACTCTACTTCCACAGGATATTATATGAGGAAATACTACGATCCCACCTCCCTGGCAAGCTTTACTTCGGGTTTAAACCTTATCCTGATCCGTTATGCAGATGTTTTACTGATGTATGCAGAGGCAAAAAATGAATTAGGGCAAATGAACGAAAGTATCTGGAACATGACGATAAAGACAATACGTTCCCGTGCTGGATTTACAGATCCTGAAGCGTTGGTTTATAATACCAGCTGGACCAAAGCAGATTTGCAAAATATTATCCGCCGCGAACGTCGCAGCGAATTGGCACTTGAAGGATTAAGGATTTTTGATATCCGTCGCTGGAAAACTGCGGAGACTCTTCTTAACGTCAATCCTCACGGAGCAAAATATGGCGATGCCGGAACAGATAACGGATATATTCGTCTTGACAAAAGATCCTTCAACAAAACCAGGGATTATCTTTGGGCTGTACCTCAGTCTCAGAAAGATATAAATCCAGGTTTAGGTCAAAACACAGGTTATTAAAATCAAGAGTACAGAATTTAAATCGTGAATTAGAAATACAAAAAAACATATAGTTATTATGAAAAAAATACTAGTTAAACTGGCAGTATTGGCATCTTTACTTATTGCATTTATCGGTTGTAAAGATGACACTTTGAAAGATACCAAAGTTACGGCAGTGAAGTCTCTATATGAGCCAACTGAAGGGAAATCAGTTGTATTGCAAAGCTCGGCATCGGCTTCTCTCTATTTCGAATGGGAACCAGCCAAAGCAGAAGATAGTGGTATGGTCTTATATGAAGTGGCATTCGACAAAGTAGGTGGTGACTTTTCATCTCCGCTATACAGAATGGCATCCGACAACAACGGAGGTTACAACCATGCTACGCTTACCCACAAACAACTGAATAAAATTGCCGGAATGGCCGGAATCGAATCGGCAGCTACAGGTAAATTGATTTGGACTGTTTTCTCTTCAAAAGGGATCAACGATATAAAGGCTGATGAATCCAGGACGATCGAAATTACCCGTTTGTCAGGATTTGCTGATATCCCAGTTGATGTGTTTGTAACAGGTGAAGGCTCAGAAGGCGGAGCAGATCTATCCAAAGCAAGTATAATGAAATCGACTTCAAACGGTGAGTTTGAAATTTATACAAAATTAACTGCTGGCAAAACATATCACTTCACGGATGCAAAGGTCGGAACTCCCCGTCTGTTCTATGTTCAGAACAATTTAGTAAAGGAAGGTGTAACTACTGTTACAGCAGCTAAAACAGGTGTCTATCGAATTAATCTCGATTTTAACTTAGGGGCCGCAGTTTATACCGAAATTACTGATATGCAAATGTTCTTTTGTCCGACAAATTCATTCCTGTTCTCGTGCGACTATACCGCTAATGGGACCTGGAAAGCTTTAAGCAAACCAATTACCTTCAAAACAGAAGGATGGGGTAAAGATGAACGTTATAAAATAAAGATGACCACAATAAATGCTGCCGGCGAAACAGTTGGAGAATGGTGGGGAACACCAAATACCGACAGCAGACCGAACAGCTCAAGCCCGGCATCATACTACTACATATTTCCAGTTGATAATGACCAATGGAATGGTAAATTCAAATTTGCTTCAGAAATTGACGGAAGTTTGTCTGATGTAACAATCTTTCTCCAGGCTACCGGACCATATACCCATGAGGTAAAAAAGGTAGGTAATCAATAAATTACATTAACAATCAGATGGGCGGGCATGTAAATGCCTGCCTTTTTTTGATAAATCATGCGCAATAACTGATAATTATGAATAAATGTTATTTTTTTCTGTTTTTAGTCATCATAGCATCTCAATCCTGCAGTAAAAAGAATACCCCCGTAATTAATGATAACACCGAGTACACAATTGATTGGAATGCCGCAGCCGACAGCAGCAGTTCAACTCTAATTAACTCATTTTGGAATGCTTCCGAAAAATATTTCAACTCGAACAATAGTGGATTGAAAGATTTTCAATACTGGCCACAGGCACATGCGCTGGATGTTATGATTGATGCCTATTCCCGAAATAATAACAGCACTTATAAAACAACCATTGATCAGTGGTATGATGGTGTAAAACTGAAGAATGGCAATACTTTTCTGAATCAGTTTTACGACGATATGGAATGGAATGCCCTTGCAATGCTCCGTGCTTACAATGTAACTTCAGAAGAAAAGTTCAAAACCGGAGCAATAGATGTTTGGAAAGACATTCAAACTGGATGGAATACAAATGCTGGCGGAGGAATTGCATGGAAGAAAGATCAGCCGTATAGTAAAAATGCATGCTCAAATGGACCGGCATGTATACTTGCAGCCCGTTTATATCAACAGTTTAACGATGCAAAGGATAAAGAGTGGGCAATTAAGATTTATGATTGGGAGAAAGAGTATCTGTTTAATACTTCGAACGGCGCTGTATATGACAATATCGATAGCCATACCGGCGAAATCAAAACAACATGGATATTTACTTATAACCAGGGAACTTTTCTCGGATCTGCACTTGAATTATACAAAATAACTGGCGACAAAGGATATCTGAACGACGCCATTAAAGCGGCTGATTACACACTCAATAACCTGGTCGATAGCAACGACAGGCTACTCAAAAACGAAGGTACCGGAGATGGAGGATTATTCAAAGGCGTTTTTATCCGCTATTTTACACAACTCATCCTAAATCCTGATTTGAGCAGCACGATTCAGAAAAGATACATAACCTTTCTCAAACACAACGGAGAAGCCCTCTGGAGAGAAGGCACCAATAAATCGTTGATATTATTCAGTCCTTATTGGAAAACAAAGCCGGGAAGTACAACTGATCTGACAACACAAACCAGTGGTGCAATGCTGATCGAAGCTGTTGCACTTCTGAAAAAGCGAAACTTACTGGAAAATTAATTTGTTTGCCGGAGAATTAGAAATATATTGAATAACCTAACGGTTAGTATCTTGCTCATCAAACAATTACTAATTATGAACAAAACCAGCTTTAAAAAAAATTGCTATAGTTTTCCTTGGGATTCTGGCACTCCCAGGTTTTCATGCAAGATAGGAAAACAAAGACTTGATTCGTGCAAAAGCGACACTTCTACAAATCTACAATTCAATCAAGCCATCAAGGTAATGATGTGATCGAGACTGGCGGATTTGAAATAATGAAGCGATTAAGCCTCATGATGGATTGGATCATTTGTTTCTATATCCTGATAAAAATGGCTCCTTTAAGAACTAAATGCAAATAGACTTCTGAATCAACCACCTTTTAATTAAAATCTCATGAAGAAAAATATTATTACCGTTATTTTGTTTTTGGCTACTACATTTTCTTTACAAGCACAAAAACAGTTTACCGACTTAGTTAATCCTTTTTTAGGTACTGCCACCTTATGGGACAGTATAGACATCGGGTATAAGCCTACTCACAGGACCTGGGGCGCCGAAGTCTTTCCGGGTTCTTCGCTACCCAACGCGATGGTACAGCTCACCCCGGTTACCAAATTTCACAGT
>Ga0209585_10000919_pt1 | contig 11459 bp, 6 predicted proteins | sample NGEPerone_FD_185491 | JGI IMG/M metagenome (GOLD analysis project Ga0209585, IMG submission 185491) | Arctic peat soil microbial communities from the Barrow Environmental Observatory site, Barrow, Alaska, USA - NGEE Permafrost154B-one... | ecosystem: Environmental > Terrestrial > Soil > Wetlands... | reverse complement strand
CCGATCTGCCTCAAAAGCAAATTCGCTTTCTTTAATACGGGCCGCTTTTTATACTTCCTGGACGGCAAATACTTCTTATCCAGACTTAAAAAATAATGCGGACAAGATCAACACTATTTTTCCTGAATGGTTTTTTATTGACACTGTTACCTATCGTTTGCAAACCAGAATTGATAGCGCAGGGCTCGCATTGATGCAGCAAAAAAAACTTCGCATCATGCCGTTGTTGTCAAATTTTAATTCGTCTAAAGGAAATTTTGACGGGAAACTATTGCACAAAATATTAAATGATATTCCTTTACGAAACAGGCTCATACAAGAGGTGGCGGATACACTTTCATTTTATCATTTGAGTGGCATTAACGTGGATTTTGAAGAGCTCATAGAAAAAACCAATGAGCCACTTTCTTCTTTTCAAAAGAATCTCTATGAAACCCTTCATAAAAAAGATATGCTGGTTAGTATGGATGTGGAACCCAAGAATAACGATTATGATTACAAGAAGTTATCTGATTACAATGATTACATCGTACTTATGGCTTATGACCAATTTAATGGCTCAACCGGCCCTGGGCCTATAAGCGCGCAAAAATGGATTGAAGATGCCGTTTCCTGGACAGCCGACAGGATTGATCCTTCAAAAATAATTTTGGGATTAGGAGGTTTTGGTTATAGTTGGGTTGATGGGAAATTTGAAGGTACCCTTACCTATAATGATGCTATTAATAAAGCAAAGTCTTTGGATGCAAAAATTATTTATGATAATGATTCATATAACCTTCATTATAGCTATATAACAGAAGATGCTGTTGATTCTACAGACAAAAATTATCATGAAGTTTGGTTTACAGATGCTGCCACTACTTTCAATATCTTAAGATTCAGTGATGAATTTCCTACAGCGGGAACCGCATTGTGGAGGCTTGGAAGCGAAGATCAACGCATATGGAAATATTATAACCGCAACCTGAGTAATGCTTCATTACAGCAAAAGCCCTTTAATTTTGATTCACTCAAAACTATTCCTGTTATTTTAAATAATGTAGGATTCCAGGGCGAAGGAGAAGTGCTTGATATTATTTATTCCCCACAACCCGGAAAAATTAATTTTGAGATTGATACTTCAGAACAATTAATAGCTGAACAAAAATATGTGCAACTTCCATCAGGATATGTGATCAGGAAATTTGCAGAAGACACTACCGTGGGAAAAGGGCATAAATTGATTCTTACTTTTGATGATGGACCCAGCAGCGAATGGACACCAAAAATTCTTGATATTCTTGAACGTGAAAAAGTACCCGCAACTTTTTTTATTGTAGGCATTAATGCAGAACAGAATATTCCCCTACTGCAAAGAGAATTCAGAGATGGGTTTGAAATAGGTAATCATACTTTTACCCATCATAACATTGCTGACATGAGTTTGCAAAGGGCAGAACTCGAAATGAAACTTACCAGGCTTCTTATAGAAAGCATTACCGGCCATTCTACTATTTTATTCAGGGCGCCCTACAATGCGGATTCTCAGCCAGAAACTTATGAAGAACTTGCCCCTATCGAAAGAAGCAGAAGCGAAAACTATTTAACTATAAATGAAAGTATTGACCCTAACGATTGGGCAAAGGGCGTTTCTGCAGACAGCATTTTTCAAAGAGTGGTAAACCAGGTAGAAACGGGAAATGCAAGTATTATTTTACTGCATGATGCTGGCGGTGAAACCCGCGAGGAAACAGTGAAAGCATTGCCAAGAATCATTGATTATTTTAAAAAGCGCGGATACGTATTTACAACAGTAGCCAATCTAATGGGTAAAACCAAAGATGAGGTAATGCCATTGGTATCTACCTCACGCGATAGATGGACGAGAAAATTTAATTTCTTTCTCGCAGAAGCAGGATACTGGAGTGGCCATATTTTATTCTCTTTATTTATCATTGGAATTGTATTATCAGTTGGGCGAATTATCGCGATGGCTATATTGGCAAGTATTCAAAAAAGGAGAGAAGCTAAATTTGGATCAACAGCATTTCCGGCTTTTCTTCTTGCAGGAAAAAAAGAATATCCTATGGTAAGCATTATTGTTCCTGCTTATAATGAAGAAGTAAATGCTATAAGAACTGTTAACAGCTTGCTGGCACAGGATTACCCCGAACTGGAAATTATTTTTGTAGATGATGGAAGTACCGATGAAACTTTTTTAAAAGTCGGTGAATATTTTAAAACCAATACTAAAGTACAGGTTTGTACTAAAAGTAATGGGGGTAAAGCTTCGGCACTGAATTTTGGTATTCAAAAATCCAATGCAGAATATGTAGTTTGTATTGATGCTGATACCCAACTTAAAACTGATGCAGTTACATTATTGATGAAAAAATTTGACAATGAAAATGTAGCGGCAGTAGCAGGGAATGTAAAAGTTGGTAACGAAGTGAATATGATTACACGCTGGCAGAGCATAGAATATATTACTTCACAAAATTTTGACCGCAGGGCATTTGATCTTTTAAACTGCATTACAGTGGTACCTGGCGCTATAGGCGCTTTCAACAAAGATGCTATATTAATTGCCGGAGGTTTTACAACTGATACACTTGCTGAAGATTGCGACCTCACCATGCGACTGCTTCGTAATGGCTTTATTGTAAGAAATTGCACTGCAGCCATTTCATATACCGAAGCTCCGGAAACTTTCAGGCAATTTTTAAGACAAAGATTTAGATGGACATTTGGTGTTATGCAAAGTTTCTGGAAGCACAGAGATACTGTTTTCAATCCGAAATATAAAAATTTTGGGATGATAGCTATGCCAAATATTCTTATCTATCAAATCATATTACCGATCCTCGCACCTTTGGCCGATATTATTTTGGTATTGAGTTTACTTGCAGCCTCTTTTGGAATTGTTGTAGCAAGCATTCCACACATTATTTTCTATTATTTCATTTTTACATTAGTTGATATAGCAGGTGCGGCTTTGGCTTTCGCTTATGAAAAAGAAAATCATTTAAAATTGATCTGGATGGTTCCGCAACGATTAATTTATCGCCAGATGATGTATTATATTTTGATCAAATCTTTTAACAAAGCGATTAAAGGTGAATTACAGGGATGGGGCGCGTTAAAAAGAACCGGAAGCGTGAAGGAGGTGGCAGTTTCAGTTAAGAGTTAAGAGTTATGATTTCAAAGTTGAAATAAAAACGCTAAACTTTTATCCAAAATTTTAAATAATCGTAATAATCAGTATGCACTACTTCATAACCGGTTGGAATTTCATTTCCAAAACTATGGTAAGTAACCAATCTCGTTCCGGCAGGTTTTTTGTTTAATTGTTTGTACAAATAACGGTTGTAAGAGTCGAATAATCCTTCAGAATATTCAATATTGTAATCAATTTTTTGTGTGCCTTCAATATTTTCGTAAAAGGAGTTATAAAAATAAAAATGATCGTAATTTTTAAAATCTACGTTGGTAATATTTTCGCAACTAAAAAAAACATTTTTTAGTTGAAGCCTGTCTTTTAAATCGTTGCAAAGCATAACAAGATCACTTCTTTGTTCTATTCCGTAAAAAACAGTCTTAGGATGCTGATGAGCTGCAGTTAAACAAAATTTACCTGAGCCACTGCCGATATCCAACACTTTTTCTTCCGGAGAGATTGCTAAAAATGCTGCTGCCTTTTGTGCTACTGCAAGTGGTGTCCAATGTTTTTCGGCAACTGCCTGGATAGGTTTTGGATACAGAGAATTAAAAATTAAATCAGATGCAAACCAATCTTTCATTCGTTTTTTGTTTATCGATTCAGGCCAGAAATTTTATTTTTTCTTTTGAAATCATTATCAAAAACTTGCGATTCCTAATTTTTAATTCTAAACCCCGGCTCTCTCACTCAACTCCAGCCAACGCATTTCTTTTTTATCAAGAAGCACAATTATATCGCTGATTCTTTCGGCGGTTTGCTGCAACTTTTCAAATTCCATTGAACCATTATTCAATTTTACTTCCAATAATTTTTTCTCATTTTCCAGACCGGCAATCTCTTTTTCTAACTTCTCAAATTCAGTTTTTTCTTTAAAAGAAAATTTCTGTTTGGATTGATCAGTTAATTTATTTTCTTTTTGCAAAACACTTATTGGCTTTGACACAACAGGTTGTGGCTTATTTTCTTCTAATTGTTTCCACATTCTGTATTGGGAATAATTTCCCGGAAAATCTTTTATTTCTCCATTGCCTTCAAAGGCGAAAAGATGATCTACTAAACGATCCATAAAATACCTGTCGTGGCTAACAATTAAAATACATCCCGGAAAATCCTGCAAAAATTCTTCGAGTGTTCGTAAAGTTTGCAGATCAAGATCATTGGTAGGCTCATCAAGTACCAAAAAATTGGGGTTTTTAAAAAGAATGCTTAATAAATGCAATCGTCTTTTTTCGCCACCGCTTAGTTTACTTAATGGAGTAAACTGTTGCTGTGCAGTAAAGCCAAACTTTTCCATGAATTGCGTGGCACTAATCTTACTTCCATCCGCTAATGGAAAAAATTCCGCAAAATCTTTTACATATTCAATCGCTCTTTTATCTTCTTTATATTGCAATCCTTCCTGCGCAAAATTTCCGAATACAATTGTATCACCATGATTAATTTTCCCGCTATCAGGTGGAATAAGATCAAGCGCTACTTTTAAAAAGGTAGATTTTCCGGTTCCGTTTTTTCCCACAATTCCTATTCTTTCACCTTTCTTAAAAGTATAATCAAATCCTTTCATGATCACTTTATCACCAAAGGATTTATATACTTTTTTCATTTCTAAAACTTTGCCGCCCATGCGGGTCATTTTCACCTGGAGCGAAACTTCCGACACTTCTTTTTTCTGATTCACCCTATCTTCAATTTCTACAAATGCATCCTGCCGGCTTTTCGATTTTGTAGTACGTGCTTTAGGCTGTTTGCGCATCCATTCCAATTCCTTTCTGAAAATATTTTTATCCTTCAATAATTCGCTTTGCTGTATTTCCTGCCGAAGCGATTTTTGTTCCAAAAAATAATCATAATCTCCTTTATAAACATATAATTTTTCATCCTCGAGTTCAATGATCTCGTTACAAACGGCATCTAAAAAATAACGATCATGCGTTACTAATAATAAAGTGCTTTTATTACTTGCCAAAAAGTTTTCCAGCCATTCTATCATTTCTACATCAAGATGGTTGGTAGGCTCATCAAGTATCAACAAACATTTTCCTTCATGCAATTGTGATTCTATTAAAGCCTGTGCCAGGGCAACTCTTTTACGCTGGCCGCCACTTAAATTTTTAACCGGCTCATTAAGATGATGAAGATTTAACTTCCCCAAAATTTGTTTTAGATCACTTTCAAAACTCCATGCGTTGGCTTCGCTTAATTCAGTTATCAATTCGCTGATGCGGTCTTCATTGTGCACTTCTTCTTCAAGCAGCATTTCATATTCTTTTACCAAACGCACTACCGGATTGTCAATATTTAAAATATTATCCCAGATTGACCTTTCGTTTTCAAAAGCAGTTTCCTGCTGAAGCATAATAACTTTTACATCTTTATGAATCCAAATAGTTCCTGAATCAGGTGTATCCTGACCAGCAATTATTTTTAAAAGAGTGGATTTTCCGCTACCGTTTCTGGCAACAAAAGCAATTTTATCACCTTCTTCTACATGAAAGCTGATGTTTTTAAAAAGATTTCTAATCCCGAATGATTTACTTAAATTTTCTACTGAGGCATAATGCATAGCCTGCAAAGTTACAATTGAATTATGATGTCTGGCGTAAATGTGGGCCTTCCGGATTCAATTAACATGAAAATGGGTAAGTTAAAAAAGTCATTTTTTTCTTACCGAAAATCTTATACTTTCAACAATTAAGAGATACAATAATTAATTTATATTTTTGCAACCCTTTAAAATTGGTTTAAGAAATGCAAAAAATAATTTTAATCACCGGCGGAGCGGGTTTTATTGGCTCACATCTTACCAGGTTATTTGTAAATAAATATCCTGAATATTCGATTGTAAACCTTGACAAACTAACCTATGCAGGTAATCTTGAAAATCTAAAAGACATAGAAGATAAGAGCAATTATACATTTGTAAAAGGCGACATTGAAGATATGGAATTGGTGAAAAATCTTTTTGAAAAATATCAATTTACAGGTATGCTGCATTGTGCGGCAGAAAGCCATGTAGATCGATCTATTGCCGATCCATTGGCATTTGTAAAAACCAATGTTTTGGGAACAGTTTCCTTATTACAGGTTGCAAAAGAAGCATGGAAAGATAATTATGAAGGAAAATTATTTTATCATATTTCAACAGATGAAGTATATGGAAGTTTGGGAGAGGAAGGTTTTTTTACAGAAGAAACCGCATACGATCCACGAAGCCCATATTCTGCATCCAAAGCATCTTCCGATCATTTTGTAAGAGCTTTTTACCACACCTATCATTTACCGGTTATTATTTCCAATTGTTCTAATAATTATGGCCCTTACCATTTCCCGGAAAAATTAATCCCACTTTGTATTCATAATATCATCAACAATAAACCGTTACCTATTTATGGTAAAGGGTTAAATATTCGTGATTGGCTTTATGTAGAAGATCATGTACGTGCTATTGATACTATTTTTCATAATGGAAAAGTAGGGGAAACTTACAATATAGGCGGCCATAATGAATGGAAAAATATAGACATCATAACAGAACTTTGCAGGCAAATGGATGAAAAATTGGGCCGTGAAAAAGGTACCTCAGAAAAACTGATCACTTTTGTAAAAGACAGGGCCGGGCACGATCTTCGCTATGCAATAGATGCTACAAAATTGAAAAATGAATTAGGTTGGCAGCCATCTCTCCAGTTTAAAGAAGGATTAGCAAAAACCATAGATTGGTATCTTTCTAATGAGGAATGGCTGAATGAGGTAACCAGTGGCAATTACCAGCATTATTATGAACAACAATATGAAAAACGATAATTAATGAAAGGAATCATATTAGCAGGTGGCAGTGGTACCAGGTTGTACCCAATTACTATGGGTATTAGCAAACAATTGATGCCCATATATGATAAGCCGATGATCTATTACCCACTATCAACCTTAATGTTGGCGGGCATTAGAGAAATTCTTATTATTACCACACCCGAAGATCAGCAACAATTCCAACGTTTATTAGGAGATGGCGGCCAATGGGGATGCCATATTCAATATGAGGTTCAGGAAAAACCCAATGGACTTGCACAGGCATTTGTAATTGGAGAAAAATTTATTGGTACTGACGCAGTTGCTTTAGTATTGGGAGATAACATTTTTTATGGAAGCGGGTTTTCTCATCTGTTACAAAAATCTGCCAATCCGAATGGTGCAGTTATTTTTGCTTATCCTGTTAGTGATCCTGAAAGGTATGGTGTGGTAGAGTTTGACAAAAACCTTATTGCTGTAAGTATTGAGGAAAAACCCGCCAAACCAAAATCAAATTATGCAGTACCGGGTTTGTATTTTTATGATAATTCAGTTGTTGAAATTGCGAAAAACATAGCGCCATCCCCTCGCGGTGAATACGAAATTACAGATGTAAACAGAAAATATCTTGTAGATAAAAAATTAAAAGTAGCGGTACTTAATCGTGGATTCGCATGGCTTGATACCGGAACTTTTGAATCATTGCATGATGCATCCGAATTTGTAAGAGTAATTGAAAAACGCCAGGGATTTAAAATCGGTTGCCTGGAAGAAATAGCTTACCGTATGGGTTTTATTGATAAAGAACAATTAAATATTCTTGCCAAAAAATTTGAAAAAAGTGGTTATGGTGAATATTTAAAAAACATTGAGAAATAAAATACCTTATGAAATGCCCAGTAATAAAGATTCTTTAAGAGATGATTATTGCTCAGGGCATTACTTTTGACCATTAAAAATAATCAAAAATAACAAATGAATTATTATGTACATCCTTCTTCTATAATTGATGACAATTGTACCATTGGAGATGGCACTAAAATATGGCATTTCAGTCATGTAATGTCTGGGGCAATCATTGGCAATAATTGTAACCTCGGACAGAACGTAGTAGTTTCGCCAAAGGTTATTCTGGGCAATAATGTAAGAGTGCAAAATAATGTAAGTATTTACGAAGGGGTTATTTGCGAAGACGATGTTTTTTTGGGTCCGAGCATGGTTCTTACCAATGTAATTAATCCAAGAAGCGCCATCAGCCGCAAAGAAGAATTCAAAAAAACCTTTATAAAAAAAGGGGCAAGCATTGGGGCCAATGCCACCATTGTGTGCGGAAACACTATAGGTGAATATGCTTTTATCGGGGCTGGCGCAGTGGTTACCAAAGATGTGCCGGCTTATGCACTAATTGTTGGCAACCCGGGCAGGCAAAGGGGCTGGATGAGTGAATATGGGCAAAAGCTTATTTTTAATTCAGAGAATAGGGCTGTGTGCCCCGAAAGTAAACAGGAATATTTATTAGAAAACAATGTGGTAAAAAGAATAAAATAAGTAACCAGTCCTATAAAGTAACCCAGTACCGAAAAATGCTGAAAACTGGCAAAATTCATAAAAAGAATCAGTAAAAAAGTATCTCTTATTGCTGAAGAATTAAAAAATACTAAAAGAAAATGTGTGGAATAGCTGGCATTGTTTCAGTTAATAAAAATGAAGTCTCTCAACAGCGTTTGAAATTGATGACTGATATCATTGCATATAGAGGGCCGGATGGAGAAGGCCAATGGATTAGTGAAAATGGAAATGTAGGATTAGGTCACAGACGTCTGTCAATTATTGATTTAACGCATAATGCAGACCAGCCTATGCATTATATGGATAGATATACCATTATTTTTAATGGGGAAATTTATAATTATATAGAACTTAAGGAAAGACTTATCAAACAAGGATATTTATTCAAAACGGAAAGTGATACTGAAGTTTTGATGGCTCTTTATGATAAAGAAAAAGAAAATTGTCTTTCACTATTAGACGGTATGTTTTCTTTTGCAATTTATGATACAAAAGAAAATCAAATCTTTGCAGCAAGAGATCGCTTTGGAGAAAAACCATTTTATTACAACTATGAGCCTGGCAAACATTTTATATTTGGTAGCGAAATGAAATGTCTTTGGGTAGCAGGAATAAAGAAAGAAGTGAATAACCATATGTTATTCGCTTATTTAAATTATGGGATTCTTCAGAATCAAAGGAATGAGAACGAAACATTTTATAACAATTGCACTAACCTTCCCCACAGGCATTATTTAAAGCTTTCAGTCAACAATTGCCTATTATCACTAACAAAATACTATAACATTAGTATCAATAATATTAATCATACCATTACAGAAGCCCAGGCAAAAGAAAAATTCAGGGAATTGTGTTATACCTCTGTAACCAGAAGATTGCGCAGTGATGTAACAGTTGGTAGTAGTCTAAGTGGCGGATTAGATAGTAGTCTAATAGTTTGCATAATAGATCAGCTTAAAAAGGGCACCCAACAAAAGCAGAATACTTTTTCAGCAATATTCCCTGGTTACGCAAAAGATGAAAGGAAGTATATAGATTATGTAATTGAAAGAACAAATGTTTTTCCTCATTTTATTACTCCGCATGATGATGGGTTAATTGAGGATATGGAAAAATTGAGTTGGCACCAGGAGGAACCTTTTGGAACTGCTAGTATATATGCACAGTTTTGTGTGATGCGCCTTGCTAAAGAAAATAATGTAACAGTTTTATTGGATGGCCAGGGAGCCGATGAATACTTAGCTGGATATCATTCGTATTATCATCAGTTTTTTAATGATCTTAGAAAAAACTATCCGGAAATATCTCAAATACAATACAATGAATATCTACAATTGAGCAAGGGGAACAATATAAATCCAAGTATGAAAAAGGATTTAAAATATTTTGTTCGTTTGGGTATCCCCGGAATACTCAAAACTGGCAAAAATCTTGTAAATTACTATAATCATAAGAAATCTTCCTTTTTTTCAGAAGAATTTTACATAACTAATATAAGAGACAATCCCATTCCCTATTCCTATTTCAAGGATTTAAATACTGCATTGTATCACGATATTTTACAAGGCGAATTACAAAGTTTACTTCGGTATTGCGATCGAAACAGTATGGCTCAAAGCAGAGAAGTACGTTTACCTTTTCTCTATCACGAATTAGTTGAATTTGTTTTTTCTCTACCACCCTATTTTAAAATAAACAAAGGTTGGACAAAATGGATAATGAGAACAGCTTTTGATAATATCCTTCCTGAACAGATCGGATGGCGAAAAGACAAAATTGGATATGAGCCACCTCAAAATAACTGGCTTCAAAATAAGAATGTCCAGGAAAAAATTCATGAAAGTAAAAGAAAACTATATAAACATAATATAATCAGTAAGAAAGAATTTGAGACAGATATTTCATTGAGTAGCTCATCTGAAGTTAATAATAAAAAATGGGAGATTTGGATGGCAGGAGAAATGTTTAAATAAATGACTTACAGCAAATTGTTGTGTTGTAATTTTGCACCTGGCTGATTAGCCTTCAGTGATGCACTTGTTTGTAACTTTTTAATCACTATAATAAAAAATGAAAGGGTGTTTAAATCTTAATACAACAATAATATTTCAGTAAAACAATTCAATAGATAAACAGTAGATAAATGAAAAATTTTGCATTGATAGGCGCTGGTGGCTATATAGCGCCACGCCACATGAAAGCTATTAAAGATACTGGAAATAATCTTATTGCTGCTTTGGATAAAAATGATTCAGTAGGAATATTGGATAGTTATTTTCCCGAAGCAGATTTTTTTACTGAGTTTGAGCGTTTCGACAGGCACATCGAAAAACAAAAACGTAAAGGAATAAAAACCGATTTTGTAAGTGTATGCAGCCCCAATTATTTGCATGACTCACATATCCGTTTCGGATTGCGTGTAGGTGCTGATGTTATTTGTGAGAAGCCAGTTGTTCTAAATCCGTGGAATATTGATGCCCTCGCTGAAATTGAAAAAGAAACCGGCAACCAGATATTCACCATTTTACAGTTAAGATTACACCCGGCCATTATTGCATTAAAAGAGAAAATTGCTGCTGAACCTAAAGGGGAAAAAAAACATTTAATAGATTTAGATTACATTACCAGTCGCGGGCACTGGTATTATACCAGTTGGAAAGGAGATATTCAAAAAAGTGGTGGAATTGCCACCAATATTGGAGTACATTTTTTTGATATGCTGATGTGGATTTTTGGCGATGTAAAAGAAAACTGCGTAACTCAACATTCAAAAGATACCGCATCCGGCAACCTTGAATTAGAAAACGCCTCGGTAAAATGGAGATTAAGTATTGATGTCAATACACTACCGGCAGATGTTAAAGCTGCCGGCAAACGCACTTACAGGGCTTTAAATATA
>Ga0209585_10000918_pt1 | contig 11461 bp, 16 predicted proteins | sample NGEPerone_FD_185491 | JGI IMG/M metagenome (GOLD analysis project Ga0209585, IMG submission 185491) | Arctic peat soil microbial communities from the Barrow Environmental Observatory site, Barrow, Alaska, USA - NGEE Permafrost154B-one... | ecosystem: Environmental > Terrestrial > Soil >... | reverse complement strand
CCTTCAGGCTGTAGGGAAGCCGGCTCGAGCCGTCGATCCGGTCGAGCCTGTGGATCCCGTACGTGGTGTCGCCGACGGTGAGCCGGTCGCGGGTGCCGAAGCTGTCCTTGGTCATGTCGGTCGTGGTGCCACTTCGCCCATGGCGTGCAGGGCCAACGTGGAATGGGCGTACGCGCCCCCGGCCCGCATCTCGGAGGCCACCCAGATCGCCTCCATGATCTCCTCGGGGCTTGCCCCCTTGCGGCGGGCGAGCTTGGTGTGTCCGGTGATGCAGTAGGGGCACTGAGTCACGTGCGCCACCGCCACAGCGATCAGCTGCTTGGTTTTCTCCGGCAGTGCCCCCTCGGCGAAGACGGCGTGGCTGAAGTTCTCGAAGGCCTCGTTGATCTCTGGAGCGAGTTGTCTGCGTTGAGCGGCGATCTCGGGCGTCGCCGCCGGGTACATAGGCTCAGCCATTACTGATCTCCTTTTGCGCCCACGCTGGTCCATGAATCCGGAGCAGTCAAGGGTGCCTCGATGCCGTCCAAGCTCGTGACCTCTGCACCGAGGCCAACCGCGAGACGGTTCCAGCTGTTGATCGCTACCACCGCGAAGGTAAGGGCCGCCAGCTCGCCCGGCGAGAAGAGAGCCTCGGCCCTGGCATACTCCTCGGCCGATGCCCCGGCGTGCGCCAGATCGGTCAGGGACTCGCACCAAGACAGGGCGGCCCGCTCACGCGCGGTGAAGAACGGGGTCTCGCGCCAGGCCGCGACGGTGTCCAGCCGCACCTGACCCTCACCGCGAGCCCTGGCGTCACGAGTGTGCATCGCCAGGCAGTAGGCACAGCCATTCATCTGCGACGCACGGACCCGGACAAGCTCCAGAAGGGCCGGCTCCAGCGAGCTATCGCGCAGCGCCTCCTCCAGCCTCAGCAGCGCCGCCACGCCGTTCGGGAACTGGACTCGATAGTCGACCCGCATGATCACACTCTCCTTCATTCGATCAGTCGTGATACCTCATGCTTTGTGGCTGGGCGACCGGGTGCGTCGACCTCGTCGGCGTGCACCCGGACCCAGAACGTGTTGTCCGCCGCCTGATCCGGGGCTCCGCATCAACCCCCAGGTGCGGCGCTCGGCGCTGCCATTCTCGGCCCTCGTCAGTGCGGTCCGTTCTCCGAGGCCGGATCGCCAAGGCTTCCGAGGAACACCATCCTGGACGTCGCCCGGACCCCCCGCGCGACGCCCGTCGGAACCACTACCGTCGCCCCCGCCGCCACCGCGATCTCCTCCGTGCCGACAACCATGACACCCTCACCATCCAGGAAGTGGAACGATGCCGAAGGCCCCGGGTGAACCGGCAGGGCCTGCCCAACGCCGAGGCCTACGAGAACCACCTTCAGCTCCGGCGACTCGTGCAGCAGAGTCACCCCCGGCCCGTCCTCGGAGAAGGCAACTGTGCTGCGCCAATCCGGCCATACCGCCATGCTCTGCCTCCGTCATCTCGTGGTCACGTACTCGTTAACTCAAGATCCTTGTTCTCGCATCTACTATTTAATACACCAATTTCCGTGTTAAAGGTAGCCGCCATCGGCCACCACGACATGTGCGGCGTCAGCAGACACCGCAGTGCCTGGATCTCTACGAACCCGCGGGGCTGGGGTGAGGGGGCGACGCGACGGTATCCGCGAGGACGCACTCGCCCTCACAAGTCGTCCGCGCTCAGTGGCTCATCCGAAAGGCGCGCCTCCAAGGATCGCCCACCTGTGAAACCCAGGATGCCAGCGGGCAGACAGTCGTCGGTGGCCGCCAGCTCGACCCGACCATGGCACGTGTGCCCGCACGGTCCAGGGTGCCCTCTGGCGGCGACGCCTGACTGACCTCAACGGCCAGCTGCCTCACCGCACGCTCGCCGGACCTGACTCGGGTTCCGTCCCACAGACTGGGCAGTTCGGGTGCACCAAGGGTCTGCCACTCCTGCCTCCAGTCGCGGATGAGCCGCCAGGCCTGGCTGGTGATCGGTCCTCCTGTCACCGCGACCGCATAACCAGACTCACGAATAGGGTCCGAGGTGGCCTTCCCCCGCATGAAGGCGCCTGCGAGCAGGGTGTGGAGCACCGTGGGATTGCCGATATCCACCCCGCCCTCCCAGTACGCCGAGAACAGCAGTCGTCGAATTTCATCCTCTACTTCCGCACCGCACGCCTCGGCATACGCCGAGAGTGCCGCCATCGTCTTCGGGATCAGGGCCGGCACGGTAGCGGGCGACTGCTCGCCGGGCCGGAGAAGTGCACGGGCGTCACCAAGTGAACGCTCGATGGCGGACAGAGTGTCCGCGTCGTGGCGAAGGCCGCCGACCGGCAGGTCCGGGCGGTGTTCGACTGCACGCCACTGAACCGCGACGCCCACGTTGTTCAGCGCGTCAACCCCCTGGCTGGCCAGATAACACATGGCGCAGCTGAAGTCTCCGTAGATGACAAGGGTGCGCGAGGCCTCGTCCGAAGCCGGCATATGACCACGTTCAGCAAGTTCCTGACTCATGCTGGTTAATTTATCACAGTTTTGGTGTAATAAATATGGGCAACGCCTGCTGGAGCACCAGCCCCGACGATGTCGGGTCGGTCTCCGTCGGTACTGCCAGATCTGTGGTTGTCGTGGAACTTTGTCCCTCCGAGACCCTAGTTTTCGAACTCACCATTTAATACACTGCCCTCGTATTAATAACAGATCTTGTGCCCGTCCTGGCCTGTGTGCCCGCCACCCTGCCCAGTAAGTACCCCTGTTGACCCCACGAATGATCTAGACCTGGAGAAGAACATGACGTACGTGATCGCCCAGCCATGTGTTGATGTCAAGGACAAGGCCTGCGTCGAGGAGTGTCCGGTCGACTGCATCTACGAAGGTGAGCGTTCGCTCTATATCCACCCCGACGAGTGCGTCGACTGCGGTGCGTGCGAACCGGTCTGCCCGGTGGAAGCCATCTTCTACGAGGACGACACCCCTGAGCAGTGGAAGGACGACTATTACAAGGCCAACGTCGAGTTCTTCGACGACCTCGGCAGCCCCGGCGGCGCGGCCAAGCTCGGCCTGATCCATAAGGACCACCCGCTGATCGCCGCCCTCCCCCCGCAGGCCTGAGGCGGTCGTGGCAGAGGATGAACCGCGTCCCTAGCCCGCCTCGACTACCCCTGACGAAGACTCAGCCGGGCAGAAGGAGCAGCGGCCGGACACCGGTGGCCTGAGTCGGTGCTGTCGACGTGTCGTGGTCGTGTTTGCGACGCAATAGACGCATGGCGTTGAGGATGACCACCAGGACAGAGACCTCGTGCACGAGCATCCCGACAGCCATGGTGAGCCCGCCCAGGAGTACGCCGAGCATGAGAAGGGAAACGGTGATCAGGGCGATGGTGATGTTCTGACGCATGTTGGCCACGGTGCGCCTCGCCAAGGAGATGGCCTCGGGGAGCTTGAGCAGGTTGTCTCCCATCAGGGCGATGTCTGCGGTCTCCACGGCAACGGCCGAGCCGGCAGCGCCCATTGCCACGCCGATGTTAGCGGTGGCCAGGGCGGGGGCGTCGTTTACGCCGTCACCGACCATCGCGACGGTGTAGCCCTGTCGCTGGAGGTCCTGAACGATCGCGAGCTTGTCCTCGGGCAGCAGCCCAGCGTGGACTTCGTCAACCCCGGTGGCCTGGCCGATGGCGTTCGCGACCAGCGGCCCGTCGCCGGTCAGCATGACGACCTTCTTCACGCCAGTCCTGTGCAGGTTGGCCACCATGCGAGCGGCGTCCGCACGTACCTCGTCGGCTACCGCCACCACAGCGAGCACGGCATCATCGACAGCGACGATCATCGGGGTGCGTCCGGCTGAGGCAAGCTCCTCGGCGGCCCGGGCCGCACCGACGGTGTCAGCGACGCCGAACTGCTCGAGCAGGGCCAGGTTGCCGATCAGGACCCGGCGGCCGGCGGTGGTGGCGGCAATGCCCTTTCCCGGGACGGGTTCGGTGTGTTCGGGAAGTCCCGTAAAGGCAAGACCCTCCGCGGCAGCGGCAGCCAGGATCGGGCGGGCCAGAGGGTGCTCGGAGCCCGCCTCGGCCCGGGCGGCCCAGGTGAGGACCCGGGCCCGATCCATCTTCGGATCGAGCACGACGACGTCGGTCAGCTGCGGACGCCCTCTGGTCAGGGTTCCGGTCTTGTCCACCGCCACAGCGGTGATCCTCGCCGAAGTCTCCAGAAACTCCCCGCCCTTGATCAGGATGCCGTCCTTAGCAGCCCTGCCGATCCCGGCCACGATCGAAACCGGGATGGAAATGACCAACGCCCCCGGGCAACCAATGACCAGCAAGGTCAAAGCCAGAACCACGTCGCCGCTGATCAGGCCGACGACCACGGCCAGGATCATGATGGCCGGGGTATACCAGGCCGAGAACCGTTCCATGAACTGCTGAGTACTGGCTTTGGCGTCCTGGGCCTCCTCCACGCGGTGGATGATCCTGGCAAGGGTCGTGTCTGCTCCGACACCGATGGCCCGGACCTGCAGGAACCCGCCCATGGAGACGGTGCCGGCGAAGACCTTGTCCCCGGTGCTTTTCTCCGCAGGGATCGACTCACCTGTGATCGAAGCCTCATCCAGCGCGCCGGTGCCGGCAATGACCTCTCCGTCGACAGGAACCTTGGCCCCGTTCTTGACCAGCACCGTCTCACCCATCACGACGCCGGCAGCGGGGACCTCGACCTGCTGGCCTTCGCGCATCACCACCGCGACATCCGGGGCGACGGCAACCAGCTCGGCCAGCGCCGACCGGGTCTTGTTCAACGTGGCCGCCTCAAGGGTGTGGCCGATGGAGAACAGGAACGTGACTGCGGCGGCCTCCCAGTACTGACCGATGATCAGCGCACCGATGGTGGCCACACTGACCAGTAGGTCAATGCCGATCACCCTCGCCGTCAGCGCGCGGGCAGCTTTGCGGACGATCGGGGTACCGGCCAGCACCGCTGCGGCCACCATGAAGATGCTGCCCACGTCGTCCGAGCCGAACACCTTGGCCACGACGAACGAGACGACGATCAGCAGCCCGGAGATACTTGGGGTCGTCCAGCGACCGTTCCCCCATGCGTGCAGTTTGCTGTGCAGCTCGCCCATCTTCCCTGTCCTTTCTCGACGTTCCACTACCCCATGCCAGGGTGCTGGTATGGACGTTACGAGGGCCGCATGAGCCCGGCCATGACGCACGTCAATCAACGGCAGAACAGTCCTGAAACCCTGTGACGACATCACTGCTGACCGCTGGCAGAAGGTCTCGGAAGGCGGTGTTGTCCACCCCCAACCATGGTGCCGGACCCACACCGGGCGGCGACGACGACGTGGGGAGACAGACGAAACGTGCGCCACCGCTGAGGTCAGGAGACCTCGAGCGATGGCGCACGTCGTACGCCCCGTCAGGGGACTGTCAGAAGGCGGCCGGGCGGGCGGTGTACCCGGCCTTGGCGACAGCCGCGACCAGTTCGTCGACCCCGACGGTGGCCGGGTTGTGATCGATCTCGATGCGGGAGGAGGCGAAGTGCACCTTCACAGCGGCCACGCCGTCAACGTGCCCGACCTGCTTCTCGATCTTCGCCACGCATGACGGGCACGAAAAGCCCTCGGCACGCAGGATCGTGCGAGTGGTTGCGGTGGTCATAGTGCTCATGTTCTTGTCCCTTTCAGATCGTGGATACCCCCTTCCGGGGTGTTGCCCACGACGTTAGGCAAGCCACGACGGGGGAACCATGATCCTGATCAATCAACCGCTATTCAGTGGTCCATGTCTGCGATGGCGGCGAGGCGGTCGCGGTCGAGCACCGCGGTCCAGCGACGCCCAGAGTCGATGATGCCCTCCCTGCGCAGCCGACTCATTACCCTCGAGACCGACTCGGTCGTAGAGCCGACCATGCCTGCCAGATCCGCCCGGGAAAGGGGAAGCTGGAGCAGTGTGCCGCGGTTGCCGGAACGCTCCTGCCCGAGTCTGTCGGCCAGGCGCAGCAACGTGGTTGCCACCCGTTGCGCGACGGTGCTGGTGGACTGCTGGCCGACCTCGGATCGGGCTTGGGCGAGCCGCCCGGCGACGTCGTCGAGGACCCGAAGCGCCACCTGAGGGTGCTCGGCAAGAATCTCCCGGAAGGACTGCGGGTCGACCCGTAGTGCACACGTGGTGGTCAGCGCCCACGCGGTCTCGGGGTAGACCGGCTGACCCAGGATGCTGAGTGCACCGAAGAGGTCACCGGGGATCAGCAGGTCGACGACGACCTCCTGCCCGCCGGCCGTGGGCTGGGAGAGCTTTGCCTGGCCTTCGGCCAGCACATACAGGTGGTCAGCTGGCTCGCCGGCACTGAACAGTGAGTCTCCCGCGGCCCAGGACAGGGAAACCATGCGCTTGTCGATGCCCTCGAGGTGCTGCTGGGACAGGCCCGCGAAGAGGGAGACTCGTCCCAGCACTTGCATACGCAGGGGTCTGGGACAGTGATGCGGCAGAGCGCAGGTGCTGGCCAGGGGGATCCTGCGCTTGCCCGAAGGCGGGGTGACCGATGAACTGACCGGCACGTCCTGCGGCACACTGGCCTGCCGTGCCTTGCTCATGTCTTCTCCCGACTCCAGCTTGATCGCCTTCGATCCGTTCGTGCAACACCCCTCCAAGATCGCAGTAGGTAACCCGGAAGGCCCAGCACGCAAGACGGTACGCCTGCATCCCCTTGCCTGAATGAATTTGCGTTCGATCTAATTTTCACGGAGCAAAGTGTAATAAACTCTTCATCACGCTCCGCCAGACAGGGCGGGCAAGAGCGCCACGAGGGTGCCCATCACGTTCGCCGGAGGAGTCTTATGAGTGCTGTCGTTGCGAACGAGCAGATCCTGCAGCTGCTGGCTGAGTCCGGCGAGGCCTCATGGACGGTCAACCTCGACGGCATGCATCAGCTGCTCGGCGGCCAGGACCATAGTGAGTCCGCCGAGGCCGATGCCGAGTGCAGGTGCGGGGGCGAATGCGGCTGTGGTCATCAACACCGGTCCGATCTCGGCGCACCGTGGGAGGTGCCCGCGAAATGACCACCCGTGCGACCCCCGAGAGTGCGCAGTGGTCGGCGCTCGAGACCCTGCGACGGTGGGAGACGGCAGGCGGGCACTGGCAGGTCTTGTCCCGTAGCCCGTCCGGACTCATCGTCGCGCTGCTGCGCTGCGACGCCGGCGAGGAGGCTCACCGCTTCACCAGCCCTGACCCTGCCCTGGCGGCATACATCGGCGACCGCGAGACAAGTGACCCATGAAGCCCATGGGGGCAGCAATATACGCTGGAGCCCGCCCCGCCACGAATGGTCTGAGCCGTTGAGCCAGACCCGGTCAAGTCCCTGCGAACCGGTTTGACGCCCACAGCTGCGGTCACCGATGTCTCGAACCGCCGGCTGAGGGACCTGCGCATCTCGGTCACCGATCGGTGCAACTTCCGCTGCGTCTACTGCATGCCGAGGGCAGTCTTCGGCAAGGACTTCACGTTCATGCCCCGAGATGAGCTACTGACCTTCGAAGAGATCACCCGGCTGGCCGGGATCGCAGTGGCACACGGGGTGGAGAAGATCCGCCTCACCGGCGGCGAGCCACTGCTGCGCAAGGGCCTTGAACAGCTCATCGGCATGCTCGCAGCACTGAAGACACCGAATGGCCAAGACATCGACATTGCGCTGACCACCAACGGAACAGCCCTTGCCATTAAGGCACAGTCTCTGAAAGACGCAGGCCTGAAACGGGTAACGGTCTCCCTTGACTCCCTGGACGACGTCACCTTCAAGGCCGTGAACGATGTCGACTTCCCTGTGGCGAACGTGTTGCACGGCATCGAGGTGGCTCATCAGGTTGGCTTAGGCCCGATCAAGATCAACATGGTCGTCAAGCGTGGCCAGAATGACCAGGACATGGTCGCGATGGCACGCCACTTCAAGGGTTCGCCACACATCGTGCGTTTCATCGAGTTCATGGATGTCGGCACCAGCAACGGCTGGAAGATGGCAGAGGTGGTGCCCTCTGCCGAAGTCATCAGACTCATCAACGCCGAGCTTCCCCTGGAGGAGGTGCCCGCGAACTACGAGGGCGAGACCTCCGCCCGATGGCGGTATCGAGATGGCAGCGGGGAGATCGGCGTGATCTCCAGCGTCACCCAGTCGTTCTGCCATTCCTGCACACGGGCCAGGGTGTCGACCGAAGGAAAGTTGTTCACCTGCCTGTTCGCGACGGACGGGCATGACCTGCGTGCCCTCATGCGCGGCGGATGCTCGGACGAACAGCTCTCAACGGCCATGGCCCACATATGGCGACAGCGCACCGACCGCTACTCGGACCTGCGCGGCGTCAAGACCCGTGAGCTGCGGGCGACCGGCAAGAAGAAGATCGAGATGTCCTACATTGGCGGCTGAGCTGGCCACCACGGCGAACAAGGAGCGATAGCCATGATGAAGAGCTGGGCCGACGCAGTCAGCGCGGAGCTGAACCTTCCGGCAGACGTCAACGTTGAGGTGATCCTGGACGTGGCCCGGGTCGCCGCGCACAGCGTCGAAAGACCGGCCGCGCCGGTGACCACCTCCCTGCTTGGCGTGGCTGTCGCGGGCGGGATGAATGTCGACCAGGCTGCCGCCAAGATCCAGGCCCTCGCGGCGACGTGGCCGCCGTCGGCAGGGTAGATGTCCGGGCGCTGAAAGCTACAGTATCGACCACCTGGATCCGAGTGCCGTCGACAAGCGCTGGACTTGCCCACCATCAGTACCGCAACGAAGTACCGCAACACCAACACGGCGATCTGGCATCCAGCAGGGCCTTGTGCCACTCTTCCGTGCTCAGCAACCAACATGGTTGGGGCTGCGTGACGTTCGGGACGAAGAGGCCGCAGGTTCAAATCCTGTCACCCCGACCAGTGCCACAGGTCGCTGACCTGCGGGAATGCCGTGCCCTGCGCGCGACGTCCCACCTCCCAGCAATCGCGACAGAGGCCTCAGGGAACAAAAAGGAACACGAGGGAACCCCAGGGAAAGCCGGGGCCGACTTCGCCGGGCAGAAGAACACCCGGCCTCCCCGCACGACGTAGCAGACCCCGCGGCACAGCAGGGTCCTTCAGGGCGCTGTGATCCTCCGTCCGCAACGAAGAGGCCTTTCGGGCGGGACGTCCGCCGGCCAGGAATCACTGCCGATCCGAAGTCGGCAAGCTCGTCAGGCTCGGGACCGTCGCCGAGCGCCCCCTCGTCGGAGGATCCGGTCGACCCTAGCGCCCTCAACTCGACCAATTGAGTGCGTTCAGATGCCACGGGGCGAGACCTTTGGGCGTCCGTAAGGGATCGACCACCGGTCACCGATCCTCCACCGCCCATCGGCGCCGTCCGAACCCTCGGCCCTTTCTGCATCCCGCCTGAAGACCAGGGCCAGCAACGCCGCCCACATCGCGTTCACCAACGCGGTCGCGATGCTGAGCAGCACGCACTCTTCGGCGCGTGCGCCGCGCGAGATCGGGTGACGTGCCGATCCGTGTTCCGTGACATCCCGCCGATCGCATCCGGAATTCTCTCTCGGACATGTCGCCGCACCGCTCATCGAAACGGTACCGTCCTGCTGTCTAGCGACACGTCGTCGTACCGATCTGGAGATTGGAGGTTGACGATGGCACGCATCGACGGTGTCTCCGCCAGACCGGCCCGCCCGATAATGAAGATTGCCCGCTGGTTCACCATCCTCGTCATCGGACAGCTCCCCGACCACCAGCCTGAGCGGTCGCGCGGATGAGAATGCCGATGACCAGCCTCGCGGTGCGGAATCTCCTGTTCACTCTGGTGGTGCCTGGCCTGGGTGCGGTGGTGCTGCCCTGGTGGATCCTCACCCGCAGTGGTGGAACGCCCGTTCCGACGGGGTGGTACGCCGTCGGCGTGATCGCGGCCGGTGCCGCCCTTTACCTCGCCTGCGTGTGGATCTTCGCTGTCGTCGGCAGAGGAACGCCGGGCCCTTGGGATCCGCCACAACACTTCGTGGCGGTCGGCCCCTACCGGTGGGTGCGCAACCCGATCTACCTGGCGGCGCTCCTGGTCGTGCTCGGCGAAGCCTGGTTGTTCGTTTCGGGATCGCTGCTGGTCTACGCGGGCGCGATGGCGATCTTCTTCCACCTGTTCGTGATTGGGTACGAGGAGCCGACGTTGCGCCGGGCGTTCGGCCAGACATATGTCGAGTACACGCGCAGGGTGCGACGTTGGCTTCCCGTGCCGGTGCGGCACAACTGAGCCCGTCATCCCCCGCGCTGTTCCTCCTGGTCGTGGTGGTCGCGGTGATCCGGCCGGGGGCAGCCTTCAGATCAGTCGTAGGTCTTCTAACAGGCTCGGCAGGTCGGTCAAGTTGTCGATCGCCTCGACCCCCGACGGGACTGTGTCGCCGGTGCGGTTGAGCCAGATACCGCGCAGCCCCGCCGATGTCGCAGCAAGTGCATCGACCTCGAGCTGGTCACCGATGTAGACCGCCGCGGCGGCTGGCACACCGAGGTGAGTGCAGGCCAACTTGAAAGTTCTTGGATCCGGCTTGGCCACGCCAAGTTGGTCCGAGGTCAGCACGACGTCGATGTAACGGCCGAGGCCCGTTCGTGAGACCTTCTCTTCCTGCCGCTCCTGATTCCCGTTGGACAGGACCGCGATCTGGGCCACGCGCCGAAGAGCTCCCAAGCAGGGCTCGGCGTCAGGGAAGGACCGCCACGCGGCCTCGTAGGCAACGAGGTAAGTGTTGAAGAGGTCGTCCAGGCGCTCGTCCGACCACGTGGAAGCGTCGATCCCGACGCGGGGGAGAAACTCGCGTAGCCGTAGCCGGCGCTGACCCTGAAACGTCGTGCGACGTGCTCGGTATGCAGGGAAGTGCCGCTCCGCGATCTCGTCCCACTCTGAGACCAGGCCGGCGATGGTCCCGGTATCCGCCCAGCCCATGGCCATCAGCCACTGTTGGGCCCCTGCTGCAGCGGCGCCGTCATGGTCGACCAGGGTCCCGTCGACGTCGAACAGCACGAGGCCCACTGGGCTGGAGGTGGACATTCCCCGATGATTGCAGAACTACCGTCCGTCGTCCGTAGGAGGATCCCTCACCGGACCAGAACGCACGCCCATCGCGGTCATGAGAGTGCGTCCGGCAGATCTGGACCTTCCTTTGACCCGGTCAGCGATTCTGAACGGTCACAGCCGGGTACCACATAGGCCCGTTCCTGTGCCTCGCTGCGACCCCCAGGCTTGGTGATCCCTGCAGGTGCCGACGGCGTGCCTTGGTCGAGTAGGTGCCCGTCTTGCCATTGCTGCCGGGGCGCGTGGTCAGGGAAGCTGGTCGCAACAAGGAAACCTGTGACCGTCGCGGGCTTGCTCAGGTCCGAAAACCGCATTATCAGCCCGGAACGGTGCCCGCCGCCGACGAGCCGAGGTCCCGGAGGTACCCGGCCTGGTTCCACTGGAGGATG
>Ga0209585_10000917_pt1 | contig 11465 bp, 9 predicted proteins | sample NGEPerone_FD_185491 | JGI IMG/M metagenome (GOLD analysis project Ga0209585, IMG submission 185491) | Arctic peat soil microbial communities from the Barrow Environmental Observatory site, Barrow, Alaska, USA - NGEE Permafrost154B-one... | ecosystem: Environmental > Terrestrial > Soil > Wetlands... | reverse complement strand
GGCGAGCGTGACCGGGTGGAACTCGTCGAGCACGGCGGCCTGGATGGGAGGGTAGAGGAGGACGGCGGCGGCGCAGAGCGCCGCCGCCGCCGGATCACGGAAGGCGCGCAGGCCGAGCCGGTACGTTGGCCAGGCGGCCAGCGCCACGATGATCGCCTGCAGCACCAGCAGCAACGCCGGGTCGGGCCACAACAGCCAGGGCAGCGCGAACAGCACGAGGATGGGGTCGACGTGCCCCCCGAGACGCGACATCTGGCGGCCGTCGGCCGTCGTGGTCTCGAGCAGGCGGCCGTGCGCCGTGGAGTCGACGGCCTGGACCATGTTGCCGAGGTCGTTGCGGTAGGTGCGGAACTCGCGGTGTCGCTGCACCGAGAGCGCGCTCGCGGCGATCGCGAAGACGAGCATCGCGGCGAGCACCAGCGCGGCCCAGCGGCTGCCCAGCGGGCGGAGGGGCGCGGCGGAGCGGTCGGGCAGACGTTGGTCTGTGAGAGCGGCGCTGCGTGTCTGTGCGGCGTCGTCCGCTGTCACGCGGGCCGTCGCTGCCGGGTCCGGTCGCCGCAACGGGTCAGAAGCCGAAGAGGCCGACGATCCAGCTGCCCACCTCGCCGGCCAGACCCGCGGAACCGTCACCCGTCGTCGACACGATCGCCACGGCGGCAGTCGCCTTGACGCCGACCTTGGGCGCCGTCGTGGGCGTCGGCTTGGGCGTGGTGGGCGTCGGCTTGGGCGTGGTGGGCGTCGGCTTGGGCGTGGTGGGCGTCGGCTTGGGCGTCGGCTTGATCGTCTTCGTGGGCCCGGGCGTCGGCGACTTGCTCTTGCCGGCCGACGGCGAAGCCGGCGGCGACATCCTCTGCATCCTGCCGTGCCAGCTGCCGAACGACCACGGCGCGTAGCTGAAGCCGGAGTGCGACTGGCCGTTGAGGGCGGAGGCGAAGAACCTCGCCCACATCGGCGCGCAGTACGTGCCGCCGAAGGTGGATCCCATCGGTGACCGCTTGTTCATGTCGCCCATCCACACGGCGGCGGCGAGCTGCGGCGTGTACCCGGCGTACCAGACGTCACAGTTGTCGTCGGCGGTCCCGGTCTTGCCGGCGCGCGGGTAAGGGAAGTAGGAGCCGGTCGCGCTGCCGGTGCCTGAGGCAGCCACCGTCTCGAGGATCCTGGTCACTTCCGACGCGATGCCGGCGGGGAGTGCGCGGTTGCCTTTGGTCTTCGGCTTCCAGTCGGCGCGCCCGTTGGGGAGCACGACCTTGACGATCGCCTGCGGTGGGTGGTGGATACCTCCGCTGGCCAAGGTCGCGTAGGCGTCGGCCATCTCGAGCGGTGTCACGCCAGAGGTGCCCAGGGTGATGGAGGGCACGGGGTCGAGCGGGCTGGTGATGCCCATCCTGTGCGCCGTCTCGACCGTGTTCTCGGGGCCGACGTCGACACTGAGCTGCGCGAACACGACGTTGTCGGAGATGGTGGTAGCTGCCGACACGCTCTCCGGGCCGCCGGGGCCGTCGCCGTTCACGACCCAGGGCGCGGTGTAGGCGCCCAGCGGGATGATGACGGGACTGTTCGAGTTGTAGAAGGTGGTGTAGGGATTCATGCCCTGCTCGATGCCGGCGGTGAGCACAAACGGCTTCATGGCCGAGCCCGCCTGGCGCTTGGCCTGCCAGGCCAGGTTGAACTTCTGCTTCTTGAAGTCGAGCCCGCCGACCATGGTGCGGATGTAGCCGTTCCTGGGGTCGATGGCGACGAGGGCCGCGGAGGGCTTGAAGCCGAAGTTCAGCGGCCCGGTGGTGCTCTTGATGATGTCGGTGGCCTCGCGCTGCCACGTCATGTCGATACTGGTGTAGACCTTGAGACCGCCCTCGAACACCTGCCGCGAGCCGTAGCGCTTGGTGAGCACGCGGGTGACGTAGTCGACGAAGTAGTCGGCCATGCTGTTGTTGGGGTTCGGCGGGTGCTTGTACACGCCGAGCTTCTTCTTCATGGTCGCCGTCGCCTTCGCTTGCGAGATGTAGCCCCGGTCGGCCATGAGCTGCAGCACGAGGTTGCGGCGCTCCTTGGCCTGCTTGGGGGCGACCGTGGGCGTGAACTCCGACGGAGCTTTGGGCAGCGCCGCGAGCAGAGCTGCCTCCTTCAGGTTGAGCTTGGAGACGTGCTTGTGGAAGTACGTCAGCGCGGCCGCCTGCACCCCGTAGGCGCTGGCGCCGTAGAACACGGTGTTGAGGTATTCCGTGAGGATCTTGTCTTTGGACCAGCGGTCCTCGAGTTGCCAGGCCAGCACCGCTTCGCGAAGCTTGCGCGTATAGGTGCGCTCGTTGCCGACGTAGGCATTCTTGACGTACTGCTCGGTGATCGTGGAGCCGCCCTGCACCACGCCGCCGGCACGGACGTTCTCCACAACGGCGCGCACGACGCCCTGGAAGTCCACGCCGTGGTGCGTGTAGAAGCGCGCGTCCTCCGTAGCCACGGTGGCCTGCTTCATGACCTCGGGGATCCCCTTGCTCGTGACCAGCACGCGGTTCTCGGCCCCGTGCAGCTCGGCGATGAGGGCGCCGTGACGGTCGTAGATGGTCGTGTTGACGGCGTTGGGACGTCTGCGCAGATCCTCCAGCGAGGGCAGGTTGCGCGACAGCGCGAAGATGGCGCCGGCGGCCACGCCGAGCACGACGATGGCGAGCAGCAGCACGACGACGGCGGTGATCTTGAGCCACAGGAAGCGGTGCTTCTTCTTGCCGTTGCCGTTGCGGCGGCGACTCCGTCGCGGGATGTCGTCGGAGCGCGCTCCGTATCTCGTGTATTCAGCCATGGCTCACCATTTTACTTCATAGGTGACGCGAAGACCCCCCGCCGGGTTCAGGCGGAGACGCGGCTCACGTGGTCGCCCGGGTCGTCGCCTGGGTCTTCCGCGTCGGGGGCGGTCTTCCTCTTCGGCTGGACGAGGCGCGCCATCGCGATGGAGACTTCGTAGAGGAGCACCAGGGGAACGAACATGGCGAGCATCGAGAAGGCGTCCTGGCTGGGCGTGATCACGGCCGCCACGACGGCGTTGATCACGATCGCATAGCGGCGATTCGTGCGCAGGAACCTGTCGTCGATGACACCCACGCGGGCCAGAAGGACCAGTACCACCGGCATCTCGAACACGGCGCCGAAGGCGAGGACGAAGAGGGCCACGAAGGTGAAGTAGTCGGTAGCACGGTTCTGCACGTTGAAGTCGCCGCTGCCGAAGCCGAGCAGCCACTGCAGGCCCTTGGGCAGTACGAGGAAGTACGCCAGCGCGACGCCGCCGAGGAAGAGCAGCGAGCAGGCGGCGACCACCGGATAGAAGTAGCGCTTCTGCGTCGAGGTGAACGCCGGTCCCACGAATGCCCAGAGCTGCCAGATGAGGAACGGCGAGGCCATGATGAGGCCGGCCACCACCCAGACCTTGAGGCTCACCATGAACGGTTCCGCCGGGCTGAAGGTGGTGATCTGGTAGGCCGACCTGGGCAGGCCGGACACCTGCTTGAGCGGCCACAGCAGCACTTCGAAGACGAAGCCGTTGAAGACGGCCGCGACGATCACGCCCAGGACGAGGACGACGAGGCACCAGACGAGCCGCTTGCGCAGCTCGTCGAGGTGCTCGAAGAGCGAAAGCCTCGCGTCGGGAGCGACGGGCATGGAGGGTCAGGCGGCGCCGGGCCCGCCGGCGGCCGGGGCCGCCGGCTCCTGCGGCGCCGCTTCGGCCTCGTCCTGCGCAGCGGCGGCCGGCTCGAACGGCGCGGCGGCGACCGCACCGGCGTCCTCCCGCGAGTGTTCCCCGTCCTCATCGTCGTCGGTGAACGAGAATGAGCCTTTGATGTCCTCGCTCGCTTTGCGGAACTCGCGCACGCCCCGCCCCAGCGTGCGGCCCATCTGCGGCAGCCGCTTGGGGCCGAAGACCAGCAGCGCGAGCGCGAGGATGATGACGATCTCGATGGGCCCGATGCTGCTCATGATGGTCCCCCGGGACAAGGGTGGCGGACGCCTTCATCGTAGGCTGCCGGGAGGGCGCGGTCAACGCGCGCTGCCGAAGCTGTCCAAAACCGCGTGCCCGGGCTGGCCAAAGGGCTGCGCGAAACGCCGAAATGCCTGCAAAACACCGGTGAGACCGGGATACCCCAGAAGGTTTCCGGAGAGTTGCGCTCCGCGCTCGCCGTTTGGTATAGTCCGCCGCAGCGGCGACTCGCACCGGGCCCCTGCGCCCGCCATGCCGGCCTCCGTCTTTCGCATGACGAGCACGCACCTCACCAACTGGCTGTACGTCTGGCTTTTCATCGCCGCTGGCGGTGCGCTGGTCGTGCTCATCCTGCTCTTCTCGAAGCTCATCAACCCGAGCCACCTCACGCCCGAGAAGCTGGCGCCGTACGAGTGCGGCATCGAGCCGGTCGGCACCCCTTGGGCGCCGTTCGCCGTGAGGTACTACGTCTTCGGCCTCCTGTTCCTCGTCTTCGATGTGGAGGCCGTCTTCCTGTTTCCGTGGACGCTCGTCTTTCGCGGGCTGGGCACGGCCGGCTTCGTCGAGATGCTCATCTTCATCGGCGTCCTGGCCTTCGGCTTGCTGTACGCCTGGCGCAAGGGGGCTCTCGAGTGGGCATGAGCGAGTACGTGCCAGAGCGCCTCAAGGCGGTCCGGTACCCCAAGCTCGAGCACTTCAGCGAGCCCAACGTCATCACCACCACCGCCGACTTCATCTTCAGCTGGGCGCGCTCGCACTCAGTGTTCCCGTTCACCTACGGCCTGGCCTGTTGCGCCATCGAGATGCTCAGCTCCGGCTTCGCCCGCTTCGACGTGGCGCGCTACGGTATGGAGGTCTTCCGGCCCACGCCGCGCCAGTGCGACCTTATGATCGTCGCCGGCACCGTCAACGAGAAGATGGCGCCGGTGCTCAAGCGCCTGTACGACCAGATGGCCGAGCCCAAGTGGGTTATCAGCATGGGCGCCTGCGCCACCAGTGGCGGCCCCTTCTACGACGGGTACAACGTCGTCAACGGCGTGGACAAGATCGTGCCGGTCGACGTCTACATCCCCGGCTGTCCGCCGCGCCCCGAGGCGCTCTTCCAGGGCCTGCTCGAGCTGCAGGGCAAGATCCAGCAGCACAAGTTCGTCGCCGAGACCCCAGCCTCCTCGGCAGCCGGGGAGGCCTGAGCCCATGGCCCTCGAGATCGGCACCAACCCTATGGACATGGACGCCATCGCCGCGCACCTCGTCGCCGCGTTCACCGACCTTCAGGACGTGCGCGTTCAGGAGCCGGACACCGTGGTGGCGCGTTGCGACAAGGGCAGGCTTCACGAGCTGGCGCAGGGTCTCAAGGACGACGCCGAAGTGGGCTACGAGACGCTCAATTTCATCGCCGGTGTGGATAGGGTCAAGCACCTCGAGAGCGTGTACCACGTGTACAGCTGGAAGACCAACACGTACCTCGAGCTGCACGTCGAGGTGCCGCGCGGCAAGGCCGAGCTCGCTACGGTCACGGACGTCTGGCCGGCGGCCGACTGGCACGAGCGCGAGTCCTGGGACATGGTCGGCATCCGCTATCTCGGCCACCCCGACCTGCGCCGGATCCTCCTCAAGGACGATTTCATCGGTCATCCGCTGCGCAAAGACTACGTCGACCTCATCGAGAACCACCCGCATGTCTGATCAGTTCGCCACAGACGCCCCCGACGAGGCCGTCAAGCTCGCCCTGCGGCGCATCGACGAAGCGACCGCCCGCGGCGAGGGCTCCGACGTCGAGGGTCTGGCCTTCAACCAGGTCGTCGTCAACATGGGCCCGCAGCACCCCTCGACGCACGGTGTCCTGCGTCTGGTCGTCACGCTCGACGGCGAGCTCGTCAAAGACGTCATCCCGGTGATCGGCTACCTGCACCGCTGCAAGGAGAAGCTCGCCGAGAAGCGCACCTACTACCAGTACATCCCCATCCCGGACCGCACCGAGTATGTGGCCGGGATGAACTGCGAGTGGGGCTACGTCATGACCGTCGAGAAGCTCGCCGGCATACGGCCCACGCGGCGGTCGGAGTTCATCCGCGTCATCATGGCCGAGCTCAACCGCATCGCCAGCCACCAGGTCGCCGTGGGCACCTTCACCGCCGACCTGGCGCCGCTCGGCACGGCCATGGTCTTCTACATGTTCCGCGACCGCGAGTACATCCTCGACCTGCTCGAGGAAGTCAGCGGCGCGCGCATGATGTTCAACTACTTCCGCTTCGGCGGCGTACGCTACGACCTGCCCGACGGTTGGGTCGAGAAGTGCCGCGACCTCATGAAGCGCCTGCCCAAGCTCATCGACGAGTACGAGTCGCTGGTACAGACCAACGCCATCTTCCTGCAGCGCTGCATGGGAAAGGGCGTCATCACCCAGCAGGACGTCGTGGACTACGGCATCACCGGCCCCAACGCGCGCGCCTCCGGCGTCGCCCACGACCTGCGCCGCACGCGGCCGTACTCCGTCTATCCGGAGCTCGACTTCGCGGTGTGCACCGAGAACCACGGCGACGTGTTCGACCGCTACCAGGTGCGCATGAACGAGATGCGCGAATCGGTGAAGATCGTCGAGCAGGCGCTCGACATGCTTCCCAAGGGGCCGATCCAGATCGGCTCGTTGCGCGCGCCCTACGTCATCACGCCGCCGCCGGGAGAGTGTTACACGGGCCAGGAGAACCCGCGCGGCGAGTACGGCACCTACATCGTCAGCGACGGGTCGCGGTACCCCTACAGGCTCAAGTACCGCGACCCCTGCTTCTGCAATCTGCAGCTGTTCCCCAAGCTGCTGCGCGGCAACAAGATCGCCGACGCGGTGGCCATCTCGGGCAGTATCGACCTCGTGCTGGGGGGGATCGACCGCTAGATGGATATCCTGCTCGGCATCCTGCGCGCCATCGTGTTCGTCGTCATCGCCTATGCGGTGGTGTTCGTGGCGGCGCTCGTGAACATCGTCTTCGAGCGCCGCGTCCTGGCCTTCATGCAGGATCGGCACGGCCCCAACCGCACCGGGCCGCACGGCGTGCTGCAGAGCGTCGCCGACGCCTTGAAGATGATGGGCAAGGAGGACTTCCGGCCCAAGCTCGCCGACCCGTTCCTGTTCACGCTGGCGCCCATCATGGTCATGATCGGCGCGGTGGGCGTCCAGCTGGTGGTGCCCTACACCTCCGGCATCACCGCCACCAGCCTCGATGTCGGCCTCATCTTCGTCGTCGCGATCACCAGTTTCACGACGCTCGCCATCCTGCTGGGCGGCTGGTCGTCGCGCAACAAGTACTCGCTGGTCGGGGCGCTGCGCGGCACCGCCCAGATGATCAGCTACGAGATCCCCATGATCCTCGGCCTGCTCGTGGTCGCCATGGCCGTGGGTTCGCTCGACCTCCTCGACGTGGTGAGCGCGCAGGCCGACTACAAATGGATCGTCTTCTACTCACCCTTCACCTTTCTCATCTTCTACATCGCCTCCATCGCCGAGCTGAACCGCGGCCCGTTCGACCTGCCCGAGTCCGAATCGGAGCTGGTCTCGGGCTACGGCACCGAGTACTCGGGCATGCGCTTCGGCATGTTCTTCCTCAACGAGTACGCTGGCTTGACGATCATGTCGATGGTCGCCGTGACGCTGTTCTTCGGCGGCTGGCAGGGGCCGTTCGCCGGCTCCGTGGTCTTCTGGGGCGTCTCCTGGATCGGGCTTCTGTGGTTCTTCGTCAAGACGTACATCTTGGTGTTCGCCCTGGTGTGGATCCGCCTTTCGCTGCCGCGTCTCCAGGTGGACCAGCTCATGGGCTTCGCCTGGAAGATCCTCATCCCGCTGGGTCTGGTCAACATCCTCGCCAACGCGGCGGTCATCCTCTGGGCGCCGCGCTGGAAGGTCGGCATGGCGGTGTTCGGCTGGGTCGCGTTCTTCGCCTTCGTCGCGCTGTTCGATCCCATCCTCAAGCGCCGCCTGCGCAAGCAGCGCGAGCGCCTGCCGGTGGTGAACGCCTGATGCTCGGCATGTTCAAGGCCATGCGCACCACCCTCAAGCATCTGCCGATGAAGAAGATCACCGTGCAGTACCCGGAGGAGCGCGAGCGCCTGCCGGAGCGCAGCCGCGGCCTGTTCCGCGTCGTCATCGACCCGGCCAGCGGCGACCCCCGCTGCCGCTCCTGCACGCTCTGCGAGAGCAACTGCCCGGTGCAGGTCATCCGCGTCAACTACACAAGCAAGTACCCGCTGCCGGCGCCCAACGATGCGCGCCTCGCCGAGGCGCGCATCGCCGCCCAGGCCGGCGTCGACCTCAAGCCGCTGCAGCCCGTGCTCGACGACTACTACGAGCACGGCACCGGCCTCATCGCCATGCTGCAGAACGCGCAGGAGGCGTACGGCTATCTGCCGCGTCTCGCACTCCAGGAGATCTCTCTTCAGACCGGCGTCTCGCTGGCGCAGATCTACGGTGTCTCGAGCTTCTACAATCAGTTCCGCCTCTCGCCGGTGGGCGAGCACATCATCCATGTGTGCCACGGCACCGCCTGCCACGTGGCGGGGGCTGGGCGGATCACCGAGGCCGTGGAGGAAGAGCTCGGCGTCCCCGACGGCAAGACCACCACGGACATGAAGTTCACGCTGTCCTCCGTGGCCTGCATGGGGGCGTGCTCCCAAGCTCCGGTGATGCGCATCGGCGAGCAGACGTACGGCGGTCTTACTCCGGACAAGACGCGCAAGATGATCCGCGACTTCATGCAAGAAGTCGGCGCCGAGAAGGGTTGAGCGCAGACAGCATGGCTGACGACATCACAGCGCAAGGGACCGACGCTCGTAACGTGCGCGTCGCCGAGACCCCCAACGGCGGCCACAGGGTCACCGTCTGCGCCGGCACCGCGTGCGTGTTCGCCGGCTCGCTGGCCGTCTACGATGCCTTCGTGCAGGAGGTACAGACGGCGGGTCTGGGCGACACGGTCGAGGTCTCCATCATCGGCTGTCACGGACTCTGCTCCATGAGTCCGGTCGTGGTGCTCAGCGACGACACCTTGTATGGCCACCTGCGCCCCGACGACGTCGCCAAGGTGGTCGAGGGGCACCTCAAGGGCGGTGAGCCGGTCGAGAAGTTCCTCTACAAGGACGCCCAGACCGGCGAGCGCATCCGCGACTGGCACGACATCGGTTTCTACCGGCATCAGACGCGGATCGCGCTGCGCGATGTGGGCGTCATCGATCCCGAGAGCATCGACGAGTACATCGCTCGCGGCGGCTACGAAGCGGCGCGCATGGCGCTCAGCGAGAAGACGCCCGAGTGGATCATCGAGCAGGTGACCGATTCGGGCATCCGCGGTCGCGGCGGCGCCGGCTTCCCCACGGGCGTCAAGTGGAAGTTCGCCAACCAGTCCAAGAGCGACCAGAAGTACCTCATCTGCAACGCCGACGAGGGCGACCCCGGCGCGTTCATGGACTGCTCCATCCTGGAGGGCGACCCGCACGCCGTCCTCGAGGGCATGATCATCGGCAGCTACGCCATCGGCGCGCGCGAGGGCTACGTCTACGTGCGCGCCGAATACCCGCTCGCCGTCAAGCGCCTCACCAAGGCGGTCGCCGATGCCGAGGCGGCCGGCCTCCTGGGCAAGAACATGTTCGACAGCGGCTGGGACTTCGAGCTGCACCTCAAGCTCGGCGCCGGCGCCTTCGTCTGCGGCGAGGAGACCGCGCTGATCGCCTCCATCGAGGGCAAGCGCGGCATGCCGCGCACACGGCCGCCGTTCCCTGCCGTCTCCGGCCTCTGGGGCAAGCCCACCAACATCAACAACGTCGAGACCTTCGCCGACATCCCCTGGATCATCGCCAACGGCGCCGCGGCGTACGCAGTCCTGGGCGTGGAGGGCTGCCGCGGCACCAAGGCCTTCAGCCTGGCCGGCAAGCTCATCAACGGCGGCCTCGCCGAGGTGCCCATGGGCTCCACGCTGCGCCACGTGATCTTCGACATCGGTGGCGGCATCAAGGACGGCAAGCGCTTCAAGGCCGTGCAGCTCGGCGGTCCTTCCGGCGGCTGCATTCCCGCGAGCCTGCTCGACACGCCGGTCGACTACGAGAGCCTCGCCGCGACCGGCGCCATCGTCGGGTCCGGCGGCATGGTCGTGGTCGACGACGAGACCTGCATGGTCGACCTGGCGCGCTTCTTCCTCGATTTCACGCAGAAGGAATCCTGCGGCAAGTGCGTCCCCTGCCGCCTCGGCACCAAGCGCATGCTCGAGACGCTCGACCGCATCATCGCCGGCGACGGGCAGCCGGGCGACATCGAGCTGCTCGAGGAGCTCAGCCACTACATCATCGACGGCACGCTCTGTGCGCTCGGCGGCACGGCGCCCAACCCCGTGCTCACCACCATCAAGTACTTCCGCGAGGAGTACGAAGCGCACGTCAACGAGAAGCGCTGCCCGGCCGGCAAGTGCAAAGCGCTGATCACCTACTACATCGACGCCGAGGCCTGCACCGGTTGCGCTCTGTGCGCCAAGAAGTGCCCTACGGACTGCATCGCCGGCGACAAGAAGCAGCCGCACGTCATCGACGTGGCGGCCTGTATCAAGTGCGACACCTGCCGCCAGGTCTGCAAATTCGACGCGGTCAAGGTCCGGTCCGGCATCGAAGTGGCGGCTGCGCGCGCCGAGGAAGCGTAAGGGGACGATGGCCACCACCGCCGACGACATCACGCGCACCCAGGCGCGCCCCGACCAGGTGCTCCTGACCATCGACGGCCAGGAGGTCGCTTGCGAGCGCGGCGACACCATCCTGGACGCGGCGCAGCGCATCGGCATCCACATCCCGACGCTGTGCTACGAGCCGCGGCTGCCGGCCACCGCGGCCTGCCGCATGTGCATCGTCGAGGTGGAGGGCGCGCGCAAGATGCTGCCGAGCTGTTCGGCGGCCGTCTCCGACGGCATGGTCGTGCGCACCAACACCGACAAGCTGCGCGCCATGCGCCACCTGTACCTCGAGCTGCTGCTCAGCGACCACAACTCGTTCTGCACCCCGCCCTGCCGCGACGCTTGCCCCACGCACATCAAGATCCCGCAGTTCCTCGAGTACATCGCCCACAAGGACTACAAGAACGGGGTGCGCAAGCTGCGCGAGGACCTGCCGTTCCCGGCGATCCTGGGTCGCGTCTGTCCGCGACCCTGCGAGGGGCCGTGCCGGCGCCAGCTCGTGGAGCACCCGATCACCATCTGCCAGCTGCACCGTTTCATGGCCGACCAGTGCATCGACGACGAGCAGGAGGGCGAGCTGCTGTTGCCGGTCGAGCCCAAGCCGGACAGCGGCAAGCGCATCGCCGTCGTCGGCGGCGGGCCCGCCGGCCTCGCCGCCGCCTTCTACGCGCGGCTCGGGGGGCACGCGGTCAAGATCTTCGAGGCCCTGCCCAAGCCCGGCGGCATGCTGCGCTACGGCATCCCCAGCTACCGCCTGCCGCGCGACCTCCTCGACAAGGAGATCAACGTGCTGTGGC
>Ga0209585_10000916_pt1 | contig 11470 bp, 7 predicted proteins | sample NGEPerone_FD_185491 | JGI IMG/M metagenome (GOLD analysis project Ga0209585, IMG submission 185491) | Arctic peat soil microbial communities from the Barrow Environmental Observatory site, Barrow, Alaska, USA - NGEE Permafrost154B-one... | ecosystem: Environmental > Terrestrial > Soil > Wetlands... | reverse complement strand
GTTACTGATTATCAGTGACTTAGACAAACAATTATGCTGCTTTTTTTATTTATTTATCCACATCCTCCTCCTACTTATTTAAGTGCGAAACTTGAGTTATTAAAACTTGAAATATGGTTGGCTGATTAAGAATTCTTAAATTTACAGTATGGCAATCATAGTTATTCCAAAAAATAAAAAAGAAGAAAAAGTTTTAAAAGCTTTCCTTAACAGTTTGGAAATCGGTTTTCATTCTGAAGCAGACGAAGACGCTGCACTATACAATGCAATGCAAAAAGGACGCAAAACAAATTTGCTCAATAAAACCGAAAAGGAAATTTTCCTTAAACGCTTAAAGCAAGCCCGGTGATTTTAGAAATCAGGAAATCATTTGAAAAAGATGCTGAAAAATTACCAGCACCCGCGCTAATTCTGCTTGAAAAAGCAATTCAAAATATAATTGCTGCAAAAAAATTATCAGAATTATCTTCCTGTAAAAAGTTAACAGGTTTTAAAACTGCATACCGTTTAAGAATTGGGAGTTATCGTATTGGTTTCTTCTTTGAAAATGAAATAGTGGAACTGGTAAGGATTTTAAATAGAAAAGATATCTACAAATATTTTCCATAATTTATTTTATCAGGACAGGGCTATAGGCTGGGTTATTTTAAAACTTAAGCCATAATTTTTATCTATGCTGATCATAAAAATTCAACAAAACCGATTCTCTTAATATTTTCATTTCTTCATCATTAAGTTCCGGGCTATCTATTGCCTGCACCGCCTCCAGCAATTGTTCCATAGTTCTCATTCCTACAATGGCCGAAGTGATTACCGGGTTTTTCAATACAAATTGAATAGCGGTTTGTGCCGCATTACGCTGTTGAATAGAAATGGATTTTACCGCCTGTGAAGTTGCTGCCACTTCTTTTTCACTATAATTTAAGTAAGGCTTCGCTGGTTTATCAATTAGCAATCCACTGGCTAAACTTCCCCTGGCTAATACTCCAATATTATTTTCCTGAAGTAATGGCAAACAACTTTCCTCCGGGCGGCGATCCAATAAACTATACTGCATCATTACGCTTACTATGTTCGATTTTTTTACATATTCCCTTATCACATTGGGACGTATAGACGAAAGGCCGTAATACCTGATTTTTCCCTGCTGAACAAGTATTTCATACGCTTCAATGGTTTCATCAATATTATCTTCTATGGTACCACCATGCGATTGATAAAGATCAATACAATCAATTTGTAACCGCTTCAAACTTTGTTCTACACTTTTTAGAATATAATCTTTTCTCGGATTCCAGTCCCAGCCACTACCATCAGCCCGCCATTGATTTCCCGTTTTGGTTGCGATGATCACCTTATCTCTTTTCCCCTTCAACGCCTTACCCAGGCAGATTTCATTCAATCCTTTATCATACAAATCAGCAGTATCAAAATAATTAATGCCATTATCAATAGCCGCGTCTATCAAATTTTTTAAATCGGGTTGGTCCGGTTTTAAAGACATACAGCCAAAGCCAATTCTACTAATGTTGAGGGTCGATTTACCAAGAGTTTGATATTGCATTGTCTTTTTTATTTTTTGATTTCGATTACCAATGAATTTACAAAAACCCCATAGTTTCATCTGCTAAATCAGCGATATCCTGTTCCCGGCAAAGTTGGGTAATTGATCCGGGTTTATTCAAATGGAAAAAAGAAATGTAACCATTTTTTTAATTTGGCCCTGAAACCATTTTGTATTAATAGTAAAAACTACCAATTATAACTGCTCTCTATCATATAGCAATATGGGCCAAAACCGCTTTTAATAACTAATTAAAGCTTTACCAATTATTATGATAAATATCATGTTTTGAATTGAAGTACATCAGCTTTTAATTTCGGTTTTGAGTCTACTTTGCTGAAGTTTAATTAAATAGTCTATAGCCAGGGTTATAAACTTATTCTGTCAAAATTATCAGAAACATATGTTCGATATTACCAAACCCGTTGACCTCACTCTTCATGCAGAAGGTACCGGCCCCAAGCGATTCCGCCGCCCTGTATATGTTGATTTTATGCCTCCCTGCAACAGTGCCTGCCCCGCCGGGGAAAATATACAGGCATGGATGGCACATGCACAGGCCGGAAATTATTTTGAAGCATTTCAAACGCTTGTGGAGGATAATCCTTTTCCGGCAATCATGGGCCGTGTGTGTGTAAAACCTTGTGAAACGGGATGTAACCGCACTCACATTGATACTACAGTAAATATTCATGCTGTTGAAAGGTACATTGGCGATGAAGCCATTAATCAAAAATGGCCTATCCGGTTCTCAACCGAACCAACAGGAAAAAAAATATTAATCATTGGTTCCGGGCCTTCCGGCTTATCGGCCGCTTATCATCTTGCCCGTATGGGACATACTGTAGAAATAGTTGAAGCAGGTGGTCACCCGGGCGGTTTGTTGTGGACAGGTGTTCCTGATTACCGTTTACCAAAAGTAATTCTCAATGCAGAAATTGACCGCATAGTAAGAATGGGCGTTAAGATCCGCCTGAATTATAAAGTACAGGATGTACAAATGGAAAAAGAAGCCGGCAATTTTGATGCGGTTTATCTCGCAATTGGAGCTCAATTAATTCACCAGGAAGAATTTGAGTATGATAATTCAGTATTCATAACTGATGCTTTTTCTTTTTTCAATGAGGTAAAATCTAATTCATCACCTTATATAAGAAAGAAAGTAGTGGTATATGGAGGCGGCAAACTGGCTTTATACCTTGCACGTATCATAAAACGTTTTGATTCAGAAGTATCAGTATATTTTCCGGGAGATAAAAAAATGATGCCTGCTTATGATTATGAAACAGAAGATGCCCTGGCAGAAGGTGTGGATGTACAACTTTTCAGGGGTATCAGCAAAGTTGAAAACCATAAGATTATATTGGAGAAGATGAAAGTAGAAAAAGGAAAGGCAGTTGGCACCAATGAATTTGAAACAAAAGAAGCGGACATACTAATCATAGCAAATCGCCAGGAAACCGATTCCGCTTTTTTACGTGCTGTTTATGGCATCGCTATCAATGATGATGGAACAGTGAATATTGATTCTGAACGAATGACAGGCAGTGAAGGAATTTTTGCCGGAGGCGATATGTTACCGGGAGAAAACAGGAGTTCGACCATTGCAATCGGGCAGGGTAAAAAAGCGGCACGGTATATCAATGGCTATTTAAAAAAACAATCTTATATAAAACCTGATAAGCATCCCACAGCCGGCTACCGCAAGCTGCATATGTGGTATAAAACAGATGCTCCGCAAAAAGAACAAAATAAACTTGCTCCCATCGAAGCGATAAAGAATTTTGATGAAGTGATCGCCGGATTATCTGAACCGGAAGCAAAATTTGAAGCGCAACGTTGCCTTAGCTGTGGCAACTGTTTTGAATGTGACGGATGCTTCGGCGCCTGCCCGGAAGATGCTATCATTAAATTAGGAAAGGGCAACCGATATAAATTCAACTATGATGCCTGCACGGGCTGTGCAGTATGCTACGAGCAATGTCCCTGCCATGCAATAGAAATGATTCCAGAACCTGTTAATTCAACAACTGATGTCAAGTAATAAAAAAATAATCTCAACAATAGATGGAAACGAAGCGGCAGCTTATGTGGCGTACCGGGTAAATGAAGTTTGTGCTATCTATCCTATTACACCATCATCCACCATGTCTGAACTGTGTGATGAATGGGCTACTAAAAGAATAAAAAATATTTGGGGTTCTGTACCTGAAGTGATGGAAATGCAAAGTGAGGCCGGCGCTGCAGGCACTGTACATGGCGCCTTGCAAACAGGTTCGCTTACCACCACCTTCACATCCTCCCAAGGATTGATGCTGATGTTGCCCAATATGTACAAAATTGCGGGGGAACTGACACCTGCTGTATTTCATGTGGCGGCCCGTTCATTAGCCGCACAGGGCCTTTCCATTTTTGGCGATCACCAGGATGTAATGGCGGCAAGAACAACTGGCTTTGCATTGTTAAGTTCAGCCAGTGTGCAGGAAGCGCATGATTTTGCACTGATAGCACAAGTAGCCACCCTGAAATCAAGAATACCAATTGTTCATTTTTTTGATGGTTTTCGCACTTCACACGAAGTGAATAAACTGGAAATGCTTAGTGATGAACAGATAAAATCAATGGTACCCGATGAATTAGTAATTGCGCACCGCGGCCGGGGATTAAATCCTGATCATCCCTTTATCAGGGGTACCGCGCAAAACCCTGATGTATATTTCCAGGGAAGGGAAACGGTAAATTCGTTTTATAATAATATGCCCGGCATAGTGGAAGAAGTGATGAATGATTTTTCAACAATGACCGGCAGAAAATATGAACTCTTTCAATACACGGGCGCTGCTGATGCAGAGCAGATAGTTATTATCATGGGATCCGGTGGTGAAACAGTTGTAGAAACAGTGGAGGCATTGAATGCCGCCCGAGAAAAAACCGGTGTTATACAAGTTCGTTTATACAGGCCATTCTCACTTGATCATTTAATAAAAGCAATACCAACTTCTGTAAAATCAATTGCTATACTGGACCGCACCAAAGAATCAGGTGCAGCCGGCGAGCCCATGTACCAGGATGTATTAGCAACATTGGTAGAAGCAATGCAACAGGGAAAACTGGATCATCTTCCCAAACTGATTGGTGGCCGTTATGGCCTTTCTTCCAAAGAGTTTACCCCAGCCATGGTGAAAGCAGTTTTTGATGAATTAAAAAAAGACAAACCCAAAAATAATTTTACCATCGGCATCAATGATGATGTAACCTTCACCAGTTTAGAGTATGATCCATCTTATAAATTAGATGAATCAGAATGGAGACAAGGATTATTCTTTGGATTGGGTGCAGATGGAACTGTGGGCGCCAATAAAAATACGATTAAAATTATTGGAGAAAATACTGATTTATATGCACAGGGATACTTTGTGTATGACTCAAAGAAATCCGGAGCAAGAACTGTATCGCATTTGCGGTTTGGACCAAAACCAATCAGGGCGCCCTACCTGATCACAAAAGCAGACTTCATTGCCTGCCACCAGTTCAACTTTATAGAAAAAGTGCAAATGCTGGAATTTGCAAAAGAAGGCGCTACCTTTTTAATAAACAGCCCTTATAATAAAGATGAAGTTTGGGATAAATTAACAGGACAGGCACAGAAAATTATTATTGACAGAAAATTAAAAGTGTTTGTAATAGATGCTACTACTGTGGCCAGGGAAACCGGTATGAGTGGCCGCATCAACACCATTATGCAGACCTGTTATTTTGCTTTGTCGGGTGTATTGCCTAGGGAAGATGCCATTAAGCAAATTAAAAAAGCAATTGAAAAAACATACTTTAAAAAAGGACAAAAAGTAATCGATCAGAATTTTAAAGCGGTAGATGCAACTCTGGCAAATATGTATGAAGTAAACTATCCGGCAAATAGTTCAGCGGCTGATCATGATTTACTAACAGTTCCCAATAAAGCCCCTGAATTTGTAAAAAATGTTACAGCGGTTATGATGGCAGATCATGGTGATGAATTGCCGGTAAGTATGATGCCAATAGATGGCACTTATCCCAGTGGAACCACGCAGTGGGAGAAAAGAAATGTATCGGACCTGGTGCCTTTATGGGAACCCGATCTATGTATTCAATGTGGCAATTGCGCATATGTATGCCCTCATAGTGTGATAAGAGCAAAATTCTATCACAAAGATTATTTGAAAAATGCTCCACAGGATTTTAAATCTGCTCCTATCAATTCAAGAGGTTTTCCTGAAACACAATATTCATTACAGGTGTACCTGGAAGATTGTACCGGATGCAATTTATGTGTGGAAGTTTGCCCGGCAACTGACCCTGCAAACCGATCCCGCAAAGCCATTAACCTGGTAGATAAAGAGCCGATATTGAAAACAGAAAAAAAGAATATTGAATTCTTTGAAGACATAACCTGGAATGATCGTTCAAAAATTGATTTCTCTACAGTGCATGGCGCACAATTCCTTGAACCGTTGTTTGAATTTTCCGGAGCCTGCGCCGGTTGCGGCGAAACACCATACCTCAAATTGTTGTCGCAATTATTTGGCGACAGGTTGTTGGTAGCAAATGCAACAGGATGTTCCTCTATTTATGGCGGCAATCTTCCTACCACGCCATGGTCTGTGAATAAAGAAGGCAGGGGCCCGGCATGGTCCAACTCTTTGTTTGAAGACAATGCTGAATTTGGACTGGGCATGCGGATCACTGCAGATAAACAATTGAATATTGCAAAGCAATACTTATTGGAATTGAAAGGCGAATTGGGAGAAGAATTTGTAAATGAAATCTTAGATGCCAAACAGATTCTTGAATCTGAATTGGCAGAACAACAAAAAAGAGTACAGCTATTAAAAGAGAAATTAAAAACAATCACTTCGTCAGCAGCCATTCATTTGCTATCGGTGGCCGATCAGTTTGTACGTCGTAGTGTTTGGCTCGTTGGTGGCGATGGCTGGGCTTATGATATAGGCTATGGCGGACTTGACCATGCATTGGCAAGTGGAAGAAATATTAAAATACTGGTGCTTGATACAGAAGTATATTCAAATACAGGTGGCCAAATGTCGAAGTCAACACCAACAGCAGCCACAGCAAAATTTGCAGCCGGAGGTAAATCAGGCGGTAAAAAAGATTTGGCCATGCAGGCTATTTCTTATGGTAATGTTTATGTGGCAAGAGTTGCCTTTGGTGCCAATCCACAACAAACGTTATTGGCCATGCGTGAAGCGGAGGCCTATGATGGCCCAGCAATAATTTTGGCATATAGCCATTGCATTGCTCATGGATATGATTTGAAAAATGGTTTGGATCAGCAGCAGAAAGCTGTTGCAAGCGGCCACTGGCCTTTATTAAGGTATAATCCTGTATTAAGAAAGAAAAATCAAAATCCATTTGTGCTTGATTCAGCAAGGCCAACTATTTCATTAAAAGATTATGCTTACAACGAATTGCGGTATAAGGTGCTGACCATTACCAATCCTGAATCGGCAGTAGAATTGATGAAACATGCCCAGGATTTGGTAAACCTGAAATGGAAAACTTACGAAGAACTGGCCACTAAAAAAGCAAGCGATTTTGTGCCGGTAGGCTAATAAAATAAGATTGATATGAGAAAGAGCCATAAATATATTTTGAGCAATTAATCCCGTTGCTAACCGGGAACACCTACCTGTCTTCGGACAGGCAGGTGTTTATTTTAAACAAAATATCATTTTTACAAAAACTAATAAAATATAAAAACATGAAAATACATTCAACGTACATGGGCCTTAAATTGGATTCACCAATTGTAGTATCTGCATGCACCTTATCTGAAAAAACAGATAATATCGTAAAGATGGAAGATAATGGCGCCGGGGCTGTCGTACTGTTTTCATTGTTCGAAGAACAGATACGAAAAGAAGAAGCCAGGCTAAAATTTGTTATGTCTAAAACCACTAATTCTTTTGCTGAAGCATTGGATTATTTTCCCGACCTGGAGGATTTTAATGTAGGTATTGATGAATACCTGGAGAACATCCGCAAAGCAAAAGACCGGGTTAAAATTCCCATCATAGGAAGTTTGAATGGCATTACCAATGAAGGTTGGATTGATTATTCAAAATTAATGGAACAGGCTGGCGCTGATGGAATAGAGGTGAATATATTCTTCATCCCCGGTGAAATACATATGTCCACTGCAGAAGTGGAACACCGCTATCTGAACATTATTGATAATATCAGGCAATCGGTAAAAATCCCTGTAGCTGTAAAACTAAATCCATATTTCAGCGCTATGGGAAATATGTCATTGCGGATGAAAAAGGCCGGAGCTGATGCGCTGGTTTTATTTAATCGTTTCTATCAACCGGATTTTGATATTAATGAACTCGTTATTAAGACGGATTTATATTACAGCGAATCCAGTGAGATCAGGCTACCATTATTATGGATTGCTTTATTATATGGCAAAATAAACCTGTCTCTGGCAGCAACTACAGGAGTGCAAAGTGCTGTTGAAGTAATAAAATACATTCTTGCCGGTGCTGATGTAGTGATGACCGCTTCTTCATTATATAAAAACGGTATCCCTTATCTTAAAACCATGAATAAGGAATTGCAGGACTGGATGTATATGATGGGCTTTGATGATATTGATTCATTTAAGGGCAACATGAGCCAGCAAAAAATTTCAGATCCTACAGCTTATCAAAGGGCCAATTATATTAAGATACTGGAAGGGGCAAAATAATAATTGGATTGCTCTTTATACCCAAACTAATGCAGGTGAGAATCTAAAACTTTCTTTCAAATTATAAAATATAGGTCGCAATTATTTTTAAAATAATGATGCCCGGAATGAAAATAATTCTGGGCATCATTTGTTATATGATCCTATCATTTCCGGGGAAATTCCAATGCCGCCTGGGCCGCTGCCAGTCTTGCTATAGGTACACGGAAGGGCGAACAGCTTACGTAGTTCATTCCAATCCGGTGACAGAATTTTACACTTTCAGGATCGCCACCATGCTCGCCACAAATACCAACTTTCAATTTTGGCTTTGTATCACGACCTCTTTCCGTTCCAAATTTGATCAGTTCGCCAACTCCATCCTGGTCAATGGTTTGGAAAGGATCATCTTTCAATATTTTCTGATCCAGATAATTCGGGAGAAAACCGCCGATATCATCACGGCTAAAACCAAAACTCATCTGTGTAAGATCGTTGGTGCCAAAGCTAAAGAAATCCGCTACTGTTGCCATCTTTGCCGCTTTTAGTGCAGCTCTTGGTATTTCTATCATGGTGCCATAGAGGTAAGGAATTTTTTTCATTTTTGTTTTTTCACATACCTCTTTATAAACCCTGTCAACAATTTTCTTCTGATGAATCAATTCATTCACAGTACAGGTAACAGGTATCATTATTTCAGGAAAAGCTTTTTTGCCGGATTTAATCAATTCGGCAGTCGCTTCAAAAATGGCACGTACCTGCATCTCTGTTATTTCTGGATAACTGATTCCCAGCCTTACACCACGATGGCCAAGCATTGGATTGTTTTCGTGCAATGCAAGCACCCTCCTTTTTAACAGGCTCATGCTAATGCCAAGTTCTTTACTTAACTGGTGCAATTTTTCTGAATCATGAGGAACAAATTCATGCAAAGGTGGGTCGAGTAAACGAATGGTTACCGGATGGCCCTTCATTATTTTCAAGGTATCTTTCACATCTCTCTTTACATATTTAAATAATTCATTCAGGGCAGTACGTCTTTCTTCTTCGGTTTTACTTACAATCATTTTGCGTAAAAGAAATAAGGGCTGTTCACTTCCTTCACCATAAAACATATGTTCGGTGCGGAATAAACCAATTCCTTCTGCGCCGAATTTTAATCCTTGTGCAGCATCAGCAGGAGTTTCTGCATTGGCCCTTACGCCTATCACTTTTATTTTATCCACCAGCTTCATCAGGTCTTTGTACGATTGGTTTTTATCCAGGTCAATATCTGTTAAGGTAAGGCTGCCTTCATAAGCAAGCCCTTTTGTACCGTTTAAACTGATCCAATCGCCTTCTTTAATGATAACACCATTCTTTGAATGAAATGTTTTGGTATCGGCATGGATTTCAATATCACCGCAACCTACAATGCAGCATTTACCCCAGCCCCTTGCTACCAATGCAGCATGTGATGTCATTCCACCTTTGGTGGTCAATATGGCTTGTGATTTATGCATTCCATCCACATCTTCGGGAGAAGTTTCTTCTCTTACTAAAATTACCTGCTCCCCTTTAGATGCCCATTCTACAGCATCATCGGAAGAGAAAACAACACGACCTCTTGCGCCACCAGGCCCGGCAGGCAATCCTTTTGCAATTGGTTTTGTTAGCAACTCTACCTTCGGATCCAGCATAGGAAGTAATAACTCTATCAATTGATTAGGCGCTACCCGTTTTATGGCCGTTTTGGCATCAATCATTTTTTCCTGGTGCATCTCTGTTGCCATGCGAACAGCAGCGATACCGTTACGTTTCCCTACCCGGCATTGCAGCATGAATAGTTTTCCTTTCTCAATGGTAAACTCTATATCCTGCATATCCTTATAGTGCTTTTCCAGTCTTTTCTGGTAACTGAATAATTCTTTATAAAGTGATGGCATTAATTTTTCAAGAGTAGTGAACTGTTTGCTCTGTGCATTTTTTGAATATTCGTTTACGGGTGCAGGTGTCCTGATACCAGCTACTACATCTTCACCTTGCGCATTCACGAGGTATTCACCATAAAATTTATTTTCTCCACTACCCGGGTTTCTTGTGAAAGCCACACCGGTACAACTATCATTACCCATATTACCAAATACCATTGCCTGAATATTAACCGCAGTTCCCCATTCATCCGGGATCTTTTCTATACGCCGGTATTCCACGGCTCTCTTTCCATTCCAACTGCTGAAGACCGCGCCAATGCCGCCCCAGAGCTGTTTCCAGGGATCATCCGGGAAATGGGAGCCTAAAACATCCTTTACCGTTTTTTTATAATCTTTCACCAATTCTTTCAGATCAGCTACTGTAAGGTCATTGTCACTGGCATAACCTTGTTGCCGTTTAATCTGCTCCAGTTTTTCATCCAGTATTTTGCGGATGCCTTTACCCTGCCCGAATGAACCGTTCAGGCGGCCATTTTTCACTTCTATGCCATCGCCTTTTTCCATTACTACATCTGCATACATCATTATTAATCTCCTATAGGCATCATAGGCAAAACGTTCATCACCACTTTGGGCAATCATACCTTTGATCGTATTTTCATTCAACCCCACATTCAATACCGTTTCCATCATGCCAGGCATGGAACGCCGGGCACCTGAACGAACAGATACCAGTAAAGGATTCTTTTCGTCACCAAATTTTTTGCCGGTGAGCTTTTCTATTTTAGCAAGTGCTTCTTCCACCTGTGCCTTTAGTGCTTTGGGATATGTTTTTTTATGGTCATAATAATAAGTGCATACCTCGGTGGTAACCGTAAAACCGGGAGGAACCGGTAAACGAAGTTTGGGATGACCTGCCATTTCTGCAAGGTTAGCACCTTTGCCTCCCAGCAGGTTTTTCATTGATTCATTGCCATCGGCTTTATTCCCCCCAAAGAAATAAACATGCTTTGATGATTTCATATTTTTTTTCATAAAATGATTATTTTTCTAAAGTACATAGTTAGTTTTTTTATCCAACAATTATGTAGGATGAAGATCAAATCAGTTACTGATTCTCATCAGTTTTTATAGAATAAAAAATTAGGGATTGCTAATAAATCTAACAGGGAGAAATATTAAACCGAAAAATATCCGGTTATATCATTTACTGATTTCTAATTGATAAAATACAGTACAAACTGATGAGACAAAAAACATTATTTT
>Ga0209585_10000915_pt1 | contig 11491 bp, 10 predicted proteins | sample NGEPerone_FD_185491 | JGI IMG/M metagenome (GOLD analysis project Ga0209585, IMG submission 185491) | Arctic peat soil microbial communities from the Barrow Environmental Observatory site, Barrow, Alaska, USA - NGEE Permafrost154B-one... | ecosystem: Environmental > Terrestrial > Soil >... | reverse complement strand
AGCCAGCCTCAAAGCATGGGAGGAAGAAAATGCAGAATATGCCACCTGGAACTTGATCGACGATGAGCAGGATACCGCCTCTTGCTGATCAGAAAAAGCTTCGAAAGGGGCTTCTTTTGCGGTCACTAAAAAATAAAATCCTGCGTTAGTAGCATCTGTATATTTCACATATGAAAACTAAGTGCCCATTCAAAATAACTTGAAAGGTTTCTGTTAACACTCAATAACTATTTTATTACTTTAGTGGTTTAAAAATTTGGACATTCAAACATCCATGATCTTATGCTCACAAAGAAAGATAAAGAACAAAAGTTTGTTCAATTTTGCCTATAAACCAGAACTTAAATCTTCTCATGAAAGAAGCAAAAGCACGAATTAAGATAAACAAACTGCTTGAAGAAGCTGGTTGGCGATTTTTTGACAATAATGATGGGCTTGCAAACATTGTTTTAGAGAATAATACAAAGCTAACGCAACATGAATTAAACGACCTTGGCGAAGACTTTGAAAAAACAAAAAACGGATTTATCGATTATCTGCTGCTTGATGATAAAGGATTTCCATTCATTGTTTTAGAGGCAAAAAAAGAGGAGGTTAATCCTTTATCAGCGAAAGAACAAGCCAGAAAATATGCCCAATCGCAAAACTGTCGTTTTGTTATTCTCTCAAACGGCAACCAACATTATTTTTGGGACTTATCCCGTGGAAATCCAAATATTATCTCGAAGTTCCCTTCTCCGAAAACGGTTGTTGGTTATACTTCATTCAAGCCAAATTCACAGACTTTAATCAATGAAATTGTTAAAGATGATTATATTGCCATCACTCAGAAACCAAACTACGATAAAGACCCAAGATTTCAGGATCAAAACCTTCGCAAAGATTATATCGAAGAATCTAAATTACGTTTTCTTCGAAAATATCAGGTAAGAGCAGTAGAACGAATTCAAGAAGAAGTTAAAGCCGGGAAAGATCGATTTCTTTTTGAGATGGCAACCGGCACTGGTAAAACTCTAGTCGCTGCTGCAGCTATAAAGTTATTCTTAAGAACCGGCAATGCAAGACGAGTATTGTTTTTAGTCGACCGGTTAGAATTAGAAGACCAAGCTCAAAAAGCATTTAAAGCTTATCTGCGAAACGACTACAAAAGTTCCATTTATAAAGAAAACAGAGATGATTGGCGGAAAGCAGAAATTGTCGTTTCGACTGTGCAATCTTTTTTATTTAAGAATAAATATAAACGTCTTTTTGCTCCAACTGATTTCGATTTGGTAATTTCAGATGAAGCCCACCGAAGTATCGGTGGTAACAGCCGAGCAGTTTTTGAGTATTTTATTGGTTACAAATTGGGATTGACAGCAACACCAAAAGATTATCTGAAAAAGATTGAAAAGGATAAATTAAGCGAAAATGATCCACGAGAATTGGAAAGAAGAATGTTGCTCGATACCTACACAATCTTTGGTTGTGAAGATGGAAAACCAACTTTTCAATACAGTTTATTACATGGAGTAAGAGATGGTTTTTTGATAAATCCTTTTGTAGTAGATGCTCGTACAGAAATTACGACTCAATTGCTTTCGGATAAAGGTTACATTGTAAATGTTACGAATGAAAAAGGAGAGGATGAACAACAATCATTTTTTCAAAGGGATTTTGAGAAAAAATTCTTCAGCACTAACACAAATCTTATTTTCTGCAAAACGATAATAGATAATGCATTGCTAGATCCAATCACTAATGAAATCGGGAAAACCATTGTGTTTTGTGTGAGTCAGAATCATGCTGCAAAAATTGCTCAAATTTTGAATGAATTAGCTGACAGGAAATTTCCGGGTAAATACAATTCTGACTTTGCATTACAAGTAACATCTTTGGTTCAAGATGCTCAACAGTTTACAATTAATTTCACCAACAATAATCTGAAAGGTACAGGCAATTTTAATCCAATGTATAAAACAAGCAAAACAAGGGTTTGTGTAACTGTTGGAATGATGACTACCGGATACGATTGTCCTGACTTGCTGAATGTTTGTTTACTGCGACCGATTTTTTCTCCTACTGAATTTATTCAAATAAAAGGAAGGGGAACAAGAACTCATAATTTTTTAAAAGAATTGTTAGACAAAGAATTGGCAAAGCTTGTATTAGAACCAGATAAGAAAAAATTCAAATTGTTCGATTTTTTTGCAGTCTGCGAATACTTCGAAGAGAAATTCAATTATGATGAAGTGTTGAAACTTCCTCCGATGAAAGGGGAAGGCGGTGGTGGAGGTGGAGTTCCTTCTATTGATTATGACAGCAAAAGGCAAGATCCTATTCAAACAATGGTTCTAAAGGATATTGGTCTGGAAGGAATGAAAATTGACCGGATGTTCTTCGAAAACTTTGAGGAAACTGTAAAATCGGACGTTGAAGTTCAAAAAATGATAGAACAAAAAGATCTCGAGGGGATCGAAAATTACATTGTTAAAAACATCTTCGACAAGCCAGATGAGTATTACAACCTCGACAAACTGCGTAATTCGGTGAAAGTTGACCGAAGATTGATGCTGCGAGAGATCATTGAAAAAATGCTGGGATATATTCCTTACTTTAAAACCAAAGATGAATTATTAGAAGATGAGTTTGATAAATTCGATACCCGATATTTGCCCGAAGATATTTATTTCAGTTATGCCAAAGACTATTTTAAAAGTTACATTACCGATACGCAATTCCGCGAAATCATTGAAAATAAAAAGTATGCATTGCTGAATACCAATCAAAACGGTGAGGTATTCCGGAAGCTGTCGCCAACATTAAGAAGACTAATTCCAGAATACATCAAAGACAATGTTTCATTGAATACATTTATGGCTTAAAGATTTTAATTTTGCTGAACCCTATTGTGGTTAAACTATAAAATTGACAATGCTCGATAACGAAACAAAAAGAAGAATAGATACTGCCCGTGATATTTTAGTTGGAAAAGTCCCTGACCCCAAAAGTCAGGTTGAACAGATTACCATTGCTCTTATCTACAAGTTTATGGACGATATGGATAAGGAAGCTGTTGACTTTGGTGGTGAATCTACTTTCTTTGCAGGTGAATACGAAAAGTACAGTTGGACAAAAATATTTGACACAAAGATTGGTGGTCACGAAATGCTTAACCTCTATGGCGAAGCAATTGTAAAACTGAACATCAACCCAAATATCCCGCAACTCTTCCGCGATATTTTCAAAAATGCTTACCTTCCTTACCGTGATCCAGAGACTTTGAAGATGTTTCTGAAAACGATTAATGAATTCCGGTACGATCACAGCGAAATGTTGGGTGATGCGTTTGAATACCTGCTTTCGGTTTTGGGTTCACAGGGAGATGCAGGGCAGTTCCGCACACCGCGCCATATTATCGACTTTATGGTTCAGATTCTTAATCCACAGAAAGGGGAATCAATTTGCGATCCTGCTTGCGGAACAGCTGGATTCCTGATTTCTTCATTTAAACAAATTGTTGAGCAGAACACAAATAAAAGTAAGGGTGATTTATTGACACCCGACGACCGTAAACGAATGATGCAAAACTTTGTCGGTTATGACATTTCGCCTGACATGGTTCGGTTGAGCCTGGTGAATCTTTACCTGCACGGTTTTACTGCTCCCCGTATTTACGAATACGACACCCTTACAAGTGAAGAACGATGGAATGAATACTACGATATCGTTTTGGCCAATCCACCTTTTATGACACCGAAAGGGGGAATTAAGCCTCACAAAAAGTTTACTGTACAAGCAAAAAAAAGTGAAGTGCTTTTTACCGATTACATTGTCGAGCATATGAATCCCTCGACGGGGCGTGCCGCGATTATTGTTCCGAATGGTATTGTTGCTACGACACAAACGGCTTACAAACAATTACGTAAATTGATGGTAAACGAAAGCCTTATCGCTGTAATCAGCTTACCGGCTGGAGTGTTTCAACCATATAGCGCTGTAAAAACAAGCATTTTAATATTAGACAAACGATTGGCAAAAAAAAGCAAACATATTTTGTTTTTGAAAGTCGATAATGATGGCTTCGGTTTAGGCGCACAACGTCGAGCTATAGAAGAAAATGATCTGACTCTTGCTTTGGAAACAATTACAATTTACAAATTGAGAACAGAGAACAATGAATCAATTGGGAAATTGCAAAATTTCGCAACATTGGTTGAAAAGCAGACAATTTTGAATAATAAGAATATTGATTTAAGTGCCGAAAGATATATTATAAGTGAAAAAATCACAAATTCTAAATTCGATATTGTTAATTTAATTGATTATTGTGATTTTAAAAGAGGAACTTCGATCACTTTGAAAGATGTCAGAGAAGGCACAATACCTGTAATTGCGGGCGGACAACAACCAGCCTATTTTCACGACACTGCCAATAGAACAGAAAATACAATTACAATAAGCTCGTCTGGTGCATATGCCGGATTTGTAAATTTTCATACTCAGCCAATTTTTGCTTCTGACTGTTTTACAATATCACCCAAAAACCAATTTGAATTAAACATAATATATTTATTTCAAATTCTAAAAGGCAGACAAAAACAAATTTATTCAAACCAAGAAGGAGGTGGTCAGCCACATGTTTATCCTAAACATTTTGATCTTTGGAAAATCCCGCTTCCTTCACTTCTCATCCAACAACAAATTGTTAATGAAATAGAATCCTACCAAAAAATTATAGACGGAGCAAAGCAAGTAGTCAATAATTACAACCCTACAATAGGCATTAGACCTAATTGGAAATTGGTAGCGCTGGGAGAGGTCGCAAGCTTTAAGAATGGTCTTAATTACACAAGAAATGATAAGGGAAATTTAATAAAAATAATTGGAGTAGGTGATTTCAAAAATTATTTATATCCTTTTATTGACACTTTAGGAAATGTAGTAATCAATGAAAAAATTTCCACGGATCTTTTACTTCAAAAGGATGATTTGCTTTTCGTTCGTTCAAATGGCAATAAAGCTTTAGTAGGTAGATGTATAATAATTCCAACTCTTTCAGAAGAAGTTTCCTTTTCAGGATTTTCAATTCGATTACGTTTTAACGATAGTTCTTGTTTGCCAATATTTTATTGTCATTTATTCAGAACTGATTTTTTTAGGAAGATTCTCGCCGGAAATGAAGGTGCAAATATTTCAAATATTAGTCAGGAAAGATTGCGCGAAATTCAAATACCACTTCCAACTATTGAAGAACAAACCTCTATTGTCCAACGCATTGATGAAGAACAGTCATTGGTCAATTCGAATAAAAGGCTGATTGAACTGTTTGAGCAGAAAATAAAGGATAAGATCAATGAGGTTTGGGGTGTTAAAGAGGAAAAAAAATATAAGGTACCGCAAGCTGAATGTTTAATGGTAGCTGAAGATGATATTTAAATTGACCTGATTTAAAAATTTATTTCAATTTTGTTCACTTAAAAGTAAATTTGTATATATATTTGCAAACTCTTTTTTACATGGAATATAAATTAGTGAAATTATCAAAGTTTAGTGGAAATGAAGCATCTGTGTACTCCATATACCTGAAAGATGAGCGAAGAACCTTATTTGACCGATTTCTGAAAGAAAATATTAATTCATTTAAAAGTGAACTAAATGACATTGTTGTACGTTTAAAAACAATCGGGCACGATACAGGTGCCAGAAAACAGTTCTTTAAAACGAATGAAGGCAAACCAGGCGATGGGGTTTGCGCCTTTTACGATATTCCAAAATCCAATTTGCGTTTGTATTGTATCTGTTATGGTACTTTACTAGTTGTTTTGGGAGGTGGAGGATACAAACCAAAAAAAATGAGGGCATTACAGGAAGATCCGAAACTGGAGGAGGAAAATTTTTTAATGCGCCAAATTTCAAAGGATATTCAGCACCGGATGAAAGAGAAGGAGTTATCCTTTTCAGATGATTATATGGACTTTGAAGGTGATTTAATTTTTAATGATGAAGACAATGAGTAAAGCAGAAGCATACAACAGCAGTATTATTGACGAAATCTTCGATTCAATTACAATTGATGAGGAAGAAAAAATCAGAAAAAGGATGTTGCTTGCCGCAAGAATTGACAAAGGAATTAAGGCTAAAGGGTGGAAAAAGAAAGACCTTGCGGCGGCTTTGAATAAGCAACGTTCAGAAATTACCAAATGGTTAAGTGGAACCCATAATTTCAACTCAGATACACTTTTTGATATTGAAAGGGTTTTAAGTATTGCTTTGGTTACTCTATGTGATGCGCCGAAAGAACAGATAATTAAGTTCAAGGTAGTACTCTGCAAAGAAGTTGTAACAACTAAAAGTACATCATATGCGAGTATTCTTAGCGATATATCGGTTGTTGACTTATTCGAAAGAGAAGAATCACCTTTTTATGCGGTGAGTAGTAATAATTGAAAATATTAAGGTATGGAAGATACACTAAAGGAAAAGGAGCAACAACTCACTTTTCAAATAAAAGGAATTGAACTGTTGGATGTTAAACTTAACCATCCTAAGCAGCCTTTGCCTATTCAAACGACATTTCATTTTAAAATAGGTCTTGAGCATAAAATAAGTCATGAAAACAAATTGGTTATTGTTATTACAACAGTCGACATTATTCACGAAGATAACGAAACAAGACTTGGATCTATACAGGCAAGTTGCATTTTTGAAATTGCGAATTTTGACGATTTTTTAATTGAAGGTTCTCAACATGTTTCAATCCCGGATACTATTTTAGTAACATTAAACTCAGTTTCTATTTCCACCATAAGGGGTATCATGTTTTCGCAATTTAAAGGCACATTTTTACATTCCGCGATTCTGCCGGTTGTTGACCCAAAAGCATTTGTCAAAAACAACGCAGAATAAATCTTCAACTTTTTTCAGGACAAGACAATTTAAGAATTTCTCCCCGCCCCACTAGGCGGGGTTTCTTTTTTAACCCTACTTAGAGGTCAATCGAAAACCTAAGCCGTATTGTCTAGAGAAAATGCTTGTTTTACCGACTTTTCAATTCATGGCGTATCACACATGTTAATAACTGTTTATAAATTATTGATAAATATATAAGGAAATAATATTAACTGTCAGTTAAAATATATTACCTTTGTGTCATTAGTTCTTTGATATGCTTGTTTTGAATTACAGCAGATAATTTATTAGTTAAAAATTGAAGTGTATTAAGTTACACAACCGTTTTTTACGGGAATTTTCGGACGACTGATGTGATGCCCTGATGCGACGCCTGACGACAAAGACAGATGCAATGCCTGATGACAGTCTGGTGACAGACTGATGACAGATGGATACTATGCCTTATGACAGACTGAGTAACGAGTCTCTTATATTTCGTTAACCATCAGGAACTTCACTATTTTTATTACGGAATAAAGCAAATAAATAGAAAAACTATTTATTTATAATGCAGAAAGTTTAAAGAGTGCGTAGCGACCACGGATAGACTAATAATTGTCAATTACTGAATAATGCAGACAGTAATTTTGCTGTTATAAATTCTTATAATATGAAAAATAAAAAATTCAAAGCAATTGATGATTTGATTCTAGGAATCGAATTTATCATATCAAAGGACCGTGGCTCGCTCTCGAATGAAGATGTAGTTCTTTTAAAAAAATGTTGTGCTGAACTCTTGGGGTTTAGGAAATTAAAACTGCGAAAATCGGTTATTCCGAAAGAATTAATTGCGGATACTATTTCAATTATTCTCAAAGTTTTTTCAAACATCAACATTGGCAACATTATGTAATTCGACACTCTTTACTTTTTTTTAAAAAATTACTACTATGGACTTAGGAAATACAATTAAAATTATTAGGACAAAACGTAAGATTCGTCAAAACGATCTTGCAGAGAGATGTAATTTATCGCAGACTTATTTATCTCTAATTGAAAACAATCAAAAGGAACCTAATATTTCAACTCTAAAGCAAATTTGTTTGTGCCTTGATGTTCCATTGCCTGTTGTTTTTTTTATGTCTCTAGATGAACAAGATATACAAGTAAATAAAAAAGAAGCCTTTAAATTGGTTGCTCCTGCAATAAACAATTTTATATCTGAATTTTTTATCAACACTAACGTTTCATGATAAATACGAGAAAACACCTTGGTTATGTTTTAAATTGCGAATATTCGGAATTAGAAAAGATATGCTCGGAGATTGATAAGTATTATTATGAAAAAAAGAGCATAAAAGGCTACAAAAAAGGTGAACCACAGTATCGAATATTATACCCGAGTACAGGGAGATTGAAAATTATTCAAAGCCAAATCAAATGCAAAATACTTTCGACTATTGTGTTTCCTTGGTATGTTCAAGGTGGCGTGAAAAAAAAAGATAACATTACCAATGCAAGTTTGCATTTAGGTAAAAAATACAAATTCATGACCGATGTTAAAAAGTTCTTTCCATCGGTAACATCTCAAATGGTTTATAATGCCTTTGTCCATAATGGCTTTTCATTTGATATTGCTCATATGCTTACCAAACTTACAACTTATAAATACGAATTACCACAAGGTACGCCTACAAGTTCATATATCGCCAATCTCGTTTTTATTCCAATTGACAAAAAAATAATTGAATTATGTGGACAACTGAATATTACATATTCTCGTTTTGTTGATGATTTAAGTTTTTCTTCCCCTGTTGACTTTAAACCTGAAACCACTAAAATTTTGGATATAATTAAAAATTCAGGTTTTCATATTAGCCACAAAAAAACTTTTTATAAGACAAAAAATGCAATTATTACAGGTATAAAAGTTGGTCAAAATCGTTTGGATGCTACAAATGAATTTAAGGCCAAAATGAATAATATTCCAGAAGAACAAACCAAATCAAAAGCAGGACACCAAAATTATTACAATAGAATTAGAAGTACTAAAAAGTCCCTGAAAAAAGCTTTTATTCATGCTGAACCTTAAAGAAATGCAGGTATAATATTGATATTAACCCCTCTAATAATATTTTCCCCGCCCCACCAGGCGGGGTTTCTTTTTTAAACCCAGTCTGAGGTCTGAGAAAGTTTGCTGTTACACTCAAATTACGGGGCAAAGGTATTGATCGCCAGCCGGAAACGTCAAGGGGCTTTGGTTGCTGCGGATAACTATTTCCTGAGCAGCAACCTCAGCCACTTCGTGTTCGGTCAGCTTTTTACTTCACCCTTCTTCCTGTCCACTTCTGCCTTGTAAAAACCAGACATTCACCCATTGACAAGAATCCGCCCGGCTCAATCTGCTCTGCCCGAAATTTAACTGTAACGGCGGGCCAGATGCCAACATAAATCCACAAGGCAGTGGTGAAACTCAATGATTCCGGAAATTATAGCAGAAGTACAAATCTCTTATTCTTCGCACATTAAGGCAAAAGACAGAATGAAAGTGACCGGCTCCATGGATGCTGCCAATGCATTCAGAGCAATCTGGCCGGCTTACGATCACATTGAATTCAGTTATATGCTGATGTTGAACCGACAGAACCAGATCCTCGGATATCACCAGCTTTCCAAAGGAGGAATGACCGGTGCGGTAATCGATGTCCGGGTGATTTTCCAGGTTGCACTAAAAGCCTGCGCCACCTCACTTATTCTGGCACATAACCATCCGTCGGGAAACCTCGATACAAGCGATGCGGACCGTAAGGTTTCCCGACAAATAAAAGAAGCCGGTAAGATTCTCGACATTCCGCTGCTGGATCACCTCATTATGACCACTGACTCGTTTTTATCAATGGCTGACGAAGGCTTACTCTGAATAATAAATTTCACAAAATATACCACGGCGTGCCAGATGCCAAAATAAGTCCGCAGGCAGCGGCAATAAAACAATGGATTTAAACGATTGGAAAATTATTGCAAGTTACACCCGTGCCGAAGCGATTGCGGATGGGTACCGGGTGCCAATTCTCCCGGAGATTGCAAAAGAAGCCGGGATCATCTTTCCGGTATTCTTTACCCGGGGAGTCTATGACAAATATGTGGTGGTTCCTGAAGGGATGGCGCATCAGGACGAAGATGCCCGGCTCTGGGACATCCTGTTCATGTTTGCGATGCAAGCCCGAAAATCAAATTCGGCAGAATTGAAATTTCAGTTCTGCTGTCAACTTCCCGATGCCGGCAACTGGACCCGATACGAAAAGGTCTGCGAAGGCAATCGGCTCCTAAGGGAAGTTACCCTCAAAGCTGTGATTGGCCCGCTCGATCTGAACGATCCCTCCCCTGCTATCACGGTTCTGTTTCCCGACGAAGATTAATCAAACCGGCGTGCCAGATGCCGCAATAAGTCTGCAGGGCAGCAGCATCTACAATGAATTTAAAACTTCTGAATCTTACAAAACAACAGGAATCAACTATTAAACTGATTCTCTCAAATCAACTCGACCCGAAAGAATTCTCAAGTGTGCAATTCTGGAACAGTCAGTGCTACAATCTCCCTGCGCTTAATGAGCAGAAAATGTGCGCTTTTAACCAGATTCTCTTCGGATTCGGAGTTGAATCGGTTGAAGGGGAATGGCAAAACGGCTATTGGTGCAATATTCTTCTGACCTACGTAAGTGTGGGATTTTCTGATCTGCCGACCATTATCCATCACAGGGATAAAGGCTTTATAGTCGATTCAATCGATAATATTATTACAAAACTCAACCGGCGTGCCAGGTGCCAAAATAAGACCTCAAGGCAGAGGCAAATTAAATGACGCGTTACTCAAATGATCCACGGCAGATCAGTGCCAAATTCTCATCCAGTTGCTCAAAATGCAAAACTAAAATTAAGAAGGGAGCGACAATCTATTACTGGCCATCATCACACGAAGTATTTTGTACCAATTGTGGCGATGCTCCTTACCGTCAGTTTCTCTCTTCGGTGGCTGATGAAGAAGTCTATTCCGGCAAAGGAAATCCATATGCCTGGTAAATTAAAAGAAAAGGGGTCTCCCCTTTTTTGATCGTGGGAGAAGTATGAACTCCCCAATTTGTTAAGCCCTGATCAATGGCAATTTCTCCTGAATGAAAATCCAATCACCGGCAGGTCATTTTGATTTTCCGGTTTTGGTCCGGGAACCATCCTTCGCTGTTTGGCAGCTTTCAACTCCTGGCTTATACGATATAAATGCATCCGGTGACCGGGATATTTTCAGCGATCAGGCAACACCACGACCCTCTCCAGCTTCGGAATCAATAACTTCGCCGTTACGTTACTCCGGCATGAGCATCCGGCATATTCCTTTTTCCAAACTTTTCCGGCAAGTCCTCATGACAGAATTTGTTTGAAATTCTATGCTAAGTTAGCTCATCACTCCAGGTTCCGGTCCCCTCATTCAAGGATTTTCCCGGCATATCCTCCTTCGCTACGTTCAGTCCGGTATTCCAGTTCCTCTTTGACTGCCCCTCCATGCTTCACTGATCACTTGCATATAATTTTTAAACTTAAATTTTACTGTCATGAAAACATT
>Ga0209585_10000912_pt1 | contig 11509 bp, 8 predicted proteins | sample NGEPerone_FD_185491 | JGI IMG/M metagenome (GOLD analysis project Ga0209585, IMG submission 185491) | Arctic peat soil microbial communities from the Barrow Environmental Observatory site, Barrow, Alaska, USA - NGEE Permafrost154B-one... | ecosystem: Environmental > Terrestrial > Soil > Wetlands... | reverse complement strand
AACCTGAACAGGATCCCAATCCCTGACCTGTCACTCAACGAGAAGGAGCGAATTGTCGAGGTTCTCGACAATTTCGAGACGCTAGTCAATGGCCTCAGGACGGAATTGACTGCGGAGCGTGCTGCGCGTAGGAGGCAGTACGAGTACTACCGTGACCGCCTGCTGACTTTCGAGGAGGCCACGGCGTGAGCGACACAATCCCAACCCACTATGAGCCAATCGTGGTGTCCGCCGAGAGCACCGTTGTCGCAGAGTTCATTCCCGATGCCGCAACCGAGGTCTCCTATCAGTCCGAGGCTGATCTGGAGCGGGAGTTCATCAGACTCTTGAACTCGCAGGCTTACGAATACTTGGCCGTAACCAGCGAGGCTCGGCTCGTCACCAACCTTCGCGCCCAACTCGAGGTACTGAACTCGATCACGTTCTCCGATGCGGAGTGGGAGAAGTTTTTCACTGATCGGATCGCTGGGGCCAACGACACGATCGAGGCGAAGACGATCCGTATCCAGGAGGACCACGTTCAGCTGTTGAAGCGAGATGACGGTTCGACGAAGAACGTCATACTGATCGACAAGGCGAACATTCACAACAACCGCCTGCAGGTCATCAACCAGTATGAAGTCGGCCAGGGTGACGGCGGCGCCGAGCGCTCAAACCGATACGACGTCACCGTGCTCGTCAACGGCCTGCCATTCGTCCACGTCGAGCTGAAGCGTCGCGGGGTCGACATCCGTGAGGCGTTCAATCAGATCGACCGCTACCAGCGCGACAGCTTCTGGGCGGGTTCGGGTCTTTTCGAGTACGTGCAGCTGTTCGTCATCAGCAATGGCACGTTGACGAAGTACTACAGCAACACCACGCGGCGGCAACATCTAACAGAGCTGTCATCGGGCTCTGCGGCGAAGGCGCGGGGGAAGAAGACGTCGAATTCGTTCGAGTTCAGTTCGTGGTGGGCGGATGCGACGAACAGGCCAATTCAGGACCTCACCGGCTTCACGAAGACGTTCTTCGCCAAGCACACGCTGCTGAACATCTTGACGAAGTACTGCGTGCTGACTGCCGACCGGATGCTGCTGGTCATGCGCCCCTACCAGATCGTCGCGACCGAGCGAATCCTGCAGAAGATCGACATCTCGACCAACTACAAGCAGCTCGGAACTATTGCCTCGGGCGGCTACGTGTGGCACACCACCGGCTCGGGCAAGACGTTGACCTCATTCAAGACCGCGCAACTGGCATCGCGCCTGCCTTCGGTGGACAAGGTGCTCTTCGTCGTTGACCGTAAAGACCTCGACTACCAGACCATGCGGGAGTACGACCGGTTCGAGAAGGGTGCAGCGAACTCCAACACCTCGACCGCCGTGCTGAAGAAGCAACTCGAGAACCCAAACGCGCACATCATCATCACCACGATTCAGAAGCTCGCGACGTTCATCACCGCGCCGGCGAACAAGGGCCACGCGATCTTCGGCGGGCACGTCGTGATCATCTTCGATGAGTGTCACCGCTCGCAGTTCGGCGATATGCACGAGGCGATCACCAAAGCGTTCAAGCGCTACAACTTGTTCGGCTTCACAGGCACGCCGATCTTCGCCGAGAACGCTGGGACGGGCGGCAACCCGGCGCTGCGTACGACCGAGCAGGCGTTCGGCGAGAAGCTGCATACGTACACGATCGTCGACGCGATCAACGACAAGAACGTCTTGCCGTTCCGCGTTGACTACGTGAATACGATCAAGCTTCCCGAGGGCCTCACTGACAAGCAGGTATCGGCCATCGACACCGAGCGGGCGCTCCTCGCGCCAGAGCGCATCCGCCAGGTCATCGCTTACACGCTTGAGCACTTCGACCAGAAGACGAAGCGCAGCAACGGCTATCTGTTCTCAGGCGTTGCCAACATCTCTGACGTCGCTTCGGGCCGAAACCGGATCGATGAAGTCAAGGTGGCGCAACGAGTCAACGGTTTCAACGCGATCTTCGCGACTGCCTCGATCGACGCTGCCAAGCGCTACTACAACCAGTTCGCTATCCAGCAGCAGGAACTCACGCCGGACCGCCGATTGAAGATCGGACTCATCTATTCGTACGCCGCCAACGAGGCGGAAGGTGAAGGCTACCTCGACGAGGAAGGCTTCGAGACGGGCGCTCTCGATGCGTCGTCGCGCGACTTTCTCGAGGACGCAATTCAGGACTACAACCAGCTGTTCGGCACGAGCTACGACACGTCCGACGATAAGTTCCAGAACTACTACAAAGACCTCTCGCTCCGTCTGAAGAACCGGGAGTTGGACCTCGTCATCGTCGTCAACATGTTCCTCACCGGCTTCGACGCGACCACGCTGAACACGCTCTTCGTCGACAAAAACCTTCGCTCCCACGGACTCATCCAGGCGTATTCGCGCACCAACCGAATCCTGAACTCGGTCAAGACGTACGGCAACATCGTCAGCTTCCGGGACCTTGAGCAGGAGACGAATGACGCCATCGCCTTGTTCGGAAACAAGAATGCTCGCGGCGTTGTGCTGCTCAAGCCGTACGGCGACTACTACAGCGAATACGCGAACAGGGTCTCGGAGCTGCTGGACCAGTACCCGCTCGGGCAGCCGATCATCGGTGAGACGGCGCTGAAGGAATTCATCGCCCTATTCGGCTCGATCCTGCGGCTCCAGAACATCCTGACCTCCTTCGACGATTTTGTCGGAAACGAGATCCTCTCCGAGCGTCAAGGTCAGGACTACCGCAGCGTCTACCTTGACCTCTACGCAGAGTTCCGCAGGGAAAAGGACTCAGAGAAGGAGTCGATCAACGACGACGTCGTCTTCGAGATTGAACTTATCAAGCAGATCGAAATCAACGTCGACTACATCCTCATGCTCGTCCAGAAGTACCGCGATCAGCGGGGCGACGGCGACGACAAAGAGATCCGAGCCGAGATCACGCGCGCCATCGACGCATCACCTTCTCTCCGCAACAAGAAGGACCTCATCGAGGCCTTCGTTGATCGCGTGTCTGCGACGGGTGCCATCGATGAGGAGTGGACTACTTTCGTCGCAGCGCGTCGCGCCGCCGAGCTCGACAAGATCATCGACGACGAGGGGCTTCGTGCCGATGAGACCCGCGAGTTCGTCGAGCGCGCATTCCGCGATGGCGCGATCCAGATCACTGGCACGGCAATCACTCGTGTCCTGCCTCCAGCGTCACGCTTCTCAGCTGATGGCGGTCACGGTGAAACGAAGCAGCGTGTCCTGACGAAACTCGGCGAATTCTTCGAGAGGTTCTTCGGTCTCGGCTCGAACGGAGGGCAGGAGTAGATGGCAACGGTCTCTGAGGCTCAGCTTGCCGGCTGGACGGGCCCCTCAAGCACGACGGAGCAGGACAAGCAAGACCGCACGGAGCGAATGATCCGCGAGGCAATCAACGCCCACGATGCCTTCAAGGGTTCGGCATACAGCATTTACGCGAAGGGTTCCTACGCGAACAACACGAACGTGAAGTCCGACAGTGATGTCGACATCGTCGTTGAATGCCAGGAAGTTTGCTACTGGGAGGACATCGATCCCGCCAGCGGCGGACACCCAGCATCTACTCCGTACGTTGGCGATTGGACTCCCGAATTCCTTCGAGATCAAGTACAAGCAGCACTCGAAGCTAAGTTTCCGGGCAGTGTCGTAGCAGGTGGCACCGCCTTCACGATCAACTCGAGCACGTCACGAGTCGATGCCGACGTGGTGCCCTGTTTTACCTTCAAAGAGTATTTTGCGAATGGCTCGTTTCGGGAGGGAACGAAGGTTTTCAAGTCCTCTGGGGGGACGATCGACAACTACCCGAACCTCCAGCTAGCCAACGGCAGATCGAAGAACACCAGGACGAATGGCGCTTACAAGAAAACTGTTCGAATACTGAAGCGACTCGAGAACGCGATGGTAGACGCAGGGATTCACGTCGAGGTTCCGTCGTACTTGATTGAGTGCCTTGCATATAACTGCCCGGACGCGAACGTTGGCTGGTCGACCTGGACAGCGAACGTTCGTGATTGCCTCGCCACCATCTTCAACGGAACCTTGGGAGCGGAGCCAAGCGATGGCTCGAGTCGATGGCTTGAAGCAAACGACGTGAAGTATCTCTTCCATTGGCAGCAGAAGTGGACTCGGGAGAGCGCCCACGCCTTTGCGGACGCAGCCTGGAACTACATGGAGTTTGACTGATGATCGGCGCCGCGCTGTTACGCGTCGTCGCGATCCTCATCTCGGCTGTTTTTGTCGTCGGCGTCTGGGTCTCAACCGGCAAGCCTGATTTCAGTTTCCTGCGGTTCTTTTCGATCGCAGTTCTCTTGGTGACAATCGCGCTGGCGGTGTGGGACAAATGGCTTTGGAAAAATCGGCTTGCGCAAATGCTGCCTGGCGTCAACCGAGACATTAGCGGGACTTGGGAGGCGCAGCTCGAATCATTGTGGATCGACCCTGCGACCGGCAAAGTGCCGCCCATCAAAACGGTGTACTTGGTGATCAGGCAGTCGAGCTCCACGGCCAGCATCGCGCTCATCTCGGACGAGTCGAAGTCCAGGTCATCCACGGCTCGCGTCATCCAAGAAGACGGTTCTTGGCTACTTCACTACATCTACACGAATGAGCCGGACGTGGCGCTACTGAAGCGGAGTCCAATCCATCATGGCTCGGGAGTGCTCTCCATCACGGGCAACCCGGCGAAGCGGGTGTCCGGCACATATTGGACAGATCGAGATTCCAAGGGCAAGCTCACTTTGGAGCGGCGCACACGAAGCCTGGGTGAGGACTTCCGCGACTGCGCCGAACTCTTCGCCAGAGGCACAAACGGGCCGGAGGAGGTTTAGACGTGAAGCGATATCCCGGTGGTTCAGAATGGCGTAAGTGGGACCTTCATGTTCATTTACCAGGAACCAAGCTCTCCGATGGATACACAAAGAATGGCGGCAAACGCGACTGGGACCGATTCGCCGACGCAATAGAGAACTCAGACGTAGCGGTCATTGGAATCACCGACTACTTCTCGGCCAAAGATAACTTCGACTTCATCCGTCACTTCAAGAGTCGCTTTCCCAAGTCGGAGAAGCTCCTACTTCCGAACGTAGAGTTCCGGCTCAACGAAACCGTCAACGATGCCGGCGAACTCGTTCATTTTCACGTCCTTTTTCGTGACGACGTAGACGAGACGAAGGTGGCCGAGTTTCTCGGAGCGCTCAAGACACAGGTCACCGTAGAGGGTGGCAAGAAGCTGAACTGTGCGAACCTGTCGACCGCAGCGCACTACAAGAGCGCGTCGATCTCTCGTGATGATCTTCGTGAGGCTTTTGTTCACGCCTTTGGTCCCAAGACGGCAGAGACCGACCGCCTGATCTATCTCGCACCTGCCAACAACGATGGCGTTCGAGCCATGAAAGGCAACGCGCGCAAGGCGGCTTTAGCCGACGAGATCGACAAAACAGCTCACGCGTTCTTCGGGGGCAGTTCGAATCGCGACTACTTCCTCGAAAAGAGCCGATACGAAGGCGGAAAGCCTAAGGCGCCGGTTAAGCCCGTCTTTAGCGGGTGTGACGCACACAATTTCGACGACCTCGATGCCTGGCTTGGCAAAGACGTCGACATTAAGGGGACACGCCAAGAGATCACCTGGATCAAAGCGGATCCAACGTTCGAAGGGCTCCAACAGACCCTTATCGAGCCCGCCGAGAGGGTCGCAATTCGAGCCACCAGACCTGATGTCAAGGACGACTACAAGGTTATTCGCGCAATCCAGTTCACCGGCAGTAAGGACTTTCCAGCTGAGATCGTCCTAAACAGCAACCTCAATGCGATTATCGGGAGTCGCTCTTCCGGGAAGTCGGCGTTGCTCGCCCATATCGCTCATGCCATCGATCCTGATTACACGGTCCAGCAGCAAGTAATGGCCACTCATCAAAAAGAGACGGAAGTCGGTCCGGCCGCTGGAAAAACATGGAAGAGCGTCGCCGGCACCACTTGCCAGATCGAATGGGCAGACCCCAAGGCGACGAGCGGAAGTGTGATCTACGTTCCGCAAAACTGGCTATATGAGATCAGCGAAAACGCGGTCGAGGTAACGGCAAAGATCCAGCCAGCGCTCGAAATGAACTACCCAGCCTTTTTCCGTGAGCATCAACGACTGCTGGGTGTCGCCAACACCGCAAATGTTGCCATCGGTCGCATGGTCGATCGCTGGTTCGAGTTGTCGGGTGAGATTGAGCAACTCGAAGCGGACATACGAAAAGTCGGCGATAAAGCTGCAATCGAGAAGTCACGCGACGGCCTCAAGGCGGAAATTGATCGCGTCCGCAAAGAGTATGCGCTTAGCGAGGCTGACCTAAAGAAATACCAGGAGGTCGTAAGTAGCATCGCGGCCAAGACGACACGTATCGGCGAAATCGACGGCGACAAGGCCGATCTCGATCCTTACGTAACTGGTCCCTTAGCCGACAAGTTCTCACCAGCACCCGGCGCTCTTCAAGTTGTGATTGACACCACCCCGAATCTCGATGATCTTCCTGAGGCGCTGAAGAAGGAGTTCGAAACCGCGATCAGTAAGGCTGAAAAGGCACTCCTCGCTCAGCTCGAAACGTCGACGGTGAAGTACCGGCAACTCATCGAGGCCGAACGAGTCACGCTCGAATCGGATCGAACGAAGCTTGAGATCGACAACAAGGTCCTCATCGAAAAGCACGAAGCCAACAAGGCTCTCGATAGTCTGGTGAAGCGCCACAAGGACCAGGTGGACGCACTCGCTTCAATCCTTGCTTTGGAAAAGAAGCGCGATGAGCGTCTGGCCGATCTAGCTACCTGCGAAACGAAGATCGCCGAACAACTCGCAACTCGCGATGCTGCCTTTGGTTGTCTCAATACCAACTTTGATACCGAAGATCGAGCACTCGATGACCTTACTTTCGGCCTCGAAACGGCAATCTCGCGAGAGCAGTTTGCATCGCTATCTGAGCCACTTCGCAAGAACGAACTCGGCACCTATGTCGTGAAGGACGCGGAAGGCGAGCTGGTCGTGGATATCGACAAAGCCAAGGCTGATCCCCACGGCTTTCTTGCCGAAATTCGATTGGGAACGCAAAAGCTCAATCAGGGCTATGACAAAGTCGAGACGAGCAAGAACATCCTCCAGGCTTCACCTGACGTCCGATTTACGGCGGAGCTCGAAGATGACGTCATTGGGGGATTCGAGAAGTCGACCATGACCCCAGGAAAGCAAGCGCTGTTCGCACTTACGTTGATCCTCAATGAAGCTCAAGATTCGTGGCCTCTACTCATCGATCAACCCGAAGATGATCTGGACAGCCGGTCGATCTACGCGGCGATCGTTCCATATCTCTCAAGACGCAAAAGGGAACGCCAAATCATTCTCGTGACCCACAACGCAAACTTGGTCGTGGGAGCAGACGCGGAAGAAGTCATCGTCGCCAACCGCCACGGCGATGACAGCAAGAACCGCGACAAGCGAAGATTCGACTACATGACAGGCTCACTTGAGCACAGTGCCACGGCTAAGTCCGTCTACGCGCTCGAGATGATGGGCATTCGGCAGCACGCCTGCGAAATTCTCGATGGTGGCGAAGAAGCCTTTTAGAAGCGCGCAGTGAAATATAAGATCTAAAGCGCCTGGAAGACGATCCGAGCCACATATGAGGTCATGATCAGCGACCCAGGCAGCCGAGATGCGCAGCTCCTGTATACCCCTACAGGAACACCACTACGACTCAAGAATAAGCCAGCTCGACTGACCGTTAGGGCGATCCGACGACCCGAGCCAAACATCAAGCTGCTGGCTCGAGCTAGCCTTGAGTATTACCATCAATACCGAGCCAAGCTCTATGATGGGGTGTGTGAGCAACCACTATCAGCAAACAAATCTTCCAACGCGGAGACGAGGGTGGAGAGGAAAAACTGACCCTATACGCCGAGTCGAATGCTGGTGTAGAAATCGAAGAAGTCAGGGCTTAGTGAATACGAATGCGTGCGTTGTGTCATAATGTGACCAGTATGATTGCGAGAATGAGGAAGTATGGATCAGGAATCTAGTCCAAGCGAGCAACTTGTTTATGAACACCTCGGAGCTGCTGTCCTTGCGTATTTGTTGGCGATTGAAATAAGTAAGGTGCAGGAGCGCTTTGGTGCTGGCAATCGCAGAGCTCTGGATGAAGTGCAGGAGTCTGTGATTGCTCAGCTGGTTCTTGTTGACGGCATGTTACTGGATAGCAATTTGCCGGAAGGTTTTCTCTCTAGAGAGTGGTCTAGTCGACTAACTAGGAGGGATGAGAGTACTGGCCTGTCGATGGGCAATCTCCTGCGTCAATTGTGTGGAGGTCAGATTCTTAAGATTCCCGAGCACAAGTCACGAATGGAGGAACTACTAATTGGGTTGACGATCGATGCATACCCGGGTTTGCTTGTGCGAGAGCCAGCCTCACATTTCAGGGGCTTCGACAGCGGCCTAATCGGCTCACTATTTAATCATCCCTCTAGTAAAGAGTTTCAGGAATTGGTGCTTGGCGATGGCGATTTATCAAGATTGTTCCCTGAAAACTCTGAGCATTCGGGATGGTCTGGTAATAGTCAGCGTAGTACTGGCCAAGGTGGCAGTCATCAACTTTGGACCTTTGCGGAAAGTATTATTAGCGTCGCGTGGAGCGTTTCGCTACTTGAGAATGAATATCCATCTATCGATCAGTTGAGTGGGAGTGCTTTACAGCTTCTAGGGACAATCAGATCTGCGCTTCGCGGAGAGGAAGCTTCGGTTCCCGTGCGGATTGGTTTGACGGGTGTGCTATTACCGGATGGGCGGGACACTCTGGATCTAGGTTGGGCCAGAATACGTCGGTCTGATGAAAGAGACGAACGGCATGCTTGGCGTAGCTCAATTGATGGTGAGTTGACGACAACGTCTCCCGATGGCCAGACTGTGAAAATTAAATACAGCGGCGATTTGGTACTGGAATGTGAGCTTCCGTACAAGTTAATTGTGGGTGACATGGATTTGAGACAAGGGTGGCCCCAAGAACTACAGGGTTATCAGATTGTTGAGGAGATGACGCAGAGCATTCGGTTAGGGTTATTACTTGCATGTCCGGACAGGCTCCCAATACTAGTAACGACATGGCGGATAACCTTAGATCCACTATCCCCAGGCAACAGTATGAGTTGGTCTGATCCGAAACAGGGGCGCGGCCTCATGCCGGTTCAACTATCAGAGAAGGATAGTGATGACTGGTTAAAGTGGGCAAAGGCTGTAGCTGAGTACAGAACTCCCGGGATAGGAGTCGCAGTGCGTCGAATACTCGCTGCTGTTGCCGAGCGTCGCGCTCCAGAGGATGTTCTAGTAGACGCGGTCATTGTGTGGGAGAACTTATTCGGTGCAAGAAGTGAAACGACACTACGCATCTCAAGTTCACTCGCCTGGCTGTTGGGCACGTCCAAAGCGGATCGTCTTCTGCGGCAGACCAAGTATAAGAAGATCTATTCTCTACGTAGTGATGTCGTCCATGGTGCAGCGAAAGTCAATCAGAAGAAGATTAATGAAGAATCCCAACATGCAGTTGAGATATCTGTCGAGGCATTGCGGGCGGTATTCAGCGATTATAAGGATTTGCTCGAGCTGAAAGATAGTGAGACGCGTAGTCTGCACATGATTCATGGTGGAGATCGCGCTGCGCCTTGAGACGATCAACTAGCGGTCAGATAGAACTGGCTATGTAACGTGTCACTGCTCCCGCCCACACGTATCCCGCATCTGCACGCCTTGCCCTTGTAGCCGGTGGTTCACCGTGCGGGTGTCAACGCCAAGCTTGGAGCCAATCACGGCCAGCGAGTTGCCCTGGGCGTACATCAGAACAGCGTCTTGGACCTGTTCGACAGACAGCCCTTGCGGACGTGTTGGCACTTCGTGCCGTTTGAGGATCGCGCTCACCGTTCGCCGATCGATTCCATACTTCTTAGCCAGCTCGGTCATCAGGTCGCCAGACTGGTAGCGCTCGACAAGTTCGGCCTGCTGGGGCTTGGTAAGCCGTCGCTGCTGCTGCTTGGCTACCCCGCTGATCCCAGTCATTGGACGACCCACAGCGAGGCCAACAGCAACCTCGACGTCTCTGTTGAGGCGGAGCCGCCGCAACAGAGCTGCACCGGGGTTCGACATCTGTCCTGTTAGCGCCACCTTGGTGTCCGAGCAGACCGCGAAGGCCCGGAACGGCACCTCGGCCTCGTTGGTCCACTCGCGCAGGGCCTGGTTGAGCAGTGAGATCGACGGCACCAGGAACAACACTGATGTCGGCTTGGCCTTGCCCTCGGTGGTCAGGCGCTCGGCGATCTTGAGCGCGGTGAATGTCTTTCCGGTGCCGCAGGCCATGATCAGCTTGCCGCGGTCGTAGGTTTAGAAACCTTCGAATACGTCTGCCAGCGCTTGTTTTTGGTGGGGTCGCAGGCGTTTCTTGGTCGTCGTCGGCAGGATCGAGGGTCGCTCGAAATCGACGGCCTCCCAGTCGATGTCCGAATCGAGCAGATCGGCCAGACCGATCCGGGTCACCGGGATCTGCTGGCCGACCAGTGCCGCCTCGGCGTTGCTGCTCCATCGGTCCGTCGTCGAGACGATCAGTCGCTGGGCGAAACCCGCCTTGCCCGAGGCGGTGAAGGACGAGTCGATGTGCGCCTTGTCCAGGTAGTGGTGGGGCGCGTAGAACTTGCACTGGATGGCCCACAGCTCGCCGGTGAGTTTGTCCGTGGCCACGATGTCGATACCGGTATCCACCTCGCCCTGGCGGCCCTCCCAGTCCTGCCACAGGCGGACGTCACTGAACCGGTCGGCATACTGCCCGGCGGTTTGCAGGTAGGCCACGATCAGCTTCTCGAACCGGGACCCCTTCTCCGCCTCGGAGCCCGACGTGAAGTAGATCTTGTCGAGCAGGCCCTCGATCGTCCTGGCCACCAGCACACACCCCTGTCTCCTACGACGGCATCGCCTGCCTGGCACCCATGCGGTGTCCGCAGACTACTCAGTGCTGGCCAGACATGAACGACTCCAACCACCAGCCACTAGGTGGCCGACGAGCCTCTGGCCTTTCGCTCCGCGTTGTTCCCCGTCATCTCGATGGCCACGGTCAGGACCAGGGCCACCGTGGAGCACCCAGCCGCGACCATCAGCGCGGTACGGACGTCACCGGAGGTGAACGCCGACGCAAGCCCCAGGGCAAGCGTGAGCATGAATCCATAGATCACAGTCGTGTTCATCGTTTGATCCTTTCTCAGTTACCGCCCGGGCGGCCCTTATGGGGCGTCCCGCCGATCCGGTACTCGGCTGCCCGTCGAAGTCAAGCTGCTCTTGCCACGGTGTCTCTCAGGCGCAGGCGAGGGAGGGCACCGTGCGGCACCGCGCGGCAGCGCCCGCCCGGCGGCGGCCGAGGTAGTCCAGGGCCAGGTCGGCGAGCAGGCACACACCCAGTCCGGCAGCGACGGGCTGGGTGTGTGCC
>Ga0209585_10000911_pt1 | contig 11514 bp, 11 predicted proteins | sample NGEPerone_FD_185491 | JGI IMG/M metagenome (GOLD analysis project Ga0209585, IMG submission 185491) | Arctic peat soil microbial communities from the Barrow Environmental Observatory site, Barrow, Alaska, USA - NGEE Permafrost154B-one... | ecosystem: Environmental > Terrestrial > Soil >... | reverse complement strand
GTGGCCGTGCCCGTCTCGACGATGCTCGGGGCTCACGAGCTCGCCGAAATCCTTGCGGACTGTGGGGCCCGGGTGGTCTGCGGGACCCATGAGTACGTCGAGGCTGTTGCTGCGGCCATCGACCTGGTCCCCGAGGTGGAGCACTTCGTGCTTGCGGGTGCGGATCTCCTGCCTTCGCTGTCGGCTGCGTCTGTGCGGTCGTGGGAGGACTTCATCGCTCTCGGGCTCGGGGGAGGCGCCCAGGCTCGCATCGTGGCGCCCACTGACGAGGATGCCTGGGCGTTATGGCTGTACACGTCGGGCACCACGGGTTCGCCCAAGGGTGCGATGCACCGCCATGCGAACATCCGCCATGTCTGCCAGACCTTCGGCGACCAGGTGCTGGGCATCCGGCCCGACGATGTGTGCTTGTCGGTCGCCAAGCTCTTCTTCGCGTACGGCATCGGCAACTCGGCGTTCTTCCCCCTTTCTGTGGGAGCGACCACCGTTCTTGAACCGCGGAGCCCGACGTCCCAGGTCGTCGGCGAACGCATGAGCCGGGACAAGCCGACGATCTTCTGCGGCGTGCCGACCTTCTTCGCCCACCTGCTGGCCAGCGACCTGCCCGACGACACATTCGCGTCGGTTCGCCTGGCGACATCGGCGGGCGAACCACTGCCGGCCCCGCTACAGCGCCGGTTCACTGAGCGCTTCGGGGTGGAGGTCATCGACGGCATCGGGTCCACCGAGGCCCTGCACATCTTCTTGTCCAACCGGCCCGGTGACATCCGGCCGGGCACGACCGGTCGTGCGGTGCCCGGCTATGAGCTGCAGCTGCGCGACCCCACCGGCGAGCTCGTGCCCCAGGGCCAGCCGGGGACCTTGCACGTCCGCGGTGAGTCCATCGCCCAAGGCTATTGGCGGCGGGCGGCGGCCTCCCGGCAGGTCTTCGTGGGGGAGTGGTTGAACACCGGTGACACCTATCTGGAGAACGACGACGGTTACTACGTCTGTCTGGGGCGAAGCAATGACCTGATCAAGGCCGGCGGGATCTGGGTCACTCCCAGCGAGGTCGAGGGCCGGCTGCTCGAGCACCCGCTGGTGGCAGAGGCCGCGGTCGTGGGGATGCTGGATGCGGATGGTCTGGTCAAGCCTGTGGCTTGCGTGGTGACCCAGGGCCCGGTCACCCAGGAGGAGCTCATCCATTGGTGTCGTGAGGAGCTGGCCCACTTCAAGTGCCCTCGAGCCGTCATCTTCTCCGACGCCCTGCCCAAGACGGCCACGGGCAAGCTGCAACGCTTCAAGGTGCGCGATCTCTTCGCTGACAATGCCAACCGGACTCTCGGGCAGGTCACGGCCACGACAGGACCGGGACTTCACTGATGAGCGGAAAAAGCCCCTCCGAGAAGAACGCTAGCCAAGGAGATCCCATGAAGCCCAAGCACAACGCCGCCCCCGACTCGCCAGATCAGCTCTTCGACATCGACTCGTTGCTGGACGACGAGGAGAAAGCCGTTCGCAGCACGGTGCGCCAGTTTGTCGACGAGCGGGTGAAGCCGCACGTGGCCGACTGGTACCAGAGCGGGCAGCTGCCGGCGAGGGAGCTAGCGAAGCAGTTCGGCGAGCTTGGCCTGCTCGGCATGCACCTCGAGGGCTATGGCTGTGCCGGCATGTCGGCGACCGCCTACGGTCTGGCTTGTCTGGAGCTCGAGGCCGGTGACTCGGGCATCAGGTCGCTGGTCAGCGTGCAGGGCTCGCTGGCGATGCACGCCATCCACGCCTACGGCAGTGAGGATCAGCGCACGGAGTGGCTGCCCAAGATGGCCACCGGTGAGGCGATCGGCTGCTTCGGACTAACCGAACCGGATCACGGGTCCGACCCGGCCGGTATGCGCACCCACGCCAAACGGGAGGGTGACGACTGGCTGCTGAGCGGCACGAAGATGTGGATCACCAACGGCTCGGTTGCTGACGTGGCCGTGGTCTGGGCCCGGACCGACGACGGTATTCGCGGTTTCCTGGTCCCCACGTCGACGCCCGGATTCACAGCGAACGAGATCACCACGAAGATGTCACTGCGCGCGTCGGTGACCAGCGAGCTGGTGCTGGACAGCGTGAGGCTGCCGTCGTCCGCCATACTTCCGGGAGCCCGAGGGCTGTCGGGGCCCCTGGGCTGCCTGTCCGAGGCACGCTTCGGAATCGTGTTCGGGGTGATGGGCGCCGCCCGGGACTGTCTGGAGACGGCGATCGACTATGCCTGTACGCGTGAGCAGTTCGACCGGCCCCTCGGCGCCTTTCAGCTGACCCAGGCCAAGCTCGCCGACATGACGCTCGAGTACGGCAAGGGGCTGCTGCTGGCCCTCCACCTGGGCCGGCTCAAGGACGCCGGCCGGATCGCGCCCAAGCAGGTGAGCCTCGGGAAGCTCAACAACGCGCGCGAGGCGATCGCGATCGCCCGCGAGTGCCGGACCATCCTGGGCGCGAACGGGATCACCTCTGAGTATCCGGTGATGCGGCACGCCAACAATCTCGAGTCGGTGCTGACCTACGAGGGGACCAGTGAGATGCATGCCCTCGTCATCGGCCAGGCCCTCACCGGTTTCCAGGCCTTCCGCTGAGGGTCTGTCATGGCGGTGCCGTTCTCCACAACGGGACGGGGACTTCTCTGATGACCCCCTGCCAGTGCTCCGTAGACTGCTTGTATGACGGGGACCGCCTGATGACCTTTGAGCGCTAGGCGTCGAGCGTGCTGGACGGAATACCTCTAGTCGACGCGCACGTCCATGTGCCGTTGCTGACCACCCTGCGGCCGGCATGGATCCAGTGGGCTCGCGACTTTGGGCCGGACGGCATCCTCGAGGACGCCTGGGACGCGGAGGGCCGGCCCCGTCCCGAGCGCCTCGACGAGCTCTTCGCTGACCAGGGTGTCGACGTCGCGTTGCTCTTCTGTGAGTACAGCCCGGAGGCGACCGGGATGCAGACCTTCGACGACCTGCTGCCCATCGTCGAGCACAACCCGCGCAGGTTCCGTCCCGTGGCGAACGTCAACCCGCACCTGCACCACCCGATCGCAGCCGAGGTGGAGCGTCAGCTCGACCACGGCGCAGCCGCACTGAAGCTGCACCCTGTGCACGGCGGCTTCCGCTGCGACGAAAGGTCCCTGTATCCCGCATACCAGGTCCTGCAGGAGCGGCGGGTGCCGTTGGTGGTCCACTGCGGGACGAGCTCCTTCCCCGGCTCGTTCAACGAGAATGCCGACCCACAGATCCTCCTTCCGGTCATCCGGGACTTCCCCGGCCTCGACATCGTCCTGGCCCATGGCGGCAGGAGCTTGTGGTACGACATGGCCGCCTCCATGGCGTTGTCCCACGAGACCGTGTGGATCGAGCTGTCCGGCTTGCCGCCCAAGCGACTGCCGGCCTACTACGCCGCCTTCGACCTGGGTCAGCTCTCCCGCCGCTGGATCTTTGGTACCGACTGGCCCGGCGTGCCCGGGACCGCGCAGAATGCCACGGCGGTGGCCGACCTGCTGGACCACGATGCCGCGGCCGCCGTGTTGGGTGGGAACGCGATGAGCGTGTACGCCGGGCTGCCGCGGCTGCCGGTCGGCGACCCCGTCGAGGCTGTCACGAGCCACCGGGAAGAGGTCTGACTGATGCCGATCTATGCCCTCGACTCACTCGTGCCGCAGATCCATCCGGACGCCTACGTCCACCCGGACGCGGTCGTCATCGGCGACGTCCGGATCGGCGCCCAGTCGTCGATCTGGCCCGGTGCGGTGCTCCGGGCGGACTTCGGGCGCATCGTCATCGGGGAGCGCACATCGATCCAGGACGGCACCGTGCTGCACGCCACCGAGGAGTGGGCCACCGTCATCGGGGACGACTGCGTCGTCGGTCACAACGCCCACCTCGAGGGATGCACGGTCGAAAACCGCTGCCTGGTGGGCTCCGGGTCCGTCGTGCTCAACCGTGCGGTCGTGCGGGCCGGTTCTGTCGTCGGCGCCAAAGCCTTGGTGCCAGAGGACTTCGAGGTGCCGGCCAGCCATCTCGCACTCGGCATCCCAGTGCGCCCCAAGCCGATAGACCCCAAGAGGCAGGCGGAGTGGATTGACCTGGCTGTGCGTCTGTATGTCGGCAACGCCGGACGCTACCGACGCGGCCTGCGCAGGATCGACCGGCCTGAGCTGATCGACGAGAGAGGGAACCCCGATGAGTGACAGGACCCCGATGAGTGACAAAGACGCCCGCACGGCGTACCTCGTCTCCGGGGTGCGGACCCCGATCGGCCGGTACGGCGGTGCGCTGGCCGGCGTCCGGCCGGACGACCTGGCCGCCCACGTCATCCGCGAGCTGACAGCGCGACACCCGGGGGTTGACTGGTCCACGGTCGACGACGTGGTGCTCGGCTGCGCCAACCAGGCCGGCGAGGACAACCGCAACGTGGCACGGATGTCGGCACTGCTGGCGGGACTGCCCGCTGAGGTCTCGGGGATCACGTTCAACCGTCTGTGCGCCTCCGGCCTCGACGCGGTGGGTTACGCGGCCCGCTCCATCATCGCCGGGGACGCCGATCTGATGATCGCCGGAGGTGTCGAGAGCATGAGCCGCGCGCCGTTCGTGCAACCCAAGGCGCGGTCACCGTATTCGCGGTCGGCGGAGATCCACGACACGACCATCGGGTGGCGTTTCGTCAACCCGGCGATGCAGGACCAGTACGGCACCGACGGCATGCCGCAGACGGCACAGAACGTCGCCTCTGAGTACGACATCAGCCGCGAGGACCAGGACGCCTTCGCGCTGCGCTCGCAGGACCGGGCGGCGAAGGCACAGTCGAACGGGCGCCTGGCACGGGAGATCGTGCCGGTGCCGGTGCCGCAGAGGAAGGGGGAGCCGGTCATCGTGTCGCGCGACGAGCACCCGCGGGAGACGTCGGCGCAGACCCTGGCCGGCCTGCGGCCGCTGTTCCCGGGTGGGTCGATCACCGCGGGCAACTCCTCCGGTGTCAACGACGGTGCTGCGGCACTGCTGGTTGCCTCCGGGGAAGCCGTCGCGCGGTACGGCCTGCAGCCCCTGGCAAGGATCATCTCCACGGCCAGCGCCGGAGTGCAGCCACGGGTCATGGGCATCGGCCCGGTCCCGGCCGTGAAGCGTCTCCTTGAGCGCACCGGCGTGAAGCTGAGCGAGGTGGGGACCATCGAGCTCAACGAGGCATTCGCCTCTCAGTCGCTCGCCGTCCTGCGCGCGTTCGGCCTCGCCGACGACGCGTCACATGTCAACCCGCACGGAGGCGCGATCGCCCTCGGTCACCCGCTCGGGATGAGTGGAGCGCGGCTGGCGCTCACGGCCGCGCTGACCCTGGACGACGAAGGGTTCGACTACGCCATCGCCACGCTGTGTGTGGGTGTCGGGCAGGGTGTTGCCATGCTGCTCGGCCGTCCCTGAGCCTGGCGCCCGCGACCGATCTGGCTACGGGTTCAGGTTCTGCAGACGGACCTGGCCCCGTGCCATGGTGCGATCCTTGTCGTCGAGGGTCTCCACCAGCCAGACCTGCTGGGACCTGCCTCTGTGCAGTGGTCGAGCGCTCGAGGTAAGCCTTCCCGCGGTGGATGCGCGGTAGAAGTCGGTGGTGTTCGAGACGCCCACCACCTTGCCGCGGTCACCGAGCCAGAGTGCCGCCCCAACGCTGGCGAGGGTCTCGACGACGCTGCAGTGAACGCCGCCGTGCAGGATGCCGTATGGCTGGTGCATCTCCGGGGTGACCGTCCAGTGCGCCGTCACCTCGTCGCCGTTGGCCGTGTCAAGCACGAGGCCCAGGCTCGTGGCGAAGGGCCCGAGGTACAAACTCTCGTCCACGATCTTGGTGCTCCCTCTTCTATGGCGTCGATCGTCCTGGCGACGATGTGTCGCCCATAGTATGGCGAGGTGTACGCCGGGGCTTACGGCGAGGCCACTCAAGCTCAGCTCACGAAGGGTTGTGACAGGTAACGGTCGCGATGGTGCAGGCCTTGCCGGCCGGGTTGTGGCCGACGACCTGGGAGACGCCCAGGGTTCGTCCCTGATGGAGAACCGTCGCCGTGAAGCTGACCTCTCCGTCGACGGCAACAGGGCGAAGGAAGGCGATGTGGATTGATGCCGTGACGAGTGGATGGGAGCCGGACTGCAGAGCCGCCAGTCCTGCGATCTCTGAGGCACACAATGAGATTCCGCCATGCAGGTTGCCCATCGGGTTCGACAGGTCGAGGGTCGCCGGGATCACGAGGGTGGCGCCACCTTCGTGCCTTCGCGTGGTGGCCCGGAGCAGGTCGGGTGTCGGGAGACTGCTCGTCCCTGTGAGTGCGTCAGGGCCGACCAGGATGTCTGTGCTGCCGGCGTAGGCAGAAGCGGAGGGCGTTTCCGGAACGAAGCGCACGCGCTCGCTGCCGAACGCAATCGTGCGTCCGCACCGGTCTGCGATGCGACCTCTGGAGAGTCCGCCCATCGTGTCGAACTCAACCGTGCGGCTCTGTGCATGGAGCCTCGAACCGTCGACAGGTAGCTGGGAGCAGAAGTCGACCGAGATCTCTGTGCTGACAGCCCAGTGACCGGCCGGCCGCTCGGCTACCACGGCGTAGCCGAGGATGTCGTCCGCCAGAACACCCAGGGACCCACGGCACGGCTCCCCGTCCGGATTGAGCATCCAGTCGCCGGTGCGCATGAATCCCCTCGTGAGTTCGCCGTCGTTTGTCACCGGGCCAATCCGAAACAGCCTTTCCGGCCCTCCGGCCACGAAGGGCGTGCGCGGTCGCGTGACGGTTTCGGTCATCTGGTCTTCCCTGCCTCGATCTTGCATGCAGCGTCGGACGCCTCGGACCTGCGATCACCCTCGAGCTCGGCGGACGATGCGGTCGGCGCCCTCATGATAGGCTACATTTTGCTATCGCGGGCGCAGGACTTTGTAGGCAATCAAAGTCCCGATTCGTGCATTGGCGTCATGGACAGGATGAGGTCGCGATGAGCAAGCTTCTCTCAGTCTCGGAGGCTGTCGAGCGTTATGTCCCCGATGGTGTCGGGCTGCTCTCGGTAGGCGGGATGCACCTGCACAACAACCCCATGTCGCTCGTCAGAGAGGTCGTGCGCCAGCGGCCCACGATTCGACGTCTGCTGACGAGCCCCTGCGGCGCGCTGAACGCTGATCTTCTCGTGGGAGCGGGCCTCGTCCAGGAGATAGCGACCTCCTACGTGGGCTTCGAGCATCTCGGCCTGGCTCCCTGCTTTCGGCGGGCTGCCGAGTCAGGGACCATCCGGATCCTCGAGTGCGACGAGGCCTACATCACCCATGGCCTGTACGCGGGAGCGGGCGGTCTGCCGTTCATCGCGCTACCGGCAGGTCTGGAGACCTCGGACGTCCCGAAGGTGAACCAGGAGAGCTACGCGATGACCACGGATCCCTTCACCGGCGGCCAGGTGCTCGTCGGTGCACCGCTGCGCCCCGACGTGGCGCTCATCCATGCCTCCATGGCGGATTCGCGTGGCAACGCGGTCTTCGGCGGAGCGCATTTTGTCGACCGGCTGATGGTGCAGGCTGCGAAGACCGTCCTGCTGCAGGTCGAGCGGGTGGTGTCCACGGAGGAGATCGCCAGACATCCCGTGGGCACGACGATTCCTGGCTTCCTCGTACAGGGGGTGGTCGAGGTCGCTGGAGGTTGCCATCCCACCGCTTCACACGGTGCCTACGACTTCGACGAAGAGCAGATCAAGTTATATCTGAGCATGGCAGGGAACGTCGAGGGCGTCGGGGAGTATCTCGAGCAGTACGTGACCGGGGTGACGGAAGACGAGTACCTCGAAAAGGCATCTCCCCGCCTGGCCGCGCTGCGCTATGGCGACGGGTTGAAGTCCGACGCCCGTTCAGGAGGGAGGAGCTGAGATGGTCGCGAAGACTGGCTCCGAGGTACGTGAGCTTACCTGGTCTCGCAGTGAGCTGATGGCGATCGAGCTTGCTGCACATCTGCGGGACGACGACGTTGCCGTGATGGGAACTGCCAGCGCCCTGCCCCAGGTGGCCTGTCGACTTGCTCAGCTCACGCATGCGCCAGGACTCTGGTACATCGCCGGCGGCACCTGCTCGGTCAACCCCCATCTCAGCCCGGTGGTGGCGTCGTGTTGCGACTTTGACCTGCTGAGGGCTGACACGGCCATTCCCCTCAGTGATGTCGTGCTCCTCGAAGGCCGCGGTGACGTGCTCACGGTGTTCTTCGCCGGGGGACTGCAGATCGACGCCTACGGCAACTGCAACCTCGTGGCGGTGGGGGAGTACTCCCGCCCGACACTGCGCGGGCCCGGCACGGTCGGACTGCCGTTCCTGTCTCGCGTCGGACGGGTGCTCATCTACACCCAGTCGCACAACCGGCGGACCTTCGTGGAGAAGGTCGACTTCCTGAGCGGGCCCGGGTTCCTGGGCGGACCGGTCGAATGGGCCTCGGCTGGGCTCTCGGGTGGCGGGCCTGCGCTGGTCGTCACGCCACTGTGCACCATGGGGTTCGATCCGGAGAGCTTGCGAATGCGCCTCGTCTCAGTTCATCCGGGCGTCGAGATCGACGAGGTGCGCGATGCCACAGGTTTCGACCTTCAGATCCCGGACTCGGTCTCGGTTACTACGCCGCCGACTTCTCGGCAGCTGTCCCTCCTGCGCGATCTCGACACCGACGGCCTCCTGAAAGGACCGTAGAAAATGATACTGAACGGCAAGTTCGACCAGAAGACGGCGATCGTTACCGGGGCCGGGAGCGGGATCGGCCGCCAGGTTGCGCTCGGGCTGGCTCGTGAGGGCGCCAAGGTCGTGCTCGGTGATCTCTCGCTCGAGCGTGCCCAAGCGGTGGCAAAAGAGATCAGCGCCATGGACGGCACCGCCCTGCCCGTTCAGGTGGACGTGGCAGATGCAGAGCTGGTCCGCGCGATGGTGGCCGTGGCCATCGAGGAGTTCGGCCAGATCGACATCCTCATCTCCAACGCCGGCTGGGACAAGGTGATGCCCTTCCTGGACACCGACGAGGAGCTCTGGGACCGCGTCATCGCCATCAACTACCGCGGTCATCTCGCGTGCACCCACGCCGTGGTCCCGCACATGGTCGAAGCCGGGTCCGGCAAGGTCGTCCTGCTCGCCTCCGACGCGGGCCGGGTGGGGTCGAGCGGCGAGGCGATCTACTCCGGCGCCAAGGGAGCAGTGATCGCTTTCTCGAAGGCGCTGGCCCGGGAGACGGCTCGACAGGGGATCAACGTCAACTGCGTGGCACCGGGGCTGACCGACACACCAATGCTCACGAACGTCAGCGAGGGCAACGAGAAGCTGATGGCCGCGATCATCCGGTCGATTCCGCTCGGCCGGGTCGGGACTCCCGAAGAGGTCGCCCGGGCCGTGCTGTTTCTTGCCTCTTCCGACGCTGACTACATCACCGGCCAGACGCTGAGCGTCAACGGTGGTCTGAGCATGGTCTGATCCCGGCTTACCCCGGTCTCATCCCGATCTGATCCTGCGGGACCTCCCCCAGGATGCATGACAGTCGCCTGCCAGCGCTCTTCGCGCTACCCACAGGCGTTCCGAGGAAGGTGCGAGATGACGAACAATCTGCTCCGGCTCATTGACCGACTGGAGAGCGAGCATGTCGAGGTGCTTCAAGCGGTGGCGATGCTGCGTCCCGCTATCGAGATGCGTGATGACGTGGCTCTGAAGGGTGCGCTCGCCGCTGGCGAGGAGGCCCTTGGAACAGCCCTGACCAAGCACAGTGAAGTCGAGGACGAGGACCTGTTTCCCCGGATTGCGGCGATGATCGGTGAGGGGATGGTGAGCCTTTTCGTCGAGGAGCACGTGCGGATCAGGGCACTGCGAGACCAGGTTTACGAGCGCATCGGACGGGGCGGAGCGGACTTCGAGGGCGGCGCCGAGCTCTGCGATCTGCTGGCAGACCACATGGAGCGGGAGGACAAGGTCCTCTTCCCAGCCGCTCGCGGTGTGCTGGAGGATTGACGCGGCGTGGGAGAGAATGATTAACTACACGTTCGGAACGATGGGCGGACGGAATGTAGTACGTCTCACCGGCGCCTGATGTCTTGCGCGGCGGGCTACGTCTCAACAGAGGAATGCAGATGAGTGAAGCACTGGTGAGCGCCATCGGTAGCCGTGAGGTCCTGCGGCTGTCGGTCAACGGCCAGGACCGCGCGCTGCTGGTCAAGCCATACACCACGCTCATGGAGGTTCTCCGCGAGGACCTGCGACTCACCGGGACCAAGCACGGGTGCGAGGCGGGGGAGTGCGGGGCGTGCACGGTACTGATCGACGGTGTCCCGAAGGTGAGCTGTCTGGTGCTGCCGGCCCAGGCAGAGGGGACCAAGGTCACCACGATCGAGGGCGTCGCCAACGGCTCCACGCTGCATCCTGTTCAGCAGGCGTTCATGGACGCCGGTGCCGTCCAGTGTGGTTACTGCACGCCCGGGATGGTGCTGACCGCCAAGGCGTTGCTTGACACCAACCCGGCGCCGTCCGAGGGCGAGATCAAGCAGGCACTGGCCGGTAATCTCTGCCGCTGCACTGGCTACGTGAGCATCGTGGAGGCGGTCCAGGAGGCCGGCAGGGCGCTGGCATGACAATGACGACCTCGCAGCCGGGTGAGGACCTCAGGTCAGACGGGGATCTGAGGATCGTCGGGAAGCCTCTGCCGAGAGTGGACGCGGTGGGCAAGCTCACCGGCGCAACTGCCTATGCGGATGACATCGAGCTGCCCGGAACACTTTTCGTCAAGATCCTGCGCAGCCCCCATCCGCATGCCCGCGTGCTGTCGATAGACACGAGCAGCGCATCGTCCATGACCGGCGTGGCGGCAGTTATCACGGGCCATGATCTTCCGACGAAGTACGGCATCATGCCGACGACCCAGGACGAGCGGGCCCTCGAGAACGAGAAGGTCCGCTTCGTTGGCGACCCGGTGGCGGCGGTCGCGGCCGTGGACGAGGAGACCGCGCTGGCAGCCTGCCGCGCGATCCGCGTCGAGTACCAGCCGCTCGAAGCGATCGAGTCGATCGAGCAGGCCCTCCTCATGCCCTCAGACGAGCCGATCCATGATGACTACGCGGGTCCGGGCAACATCCACCGGCTCGCCGCGCTGGAGTTCGGGGACGTCGACGAGGGCTTCGCCAAGGCCGACCACATCCGCGAGGATGTCTTCTTCTTCGAGGGCAACACCCACCTCGCGATGGAACAGCACTCGTCGACGGCGACCTATGTCGGTGATCAGCTCACGTTGTGGTCCTCGACCCAGACCCCGCACTACGTCCACCGTGCACTGTCGAAGGTCCTGGACCTGCCGATGGGGCACATCCGGGTGGTCGCGGCGACGATCGGCGGTGGGTTCGGCGGCAAGTGTGACCCGTTCTCTCACGAGATGGTGGTGTGCAAGCTGGCGATGCTCACCGGCCGTCCGGTGAAGTGCACGCTGACCCGCGAGGAGGTGTTCTACGCGCACCGCGGCCGGCACCCGGTCCTGATGTGGGTGCGCACCGG
>Ga0209585_10000909_pt1 | contig 11549 bp, 8 predicted proteins | sample NGEPerone_FD_185491 | JGI IMG/M metagenome (GOLD analysis project Ga0209585, IMG submission 185491) | Arctic peat soil microbial communities from the Barrow Environmental Observatory site, Barrow, Alaska, USA - NGEE Permafrost154B-one... | ecosystem: Environmental > Terrestrial > Soil > Wetlands... | reverse complement strand
AGTGATCAGCGGATCATGGAGGGGCTGTCAAGAAACGTGGAATACCGGACCGAACCGCAGGGAGGGAGGATATGCCGCGAAAGTTCTTGACAGAGCGGAGCGGTACCTGGAATGGGAGCTAACTTAGCGTAGAATTTTATAAAAATCTCTTACCATCCAAAACTTTTGATTTGGAATCGGAATTCAAGCTGAAGTGCATTCTAAAAATGTATTTGGGTGGATGATCAATTCAGTGTAAGAAGCGGCTTCCAATTGTCACCTGGTGGTAAAATTGCCGGAATTTGGTGTGATGTAACCGCGACTTCCAAATAGACTGTGAAGCTGAAACAATCAAAAGCAAAAAGGATTAGAAATCCGGTATTGGAACGACTGTAAGAGATGGTATTCCCTGAAAAACTAAAAATGTTTTCAAGGCTTTTGGGGAGCGAATCGGTATTGTCTAGCAGTAAGCTTTTTCTTCTTTTTTTTTCTGATAAAAAAAGGGAACCTCTCCCTTTCTTTTTATCAGCATGCGTAAGGATTACCGCATCCGTTGTAGACATCCTCATCCGCAGCGCTTGAAAGAAACTGCCGGTAGGGACCTTCACCACATTTGGTGCAGAGTACTTCCCTTGATGATGGCCAGTAATAGATGCTGGTACCCTTTAGAAGTTTCATTTTGCATTTGGAACAACTGGATGAAAACTTAGCGGTTATCATCCTTGGATCATTTTTGTATTGGCTCATTTGTTATTACCGCTGCCCATCGGATTTATTTTGGCATCTGGCACGCCATTTAAATTATTGAAATCGGGTGAAAAACGTAAAATATTGGTGTATTTATCTGAATTAAAATCCTTTAATATTTTAATCCAGGAAGCTGTTAAGGTTATATTCAAAGAATAGTTCAGAACAGTATTGAAAAACACACTGTCATGAACACGATTATTCCGGATATAAAAGTTTAAATCCCGGATAAACTTGTGGTGATGTTTTTCAAACCGACGCTGGTAAAATTCAAGGTTTTCAAGAAACTGAAATTCAGTCATTGGATTTGCCTCCTGCCCGGAGGACTTATATTGGCATCTGGCACGCCATTGTTAATTATTCGGTTGGCTGATAAGAGGTGATGACCAGACGGCCGTCTTCGACCTTCACATAAATGATTTCATGGGGCAGGAAACCAGCCTTCTGAAGCCAGTTACCGGAGATGGTCAGCTTTGGAATAACCTTAATGTCACGTGTATATTTCCTTGAAACATACTTTGGCTGGAGTTTAAATGTACGTGTCATCGTTAATCCTCCTGTGGTTTAAGGATGAATATTGCCGGAGTAGGGTCGTCAAAATCCTGACCTTCGATCGTTGCTTTGAGTTTTACAAGACGGTAAGTGCGGTCACCGCCAGTGAAGACTTCGTTCGGTTCCCAGTTATCAGCATCGGGGGTATGCGTGACAAAATGATATTCCAGGAAGTTGCCGGAACATCTTTTTGCAGCAAAAACAAACGTGTTCAGCAGATCAAAAAGGCGGCCTGTACTATCCTGTTCACCCTCATAACCAGAGGGAACCTGAACATATTTGGAAAAAACTCCCAGGGAAAGGTAAACGGGGAATTTGATCCCTACTTCCTGTGACAGGGAATCATCCACCCGGATCAATACGCCATCAGCAACGGCCTGTTTCGTCGTGTAAATGCTGATTAAATTCCAATTATCCATCTTCATATTTTTCACCGGTGCCTTCCGGATTTATTTAAGCATCTGGCTCGCCATAATTTGAACCAGTGAAAATTGAGCCAGGCGGATTCTTGTCAAGGGCGGAATGTCAGTTTCAACGCGAGGTTGAAAAACACAAATGGGAAAGTGACCGAGCACGAAGTGCCGGGGGTGACACTACGCAATATCAGAACGGTCAACCCTCCGGCCCTTGACTTTTCCGGCTGGCGATCAATAAATTTGGTGAAAAATTGTAGGAGAGAGATCTTCTAAGAAATGAACTACACGGATTTAGTAAGGATTACGCGGATTAGTACGGATTACATTGATTTATAAATACACGACCATTTTGCAGTAAGTGAAGAAAATATATTGCCTTAAAACAGTGAGCAGCAGCGATCAAAAAAAGGGAGCAAAGCTCCCGATTTTTCAAAAGTTGATCAAGGTTTCAACTTCGCGGACCTTTGAATCCAGCGTACGTTTCATCTCATCAATTACAGTGGTAATAACGGATGAATTTGAAGTTCTGAATTCATTGCCGGCAGCATCCCGCAGAAGGATTGTCGAGCTCAGTGAATCAGCCCCAATCTGGAAAGTTTGTAGCTTCCGTCGGGATTCAGCCAATGCCCTGTACCGGTCGATCAACAGCGTAAGATCTTCCACCCTCTGAATTTTCTCTTCAAGCGTAGGCTTGCGAACTTCTTCTTTCTCTACAATTGTCATTGTAGCAACCGGCTTTGAAGCTGGCTCAGGAGCAGGAATTTCTTCCTTTTCCGCTTCGGTTTCGTCTGTCACGATGGACAGAACAGGAGCTTCCGATTCCTTTACATTGGTCAGAATGTCTTTCTCTTCACTGACCACCTTGCGTGCAAGATTCTTATTCGTCATGCGTTTCACCGGTGCCTTCCGGGTTTATTTTGGTATCTGGCTCACCGTTAAATTAAATTTCGGGCAAAAGAGATTGAGCCAGGCGGATTCTGGTCAAGGGCGGGATGTCAGTTTCAACCAGCGGAAGAAGAACCAACAGAGAAAGTGACCGAGCACGAAGTGACGGGAGGTAATGAGTAAGAAAATATCGAAGAGAAAACCGGACTTCCCTTGACTTTTCCGATCTGGCGATCAATAACTTTGCCCTGTAATTTGAGTTAACAGTATTTTCTCAGGGATCAAATTGGCTATAAAAAAAGCCCCGCTAGAGGCTTAAACTGATTAACAGGAAATGGAATCCTGCTTATCAAGTACCAGGTTCCAGGAAGCGTATTCTTCGTTTTCTTCCTCCCATGCTTTCAAGGAAGCTTCCTGATTCGAAGCAATTTTAAATTTGAAACTGTACTGATTTTCGATCAGTTTATTTTCTATCTGGAAACGACTGTCCTCACTAAACCTTATCAGACATAGACCCGGAATAAAGGTATTGGTTATTGGTCCCTCCAAAGACGCTTAGGAGCAAGGTGAGATTGATCTTATCTTTGAGCCATTTTCCCGTTTCATTCAATATTGACAATCAGATGTATAAACATTAGACAAAGATGTTAATATTATTTACAGTAATGTTGTTTGTTATTATTGTTAATGAACAGGTATTTAGATCTATAAAAGGTATGGCATGATCTTAGTAAAACTAAAAGTGTTAGAATGTTAATTATGGGAAATTAATCGACTAATCAAATTCGAATTTTCTAAAGCAAAGTAGCTTAAATAATAATGATCATGGACGCAATGGATCGGATAAGGGAAAAAAGGGTTTGGTGGAAGCAGAAAAAGTTTTGGATTGCTGCCATCGGGGTTCTTTTTCTGGTAATGGTTATCACGATGTTGCTTGGCAAAAATGTTTCGACCGTACGGATTCAGGAAGAAAAAATTTCGATAAGTACCATTTCTGAAGGCATCTTTAATGACTATATCCGCGTCATCGGGTCAGTAGAACCGATCCGGTTTATCTACCTCGATGCCGAGGAGGGTGGACGTGTGGAAGAGATTGTGAATGAAGAAGGTGCAATTGTAAAGAAAGGCGATGTAATCATTCGCCTGACGAATTCAAATCTGAAATTGAACATCCTGTCAACAGAGGCTAACCTTGCAGAACAGATTAATTTCCTTCGGAATACCCGGATTTCAATGGAGCAGGAACGGCTTTCGCTTCAACGACAGCTTCTTGAGCAGGATTATGAAATTATCAAACGAAAACGGGCTTTTGAGCAGAGCGAACGTTTTTACAAGAAAGATATTATTTCGAAAAATGAATACCTCGAGGCAACTGAACTTTATGAGTTTGCTGTTAAAAACCGCCAAATCCTTGCTGCAAGGCAAAAAACAGATTCTACTTTACGTGAAGTTCAGGTAAGCCAGATGGAATTCAGTCTTGGCAGGATGAATACGAATCTTGAACTGGTAAAAGAACGACTTGAAAATCTTCAGGTTAAGGCGCCCATTGATGGACAGATTGGTCAGCTCGATGCCGAGATCGGCCAGTCGATTCCGCAAGGACAGCGGATGGGCCAGCTGAACGATCTGAGCGGATTCAAGGTCACAGCAAAGATTGATGAGCATTACATCGACCGTGTGAAGAAAGGTCTTGAAGCTTCGTTCACGCGACAGGATAAAAACTTTGCGATGGTGGTAAAAAAGGTTTATCCCGATGTGCGTGAAGGGACTTTCGAGATTGATCTTGTTTTCGACAGAGATGTACCGGAGAATATCCGGCCGGGACAAACCTACCATGTTGAATTGCAACTTGGTCAGCCTGAAACGGCGCTGCTGATTCCGCGAGGTGGATTTTATCAGAGTACAGGCGGGCAATGGGTTTATGTCCTGACTGGTTCCGGTACCGAAGCCGTTCGCCGACAAGTCAAGATCGGCCGGCAGAACCCACAATTTTACGAAGTGCTTGAAGGATTGAAGCCTGGTGAAAAGGTGATAACATCAGGTTATGAGATGTTTGGAGATAACGAAAGGGTGGTGTTTAAATAGCAGAGGTTGAATTACTCTCTGTTCTCAGGAATTTTAACTTTACTACTAAATAGCTGCTTCATGATTAAAAATTACCTCATTACAGCTTTGCGATTTTTAAAGCAAAACAAAGTATTTGCTGGCATTAATATGATGGGTCTGTCAATCGCATTGGCCTCCTCCTTTATTATTTTGCTTTATGTGATTAATGAATTGAGTTATAATTATTGCCATAAAAACCGGGAACAGGTTTACCGGGTGCTAAATTATAATGTCGATTCCAGGACAACTCAGTCGGGGACCTCTTTCGTTCTTGGTACAGCATTAAAAAAAGAATTTCCACAAGTTGAACATGCCATCAGGACGCGGCCTGTACGTTTAAAGTTAAAACTAAAAGACGAGTATATTAATGTTCCCAATGCCATCGCCACCGATTCGGAAGTATTTGATATCTTCACCTTGCCTCTTGTAGGAGGTTCACCTAAAAACAACCTGCTTGATGATTCAAACTCAATTGTCTTATCACGCGAAATTGCAGAAAAAATATTTGGCAACACAAATCCGGTCGGCAAAGAAATGGTCGGGACAGTAAACAATCAGGAGTATATTTTTAATGTTAAAGGGGTTTTCGAAAATATTCCGGTAAACTCTACATTTAAAGCTAAATGTTTCGTAAATAATAGATACACAATTGATGACATTAATAAATCGTTCAAAATTACCAATGCAGAAACAAGTTGGAATCACGATTTCTGGATAACGTGGGTTTTGTTTTCAAAAAATAGCGACAAGTCATCGATAGAAAAACAATTCCGTGCTTTTGAAGTAAAAAATATAGGTGAAAAGCCCAATCGAAACTTCTCGCTTCAAAATTTATCGGATGTTTATCTTAAATCGGATGACGTAATGAATACCGGAATTAAGGGGAATATAAATAATGTGAGATTATTTATGATGATTGCGTTACTTATCCTGATAGTTGCTGCGATTAATTATATTATCCTTTCAACAGCTGTATCTTCCGGAAGAGCGAAAGAAATTGGTGTACGCAAAACAAATGGCGCGGGGATTCACGCAATTCGAAATCAACTTTTGAGTGAATCTGTCCTTCTGGTTTTGCTAGTACTTCCTATTGCTTTAATTCTGGCATGGTTTGGTTTGCCATATGCCGGTAAATTATTCCAAACCCAACTTCAAATTATTCCTTCAAATGTTATTTTATATATTCTGATATATTTCTTGTTGACCGTTTTCATCGGTATAGCTTCGGGGTTATACACTTCGGCTTATTTATCACGATTAACGGTTATAGATATTTTAAGAGGTAAGAATCAATCTGGTAAGACGAAGCTTTTCTTTCGTTCGGCGATGATTGTTGTTCAGCTTGTTATATTCTGCTCGTTTGTTTCTGGCACCTTGATCATTCGTGCTCAGTACAAATATTCCCTGGAAAAAGATCCCGGATACAACAATAAAAACATTCTTTTGATTGAGTTGGGAAGAGATTTTAAGGGGTATTCTGCCTACATCAACAAAATCAGATCGCATCCGAGTGTGATTATGGCTGGAGGAGTTATGCAAGGACTTCCAATGATGGGATCGATGTTTTCAACCTATCCTCATTTCAAGGACAAAGAGGTTAAAGTTGTGGTGGAAGGGCTTGCCATTGATTATGAATTTCTGAAAACGATGGGTATCCCTGTAATTGCAGGCCGTGATTTCTCGGAGGAATTTGGCGGGGATCTCAAAAAATCGGCGATTTTGAACGAAAAAGCGGTCAGTCAATTGGGAATAACCAATCCAGTAGGGGAGAACTTCTATGGGATTACAATTATAGGTGTGGTGAAAGATTTTAACCTTCATTCTATCCGAACGGATGTTCCCGCTTTAATGATCACCTTAACCGATCAATATATCCAGCAAGTTGCAGTGCATTATGTTCCAGGTACATTACACACCTTATTACCGGTTTTGGAATCGGAATGGAAAAAAGCGGGCTCTGGCCGGCCGTTTGATTATTCAACTATTGAAGACCTTATTGAAGGCCTTTACACTTCGGAGAAAAATCTGAGTAAAATCATCTCCATTGTATCCCTTTTTACCATGCTGATTGCAGCGTTTGGGTTGTTCGGGCTCACACTATTTGTTGCAAAAAACCGAACGAAGGAAATAGGAATTAAAAAGGTATTTGGCAGTTCAGAGCAATTAATCGTGTATTCGTTTCTCAAGGAAAGCATTATTCTGGTATTAGTTGCAGGAGTTATTTCAATTCCAATAACATTTTATTTTATGAACAAGTGGTTAAATAACTTTGCTTACAAGGTTGACATTAGTTGGTGGATTTTCGTGGTGGCCATTGTTGTTGCGGCAATTGTAGTACTTTCTACGGTTGTTGTTCATTCGATCAGGGCCTCACGGATCAACCCGGTCGAAGCGCTGAGGTATGAATAACAGTGTCAGAATCAGGATTTACAGGATGGAAGGATGAACAGAATTTAAATATGGGTAAAAAGATGAATTGTAAAAACTAGATTCAGAAAGCATTAATCCTGAAAATCCTTTAATCCGGATAATCCAGATTCTGACAGTGGAGTAAAATTTAAAAAATTGTAAATACCTAATATCATGATCAAAACACAAAACCTTACGAAGATTTTTCAAACAGATGAGATTGAAACTTCAGCTTTGAATGAAGTCAATTTTAATGTTGAAAAGGGCGAGTTTGTTGCCATAATGGGTCCTTCCGGTTGCGGGAAATCGACACTGCTGAACATTGTCGGATTGCTGGATAATCCTACAAGCGGCAGTTATCTGTTCAATGGCGTTGATGTTTCAAATTTGCGCGAAAGCCAGCGTACAGGATTACGCAAGGGAAACATTGGTTTTGTCTTTCAGAGCTTTAACCTGATTGACGAACTGAATGTTTTTGAAAATGTCGAGATGCCGCTGATTTACCTCAAGATGAGCGCTTCGGAGCGCAAAGCTCGTGTGGAAGCGATTCTTGAAAGGATGAAAATCAGTCATCGCCGGAAACATTTTCCACGGCAACTATCAGGTGGTCAGCAACAGCGTGTTGCTATTGCCCGAGCAGTAGCTGCGAATCCAGGGTTAATTCTTGCCGATGAGCCAACCGGTAACCTCGACTCGAAGAACGGTCTCGAAGTGATGAACTTGCTCACCGAACTGAACCGCGAGGGAACTACCATTGTGATGGTGACACACTCGCTGCATGATGCCGACTTTGCCCATCGGATCGTAAACCTATTCGACGGACAGATTATCACAGAGGAGGTAAAAATGCAGATGGGGGAGATGCTGGTATAAAAAATGTCTGAACCATGATTTTTGTGATTAAAGGATTTCCATGATTTCATGAACAGAAATAATCAAGGTTCATCACAAATTTGACAACTTTCTTTTGGCGGATCAAACAAAACTAAAAACTAAAAACTTCGACTCATGTTTAAAAGCTATCTTACATCCACACTTCGGTTTCTGTACCGAAACAGACTTTTTGCCGGTATTAATATCCTCGGGCTTTCGTTGGCATTGGCAGTATCGTTTATCATTTTGTTGTTTGTGGTAAACGAATTTAGTTATAACCAAGGCTTTAATAAACGAAAGCAAATTTACAGGGTGATATTATCTTACTCCAGTGTAAAACTGACACAACCCCTAGTGCCTTATGTCCTGAGTTCAGAAATGAAGAGTCGTTTCCCGCAAGTGGAATATGCGGCACCGGTTTATTACGTTCGCCCGTTCAAACTAAAAAAGAATGACGAGTTTATTTCTATTCGGCGGGTTGCTTCTACCAATTCCGCCTTTTTCAGCATTTTTGATATTCCCTTAACCGGGACGAAAAAAAACATTTTGGACGATCCGAATTCCATCGTGCTTTCAAAAAAACAGGCGGAAAAATTCTTCCCGGATGAAAATCCTGTGGGAAAAGAAATTATGGCCACTGTTGGAGGGAAGGAACAATTTTTTGTGGTAAAAGGTGTTTTTGATGATTTTCCTGCTAATTCATCCATACAGGCAGACTGTTTTGTTAATACAAAATGGTCGCTTGATCAAATTAACCAATCTTATAACATTAAAGATGCGGATGTAAACTGGGATCCGTTCAATTGGAACATTTGGGTTCTCTTAAAAGAGAATACAGATACTACTGCTGTTAATGAACAATTTAGAACAATAGCGGCAAAAAATTATGAAGAAGATACCCATCTGACTTTCTCATTACAAAGTCTTTCCGAAGTCTATTTTCATTCTGCAGGCATGGTTAATGATGGAAAGATTGGAAACATGAAAAACATACGGATTTTTTCTGCCATTGCTTTTCTGATTATCCTAATGGCCGCTTTTAACTATATTATTCTTTCTACAGCTGTTTCGTCAGGCCGGAGCAAAGAAATTGCCATACGAAAAACAAACGGGGCATCCGTAAATTCCATAAAAAAACAAATGCTTGGGGAATCGGTGTTTTTGACGTTAATTGTATTGCCCATAGCTGTCTGTTTGGCTTTATTCATCAGATCCTATGCTGAAGTGTTGTTCCAAACGAAACTTCACATTATTCAATCAAATCTGGTTTCTTACATTCTTATTTACCTGTTACTAACTTTGGTTATCGGCCTTTTCTCCGGGTTGTATACTTCAACCTATTTGTCACAGCTGAATGTTATTGGTATTTTAAAAAACAACACTTTTTCGGGTAAAGGAATGCCTGTTCTTCGCTCGGTATTGATTACAGTACAGTTGGTGATTTTCTGTTCGTTTATTTCGGGAACGTTAATTGTCCGGTCGCAGTACCAATATGCCCTGAACAAGGATTTAGGTTATCAAAGTAATAACATACTTCTTGTTGATGTGGGGCGTGATTCTAAAGATTATAAAGCATTTCTCAACAGTATTAATTCTCTCCCCGAAGTAAAATCAGCTGCCGGAACTATGATAGCCCTTCCTGCCCTAAATTCACAAATATTGGGAACTCCTAATTTTCAAGACCCTTCTAAAGTGATAAAAATGGAAGGTCTTTTTGTAGATTACAATTTTATCGAAACAATGGGAATTAAGGTTCTTAAAGGCCGTAGTTTTTCTGAAAAATTTAGAAGCGATTTAAATAATAGCGCATTAATAAATGAAAAAGCAGTAAAAGAACTGGGAATTGAAGAGCCTCTTGGAAAAATAATTGAAGAAAGAACAATTATTGGGGTTATAAATGATTTTAACCTGCATACAATCCGCACAGATATTCCACCCCTTTTTATTATTATGACCGACAAATATAATGTACAAGTAGCTATAAATTATATGCCCGGCAAGTTAAATGTCCTTCTCCCCAAAATTGAAAAAGAATGGAAGGCAATAGCTCCGGATCGTCCTTTTCAATACGAAACCATTGAAGATGTAATTAAAGGCATTTATGAGTCGGAAAAGAACCTGGGTGTTATTGTTTCTATTTCAGCTCTATTCTCATTATTGATTGCAGCATTCGGGTTGTTTGGCTTAACACTGTTTGTTGCAAAAACACGTACCAAAGAAATCGGGATTAGAAAAGTATTCGGAAGTACTGAAAAATCCATCATTTATTCATTTCTGAAAGAGAACTTTGTCATGGTTGTGGTGGCTTCAATACTTTCGATTCCAATTACGTATTATTTTATGAACAAGTGGTTAAGCAATTTCTCGTATAAAGTGAGCATTAATTTCTGGTTTTTTGCTGTTGCCTTTTTTATCGCAATGCTTGTTGTTTTACTTACTGTGTTGTTTCATTCTTTCAGGGCTTCTCATATTAATCCAGTTGAGGCGTTGAGGGATGAGTAACAATGTCTGAATCAGTATTTACAGGATAAAAGGATAAATTAAGATAAACCGTTAATAATTATTGTCATGATCAAAACACAGAACCTTACAAAGATTTTTCAAACTGATGAGATTGAAACTTCCGCTTTGAATGAAGTCAATTTTAATGTGGAAAAGGGCGAGTTTGTTGCCATAATGGGGCCTTCGGGCTGCGGAAAATCGACACTGCTGAATATTGTCGGATTGCTGGATAACCCTACAAGTGGCAGCTATCTCTTCAATGGCGTTGATGTTTCAAATTTGCGCGAAAGCCAGCGGACAGGATTACGTAAAGGAAACATTGGTTTTGTCTTTCAGAGCTTTAACCTGATTGATGAATTGAATGTTTTTGAAAATGTCGAAATGCCGTTGATATATCTCAAGATGAGCGCTTCGGAGCGGAAGGCCCGCGTGGAAGCGATTCTTGAAAGGATGAAAATCAGTCATCGCCGGAAACATTTTCCACGGCAACTATCAGGTGGTCAGCAACAGCGCGTTGCCATTGCCCGTGCGGTCGCAGCCAATCCCGGGTTAATCCTTGCCGATGAGCCAACCGGTAACCTCGACTCGAAGAACGGTCTCGAGGTGATGAACCTGCTCACCGAACTGAATCGTGAGGGTACGACCATTGTGATGGTGACACACTCGCTGCATGATGCCGATTTTGCCCACCGGATCGTAAACCTGTTCGACGGACAGATTATCACTGAAGTGAGAAAGCAAATGAGCGAAACACTGCTGTAATTGCAGTTCATAGTCAGCGATCAGGATGATATTCTAATGATAATCAAATAACCAACGTCAAAATGAAACTACTTTCGACAACCATTCTTCTTCTATCATTTTTTCTTGCTTTTTCATGTGATGGCAACCGATTGAAAAACAATGAAAAGGCCCTGCGCAAGCGAATTCTGTTGGAAGAAGAACAGTTAGCACTTGGAGCTGCCAAACGTTCTGAACGCGAAAAATATCAGGCCGATTCTATTGCGAAAATGCCTAAAGGGATTCGGATTAAGGAAGAACGGAGTGTTGATCCGCAAGCGTTACCTATAGTGGTTGACA